>ENA-UPTA01004060-UPTA01004060.1-activated-sludge-metagenome-genome-assembly--contig:-NODE-4060-length-14073-cov-6.400485_pt1 | contig 14073 bp, 19 predicted proteins | sample MGYA00238184_ERZ773361 | MGnify/ENA primary metagenome ERZ773361 (study PRJEB29100, sample SAMN05720205) | activated sludge metagenome | isolation source: anaerobic digester from wastewater...
CCTTGAGCACGGATATCAGCTGGGCCAGGTCCTCTATGCTGTATATGTCGTGATGAGGGTACGGCGACAGGGCGTCCGTGCCGCGGGGTATCATGCGGGTCTCGGAGATCATGGTGGTGACCTTTTCGCCTGGCAGATGCCCGCCGTGGCCGGGCTTGGCCCCCTGCCCGATCTTGATCTCCACCGCCGCCACCTCCTTCAGGTATTCGGGCTTGATGCCGAAGCGGCCGGAGGCCACCTCCGAGCATATGTGGTCGGCGTACTGGTAGAAGTCCGGATGCAGCCCGCCCTCTCCGCTGCCGGCCACGATGTTCAGCTCCTTGGCGGCCATGAACAGCGCCTGCTGCGCGTTGTAGGATATGGAGCCGAGCGAGATATGTCCAAACATCAGGGGCATGTCCATTCGGATCAACGGGGTGTCGTCCTCCCGGACCATCACCTTGCCGTCGCAGACCTCCAGCCGGCCGGGCCTCCGGCCCAGATAGGTCACGGTCTCCACCGGCTCCCTCAGGGGGTCGATCGAAGGGTTGGTCACCTGCGCCGCGTCCAGCAGCAGGTCGTCGAATATCGCCGGATGCTCGTCGTCCGCTCCGCACGAGGAGAGCAGAACGCCACCCGAGCTGGCCTGGGCCAGGATGGACCTCCGGCTGCGCTCGGACCAGTTGCCGTGCGGGGCGAACTGCGGGGGCACCGGCCGGATCTCTATGCAATTGGCCGGGCATATGGCGATGCAGCGGCCGCAGGCCACGCATCCTCCGGACGCCACCACCTTGGACTCCCGGAACTCCAGGGCCTGGTACGAGCAGTCGTTGACGCAGCGGCGGCAGACCCGGCACAGGTCGTAGTTAACGATGGGCAGGAACCTCTCCGGGAGGCGGTGGTCCAGCCTCTTGGTCGGAGGCGTCTCGCTCAAAGGCTCACCCCCTGGAAGGAGGGCTCGGTACCGCGACGGACAATGCCCTTGCCGGCCACGGCTATGAACGGATTGCCGGCGCCAGGCGCCCAGGTGTGGGCGTCCGGCTCCACGATCCGGATGGCGCTCTCCTCGCTGGCGCAGTAGGCCACTTCCTCGTTCGGGGACAGCCCGGCGATCATCGGCCTGAGCTTCTTCCGGTCGGCCAAGGCGATGAGCGAGATATCAGGCTGGCTTCTTCCCACGATGATGCTGAACGGTCCGTTCAGGAAGGCCTCCTTGTAGGTGATGCGCAGCCACTCGGCCAGCCGGCGCTCCGCCGGCGGCAGAAGGGATATCTCCTGGAAAGTGGAGGGGGCCATGACGAAGGCGGCCACCTCCGTCGGCAGACCGTTCCGCCGGACCAGCAGGTCCCACAGGTAGGTGACCACCTCGGTGTCCGTCAGTACCGTGCACTTGTAGCCGTTCATCTCCACCAGCTTCCGGTTCACCCCGTAGGAGGTGATCTCCCCGTTGTGGCATACCCCCCAGTCCAGGAGGGACAGGGGATGCGCTCCGGCCCACCAGGCCGGGGAGTTGGTGGGAAATCGCGAATGGGACAGCCACATGGTCCCCGAATAGCGCCCCAGATCGTACAGGTCGGCGATCTCGTACGAGTACCCGTTGCCCTTGAACACCGCCATGTCCTTGCCGCTGGAGACGCAGAAGGCCTTGGGGACCCTCTCGTTGATATGCTGGACCAGTTCCACCAGGTAATCCTCTTCCCCGAGGTCGCGCGTCCCCCTCCATTCCCGGGCATGGGGAACGTTGGCGAAGTAACGCCACACCAGCGGATAGGGGGGCGAGATGGTCGAGCGTTCGCGAAGGAATACCTTCTCGTCGTGCAGGATGTCCAGGCGTCCGTCGAGGAAATCCTCGACGGCCTGTTTTCCCTCCTCGTCGTCGAAGAAGAACTGCAGGCAGTACTGGTCCCGCCGCTCCGGGAACAGCCCGTAGCAGGCGTAGCCGGCCCCCAGGCCGTTCTCCCTCTCCTCCATGATGGTGAGCATCCGGGCGATGCGGTCCCCGTCGATCCTCCCTCCCTTCAAGGAGATGCAGGAAGCTATGCCGCAGCCCCCGAGCTGGCCCTGCCATCCCGGCGGTCTGCTGGCGGTGTAGTTCTCAGCCTGCACTGGCATTCCCAACCGGTCGGTCCTGACCTCCCGGTCCTTTCTGTCGTTCATCGGTGGTACGCTCCTTCCGCACTGCCATAGGCGTGCCCGAGGTAATAATCCGGGTGTCTCCCGAATTATAATACCTTTTTTCATGGACATTCATCTATTTTCTTGTTTTATTTTAGATTGTAATTCTAATTACAATCAAATTATTAGACGAATGACCATAAATCGACCCCTTGTAACCATTCCCGGTATTTATTTCTTGCTAGGCGGATGTAGAATTATCGTACATATTATTACGATTTTCGTTCATTATAATTCTAAATTTAACGAATAATCGATATTAATCTTTGAACAACGTCAAAATTGCTCAATTATCGATGCGAACGGTCCAGGACCGGACGCTTCTCGAATGATTCCTATAAAACTAGAGGATACAAATCTGGAAAAGGATATTAATGCGATTTCACTTATTGAAAGAACACAGAAGGTGAAGTCGGCTTGACATCCTCCCGCACGGCATTGGTCCCGCAGCTGCCCGACCTCGACAAGATAAGACAGATGAGAAAGCGCCTTAACCTGTCGCAGCGGGAACTGGCGAGCCTGGCCGGTGTAAGCCAGTCCCTGATCGCCAAGATCGAGAGGGGGACTATAGACCCATCCTACAGCAACGTCCGCAAGATACTGTCCGCCTTCGAGGAAGTTATAAGACGTCGGAAGGTGGAAGGCGTGCGTTCCGGGACCCAGCTGACGGTAGGAGACCTGGCCACCCGCGGGGTGATCTTCGTCACACCGGACCAGACGGTCGGCGAAGCGGTAGAACGGATGATGAAAGGACGGTTCACCCAACTGCCTGTGATCGTCGGAGAGCGCATCGTGGGCGGGCTGACCGACGACGCCATTCGCGATTACACCATCGAGCAGACCAAGACCCGGAAGAAGACCTACGAGGAGGTCATGAGGACCCGGATCGAGGAGATCATGGACGCTCCCTTCCCCATACTCAACGAGGACACCCCCATAGACCTGGCCTCGTTCCATCTGCAGAGGGAGGAGGCGATCCTGGTCTCCCGCAAGGGGGCCATCGTGGGCATCCTCACCAGCGCCGACTTCCTGAACCTGGGGCTGAACCAATAAGGACCCCCGGGTCTCTATGCATATCGTACCGGAGGTGAAGCGGTGAAGAGAAGGGAACTGGAGATGGCTTTACAGTCGCTCTCTCCTTTCTCATCCCCCCGCCCCGAGCTGGAGCAGTACTCCACCCCAGCGGTGATCGCCGCCGACCTGCTCTTCGACGCCCTGGCCAGGGGCGATCTGGAAGGCCGCAAGGTCCTGGACCTGGGCTGCGGGACCGGACCGCTGGGCATCGGGGCGGCGCTTCTAGGGGCCGGCCAGGTGATAGGGTTCGACAAGGACCCCTCGGCCCTGGAGCAGGCCTCGATGAACGCCATCAAGGCCGGCGCGGAGGTGGAGTTCCGCCAGGCGGACATCGTGGACGTCGACGAAAAGGCGGACACCGTGATCATGAACCCACCCTTCGGGGCGCAGCGCAAGGGCGCCGACCGGCCGTTCCTGACCGCGGCCATGAGATGCGCGCCGGTGATATATTCCCTGCACATGAGCAGCACAGAGGACTTCGTCCAGCGTTTCGTCCGAAGGTCTGGGTTCAGCGCCACCCCGTTAAAAAGGTATAAATTCGGGATCCCTTATATGTTCGAATTCCATAGCAAGGCGAAGAAAGAGGTCGACGTCACGCTATTTTACATTCTGAAGACAGGTGTGTTGGAATGAGTGACAAGAAAAAGGTTTTACCAGGTGACGAGGTGGCCGTGGCCGAGGAGTACCTCCCGGCCGAAGGCACCTATGAGGAGGGCGGCATAGTGTACTCCGCCCTCACCGGCGAGCTGAAGGTGAACGATAACGATAAGACGGTCAGCGTGGAGGCCGACAACCCCATGGTCTCCCTGGCGATCGGCGATTCCGTGTTCTGCGAGGTGACCGACGTGCGCGCCTCCATGGCCATCTGCGAGGTGGTGGCCGTGGAGGGACGTTCCCGCAACATCACCGGGGACACCAACGGCACCATTCACGTATCCAAGATATCCCAGGACTACGTCCAGGACGTGGGCCGAGAGTACCGGCCCAGCGATATCATCCGGGCCAAGGTAATGCAGGTCAAGCCGTCCATACAGCTGAACACCGCCCATCCCCACTTCGGCGCGGTCAAGTCGCTTTGCCGCAACTGCCGCTCCCAGCTCAGGAGGGCGGACAAGGGGCTGTACTGCGACCACTGCGAGGAGTACGAGTCGCGGAAGGTCGCCGACGACTACGGCTTCGTGGAGACCATCCTCATCACCGGCAAGGAATGAGGGGGTAGGGTTACTGACCGAGGCCGACCTGGCGAGGGAGATACGCGACCTCCGGGCGGAGGTCCGGCAAATGAAGGAGCTCATCGACCTGCTGGTGGCCCTGGTGGTGGAGAGCGACGACCTGGATGAGGACGAGGTCGAACTGGTCCTCACCGGGGGCGCGGAGATCCCGCGCATCAACAACTGAGGAACATGAAGCTGCTCGCCCTTTTATCTGGAGGCATCGACTCCCCGGTGGCCGCCTGCCTGATGGCGCAGCGCGGCGCGGAGATGGTGCTCCTGCACATGGACAACCGTCCGTTCTCCAGCGATCTCGGGGTGCGGAAGGCGGCGCTTCTGGCCGAGGCGCTGCACAGGGCGACCGGACAGGAGATGCCTCTCTACATGGCCCCGCACGGCGAGAACCAGGCGGTGAACAAGGAGAGGTGCCAGAGCTCCTATCAATGCGTCCTGTGCAAGAGGCTGATGCTGCGCACCGCCCAGGCGGTGGCGCGGAACGTCGGGGCCTCCGGCATAGTCATGGGCGACTCGCTGGGCCAGGTGGCCTCCCAGACCCTTAACAACATCAGGGCCGAGCAGCACGGGCTGGAGCTTCCGGTGCTGCGACCGCTCATCGGCCTGGACAAGCTGGAGATCGAGCGCCTGGCCAAGGAGATCGGGACCTACGAGATCTCCATCATGAGCGACGGCGGCAAGGACTGCACCGCCGTTCCGTCCAGGGTGATCACCAACGCCTCGGTCAAGGACATCCTGGATGAGGAGGCCAAGGTGGACCTGGGGTCCATGGCCGCGCGCTCAGCGGAGAAAGCGAAAAGAGTCTAGAGCCCGGGATAGGCGCTGCAGGACAGGCCGACCTCGGGGTCGTAGATCATGTCCGAGGTCACCTTTCTCAGGTACTTGGCCTGGACCCGGGAGATGTAGAGCTTGTTCCCCCCGACCTCGATGACGATGTCGGTGGACTTGGGGGACTTCAACGCCACCGGCAACATGACCGGCCCGTAACAGGAGGTGCAGATGCGGTAGTCCTGCTTGTTTTGAGTGATGAAATCGATTACTCCCTGCTCCACAGGTATCTGTGACATCGGGGCTCGTTTAACAGAAGATGATATTTAAATACCTCGGCAAAAGCCCCGTTCTCCGTAAAGTTATCAAGGACGCTTGACGTTAACCGGTATGTGAAGGTAGTTCTGGACACCTCGGCCCTGTTCGGGATGGAGCAGGTGCCCCCAGGCTGGGAGGCGTTCGTCACGGAGGGCGTGCTGGCCGAGCTGGAGAAGTACAACGATCGCCGGGCGGAGAACCTGCTGCCCGCGATAAAGGTCTCCCAGGCCACCACCGCTTCGCTCTCCAAGGTCAAGGAGGCCGCCAGGGGCACCGGGGACTCCTCCCGTTTGTCCAGGACGGACATGGAGGTGCTGGCCCTGGCCCTGGAGCTCAGGGCCGCGGTGGTCACGGACGATTACTCCATCCAGAACCTGGCCGCCGTGCTGGGCGTCGAGTTCATGCCCATGAGCATGAAGGGAATAACCAAGGTGGTGCGGTGGAACTATCTCTGCACCGGCTGCGGTAAGGTGTTCAAGGAACCGCAGCCGGACTGCCCGGTGTGCGGGTCCCCGCTGCGAACGACCAGAAGAAGATGATCAGCTCTTCCCGCCCAGCTCCTCGCTGCGCTTGGCCCCGGCCTCCACGGCGTCGATGAACGCGCCGCGCACGCCCGCCTCTTCCAGCACCCGGAGCCCCTCGATGGTGGTCCCGCCGGGAGAGGCCACCATGTCCTTCAGCTCGCCGGGGTGCTTCCTGGTCTCCAGATACGTCTTTCCCGCCCCGATGACCGTTTGCGCCGCCAGCTGCAGGGCCACGTCCCGGGGCAGTCCGGCCAGGACGCCCCCGTCGGCCATGGCCTCGATGACCAGATAGATATACGCGGGCCCGCTGCCGCTGAGCCCGGTGACGGCGTCCAAGAGCTTCTCGTCCAGGGCGAAGGCCACCCCCACCGAGTTCAGGATGCTCTGCACCGTCTCCTTGTCCTCCTTCTTCGCCGAGCGGCCCAGAGCGAACCCGGAGGCGGAGGCGCCCACGAAGCAGGGCTGGTTGGGCATTACCCGGACCACTCGCACGCCCCAGTTCAGGTGCGACTCCATGAACGATATCTTCACCCCGGCGGCGATGGAGATGAGCAGGTGGTTGCCGCTGAGGTACGGCTTGAGCTCGTCGAGCACCGGGCCGACGTGATGCGGCTTCACCGCCAGCACGACCACGTCCGATGAGCGCACGACCTCGATGTTGTCGGAGACGGTCTGCACGCCCAGGGTGTTGGTTATGTAGTCCCTCCGCTCCGGCACGATCTCGCTGGCGATCAAGTCCTCGGTCTTGGCCACTCCGCCGGTTATGATGCCCTTCATCATGGCCTCGGCCATGTTCCCCGCGCCTACGAATCCGATCCTCATGGTAACACCTAAGATTGGCTGACCTTCAATCGATAACTTCGTATTAATCCGATTTGGTCCGCTGCCCCTTCAGGGCCCGAAGCAGTTCCCGCATGAAGGCCGGCAGGTCGTCTGGCCTGCGTGAGGTGATCAGGTTGCCGTCGACCACCACCTCCCGGTCCATGAAGCGGGCGCCGGCGTTGATGAGGTCCACTTCTATGGAATGAAAGGAGGTGACCTTCCGTCCGCGCACCACGTTGGCCGAGACCAGGAGCGATCCGCCGTGGCAGATGGAAGCGATGATCGCACCCCGGTCGAACGCGCTGCGCACCAGCTCGACGACCGAGGGGTGCCTCCGGAGACGGTCCGGGGCCCAACCGCCCGGGATGACCAGCCCCAGGAGGTCGCGGGCGTCCGCCCGGTCCGCGGAAAGCCCGACCTTCGCCTCATAGCCGCGCTTTCCCCGGTAGGTCCCTTCCCTGGGGCCGATGAGCACCGGCTCGTAGCCCGCCTCTATCAATCGGAAATAGGGGTACCAAAGCTCCAGGTCCTCGTAGTCGTCCTCCACCAGGACCGCTACCTTCCTCCGCTGTTCCGGCATGAAAATAACATTCGGCTCTAGAATATTAATCTCTCATCGCCTTCGACGGCGTTAAAAAGGGGGAATATTTTCTATTATCTTTAAATCAAAATATAACTATCTGGTCATACGAAAAAAATCTTCACAATCGACCCCCCCGGAATGTTTAAAGTTTAAATAAAGGAAGCATTATCCCCCTACAATGCTCGTAGACGACTATTTCCCGGTAGCAATGTTTGCTCTGGTGGCTCTACTTACCCCCGCTATTGCCATAATCTTGGGGAAGCTGTTCAGGCCGACGAAGCGCGCTGAGTTGAGGGACACGACCTACGAGTGTGGTGAGAGGCCCATCGGAGTGGCCCAGATACAGTTCCATGTTCAATTCTACATATACGCCATCATCTTTGTGGCCTTCGATATCCTTACGGTATTTTTAATCGTCTGGGCCATGGCATTTGAAGGACTCTCCGACATCGCCAACATAGCGGCGATAACTTTCCTCGTCATCCTGCTCGCTGGTGTTTATTATTCTTTGAAGAAGGAGAGGATATTGTGGATATAGACCTGTCATTCAACGCCATGACCATGACCGCCAAGCAGTTTGGCGAGTTGACCAAGACCATGACCCGGGAGGCATTGGTGGCCACCGGCGGCAAGAAGGTCATCGACAAGATCACCGCTCCCATCTGGTCCTGGGGTCAGAGAAACTCCATGTATCCATTGCACTTCGGTATCGCCTGCTGCGCCCTGGAGATGGCCGCCGCCGGCGGTCCCCGCTACGATGTTGAACGCCTGGGCATCGTTTTCAGGTCCTCGCCGAGGCAGTCCGACGTGCTGCTCCTGAACGGCTGGATATCCGCCAAGCTCCGACCTTCCCTGAAGGCATTGTACGAGCAGATGCCTTCTCCCAAGTGGGTGGTGGCCATGGGCGAGTGCACCATATCCGGCGGTCCTTGGTATGACGCGTACAACGTCATACAGGGCGCGGACACCTTCCTCCCTGTCGACGTGTACGTCCCCGGATGCCCGTCGCGCCCGGAGGCCTTGATACAAGCCTTCAACATGATAAACAAAAAGATAACCGCCGAGAACAAAGGCAGCTTCCTGGACGACTGAGGTGTGAAGATGAGCCAAGTCATAGTATACGACACGCCCGACCGGTCCGTGGAAGATGTGGCCAAGGACATCAAGTCCAAGTTCCCCGCCGTGGAGGTGCTCAAGGCCGCCCCCAAGAGGCTGCATATCCAGGTCCCCCGCGAGATATCCTTCGAAGTATGCAAGTTCATGAAGGATGGTCTAAGCTTCGAGCACTGCTCCTGCGTGACCACTGTAGATTATATGGACCACTTCACCGTGGTCTTCCATCTTTCCTCGTACACCAATCACATCCTCTCCGAGGTGCTGGTCGACATTCCCCGGGACGATCCCACCATCGACTCCATCACCCCCCTGTGGGGAGGCGCCGATTGGCACGAGAGGGAGGCCTACGACCTCATGGGGGTCATCTTCAAGGGCCATCCCGACCTGCGGCGCATCATGATGCCCGAGGAGTTCAAGTTCCACCCGCTGAGAAAGGACTTCGTTGTGGGAAGGAGGGTCTGAGATGCCTACCGATGAGATGTGGATCAACATGGGTCCCCAGCACCCCTTCAACCACGGTCTGTGGAACCTCAGGGTCAAGCTGAAGGGAGAGACCATCACCCAGGCCGAGCCGATCATCGGCTACCTGCACCGGGGCTGGGAGAAGATGGTGGAGAACCGCAACTACACACAGATAGTTCCTCTGGCCGACCGTCTATGCTACGGTTCGTCCCTATCCTGGAACCACCTTTACTGCCTAACCGCCGAGAAGCTGTTCGGCGTCGAGGCTCCCGACCGCGCCAAGTACATCCGGGTGGTCGCCCTGGAACTGCAGCGCATAACCTCCCACCTGCTCTGGCTGATGGCCATAGGCACTGACCTGGGAAGCTACACCATCATGACCTGGACGATCAGGGAGAGGGAGCTGTTCCTGGACCTGCTCTGCAAGCTCAGCGGAGCTCGCATGACCTACAACTATTGCCGCATAGGAGGCGTCCGCAACGACATCCCCGAGAACTTCGGGCGGGATGTCGAGGCCGCTCTGGTCGAGTTCGAGAAGCGTCTGCGGGACCTCGAGTCGCTAATGGACGAGAACGAGCCGTACCTGATGAGGACGGTCGGGATCGGCAAGATGGACGGCCCCACCGCCATGAACCTCGGCCTCACCGGCCCGATCATGAGGGCCAGCGGCGTGGAGATGGACCTCCGCCGGCAGGACCCCTACGAGGTATACGAGGACATGGATTTCGAGGTATGCACCCACACCGACGGTGACGTGTACGCTCGATACCGGGTGCGCATGGACGAGATGCGGGAGAGCGTGAAGATAGTCCGCCAGGCCTTGGCCGAGATGCCCGCTGGCCCCATCCGGGTAAAGGTGCCCAGATGCCCGCCGAAGGGCAACGCGGTCTGTCGCGTGGAGGACCCCCGCGGAGAGTCGCTGATGTACATGGTAAGCGACGGATCGGAAAAGCCGTACCGCCTGAAGGTGCGGTCCCCGAACTTCGTCAACCTGTCCGCCGCGCCCCCGATGCTGATCGGCTTCAAGATATCCGACGTACCGGCCATCATGGGCGTCCTGGACATGTGCATAGGAGAAACGGACAGGTGATCAGATGTCGAACCTCTACATTGAACTGACCAACTTCACCGAGTGGTTGCTGGGACTGGTCGCCGCGCTCCTCGATTGGACCAAGCTGGGATTCCTCAGCGACTTCGGGGAATGGCTGCAGACCGCTCCGGTGGTCGACTTCGTTTCCACCCTGCTCGTCGCGGTCATATTCCTGATAACCGCCATGATGTTCGGGCTGTGCTTCATATGGCAGGAACGAAAGTTCCTGGGAAGGTTCATGGACCGGCGCGGTACCCAGGTCGGGTTCCTCGGTTTCTTCCAGAACTTCGCCGACGGTATCAAGGTCATCCTGAAGGAGCACATCGTGCCCAAGGACTCCGACCACCGGCTGTTCGAGATGGCCATCTTCGCATACCTGGCCTCGACCTTCATGCTGTTCGGTTGCATACCGTTCTCTGACAACTTCTACGTCATAGACGTCGACCTGGCCGTCCTGCTGGGAGTGGCCATATTCGCCTTCGGTCCCTTCTCCATCCTGATCGGCGGATGGTCCTCCAACAACAAGTTCACCTTGATCGGCGGCATGAGGGCCGCCGCTCAGCTGATCGCCCTGGAGATACCGCTGCTGCTGTGCATCGTCTCTGTGGTGGTTATCACCGGCGACCTGTCCTTCGTGGGCATCGTCACCTGGCAGGAGGAGAACATCTGGCTTATCGTACCGCTGTGCATCGGCGCCCTGACCTTCTTCATCGCCGCGGTCGGGGAGTCCGAGCGCATTCCCTTCGACCTTCCCGAGGCCGAGGCGGAACTCGTGGAAGGATGGGCCACCGAATACGGAGATGTCCGATGGGGTCTGCAGATGGCCTCCGATTACTTCCGGGCCTACATCCTCTGCGGACTGTTCACCATGCTCTTCCTGGGCGGATGGGCCGGTCCGGAGTTCATCTGGGCCGAGGCCTGGTACCTGACCAAGGTGTTCATCGTGTTCTTCTTCTTCATATGGGTCCGCGCGGCCACCGTGAGGATCAGGACCGATCAGATACTGAAGCTGGGATGGAGGAGGCTCCTTCCCATGGCCGTGATCAACCTGCTGATCGCTGTGGCCCTTAAGGTCACGGGGGTGTTCTGATGAGGATAGAGGAAAGGAGATACACGAAAGCGGACCACTTCCGGCCCACCGGTTACATACTGAAATCCCTGCAGACCACCTTCAAGGGCGCCATACGCGCGACGAAGCACCGGCCCTGCACCATATTGTATCCGTGGGAAAGGCTGCTCTATCCTGACAACTACCGCGGACGCCCCGGGATAGTCCTGGAGAGGTGCATCGGCTGCGCCCGCTGCGCCAAGGAGTGCCCGAACAAGTGCATCGAGATGGTCGATTTCCAGGATGCCGAGAAGGGCAAGGTCAAGCGCCCGCAGGTCAACCTGGGCCGCTGCATGATGTGCGGCAACTGCGCCGAGGCCTGCCCGACCAATGCCATGATCGTCACTCCCGAGTACGAGCTTAGCTCCTACAGCCGCGCCGGCCTGATATTCGACCCGGTCAGGCTGCAGCACCCCTACAAGCCCGGTTACGAGGTGAACTACAAGTTCGCCCTGCTCTCCGAGATCGCGGCCGGTGGGGAGGTCAAGACCTATGCCAAGAACGATCCCAACGTCCACGACACCATAGTTCTGGACGGATCCAAGTGCATCTCCTGCTCGAGGTGCGCCAAGACCTGCCCGGCCAACGCCATCGAGATGGCCGACACCGGCGAGGTCAACCCCAAGACCAAGAAGCCGATAAAGCACCCCAAGTTCGACAACGCCAAGTGCGTGGTCTGCGAGCAGTGCGTAGAGGTGTGCCCGAAATCGTGCCTTAGTGTGAAGGAGGTGTTGTGATGATTTTGGATGGAACCACTCTGTTCTTCCTGATTTTCGGCGCCCTGACCGTCGGATGCGCCGCCATGGTGATCATCTCCAAGGATATCATGCGCAGCGTGGTCTGGCTAGCCGCCACGTTCGTCGGTGTTGGTATACTCTACATATTCCTGAACTCGGAATACCTGTTCCTGATACAGATACTGGTGTATGTGGGCGCCATCAACGTCCTGATCCTGTTCGGTATCATGCTCACCAAGCGCCGGATGGTCGGAGGGGACGCCTGCCAGGAGTATGAGGAAGACATCATCAAGAGGAGGCGGTCCAAATGAAGCGCGGCGACTCTACCCAGGCCATAGTGGCCAAGGTCCTGGTGGTCGGGCTTCTTCTGGAGCTCATGCTTTACTCCGTGTTCGCCATCGAATGGGGCGACATCGGGGACACCGTCCTCAAGACCGCCGAGATCGGAACCGCCGTGTTCACCGACTACGGGGTGGCCGTTCTCATGCTGGGCTTAATGCTTTTCGCCGTCATAATCGGCGGCGTGTTCATCGCTCAGGAGGAGGATGACGAATGATCCCGCTGGAGTTCGTGTTGATAATCTCATCGGTCCTGTTCGTCATCGGGGCGGCCGGGGTCATACTGAAGAAGAACGCCATCGTGATCCTGATGAGCATCGAGATCATGCTCAACGCGGCCAACATCAACCTGGTGGCCTTCTCCTCCTACTTCGGCGACGCCACCGGGCAGGGATTCGCCCTGTTCGCCATAGGCATCGCCGCGGCCGAGGTCACCATCGCCCTGGCGATATTGCTGAACCTCAACAAACTGAGGAAGACCGTGGATGTGGACGACATTAGCCTGCTGAGGTGGTAAAGATGGACATACTGGAATACGCATGGTTGATACCGGTCCTGCCGCTGCTGGCATTCGTCTTCATCGGCCTATTCGGCAAGAAGCTGAACGACCTGAACGGCTACATCGCCGTGGGCGGTGTCGGCGCGGGAATGGTCCTGGCGCTGTGGACGGCCTACGAGCTGCTCACCACCGGAAGGGTGTACAGCACCAGCCAGACCTGGGTGGTCCTGAGCTCCAAGTACACCTTGGAGATGGGGGTCTACCTGGACAACGTGGCGGCCATGATGCTCATCGTGGTCTCCTTCATCTCCTTCCTGGTGGTCATCTATTCCACCGCCTACATGTATGACCAGGGCCCCAGGCGCCACCGGTACTTCACCGAGATATGCCTGTTCGTGGGCGTCATGCTTGGTCTGGTACTGGCCAACAACTTCTTCCAGATGTTCGTGTTCTGGGAGCTGGTCGGTGTCTGTTCCTATCTGCTTATAGGATTCTGGTACGAGAGGCCCTCCGCGGCCCGTGCGGCCAAGAAGGCCTTCCTGGTCACCAGGGTGGGCGACGTCATGTTCATGATCGGTCTGTTCATCCTGTTCACCGAACTGGGCACCCTGAACTATGAGCAGGTCTGGCACGCTCTGGACACCGCCGACCCCACCATGATGGCCTTCGCGGCCTTCTTCCTGTTCGGCGGGGCGATAGGCAAGAGCGCCCAGTTCCCGCTGCATGATTGGCTTCCTGACGCCATGGAAGGCCCGACCACCGTGTCCGCCTTGATACACGCGGCCACCATGGTCAACGCCGGTGTCTACCTGGTCGCCAGGTCGTTCCCCATCATCGCCACCAGCGCCGAGGTCTCGCTGTTCGTGGGCGCCATCGGAGGCATCACCGCCTTCATCGCCGCCACCATGGCCCTCTGCGCCCCGAAGATCAAGGGAGTGCTCGCTTATTCCACCGTCTCCCAGCTGGGATACATGATCCTCGGCCTGGGCGCGGGAGCGTTCCTCTGGCACAACGGCCACTACGCCGCCGCGTCCATAGCCTTCGGAGCCGGACTGTTCCACCTGATGAACCACGCCTTCTTCAAAGGCCAGCTCTTCCTGGGCGCCGGAGCGGTCATCCACTACGTGCACACTGAGGACCTCGCCCAAATGGGCGGCCTGGGCAAGTACATGAAGGTCAGCATGATCACCATGCTGATCTCCTGCATATCCATCGCCGGCATCCCGCCCCTCTCCGGCTTCTGGAGCAAGGACG
>ENA-UPTA01004067-UPTA01004067.1-activated-sludge-metagenome-genome-assembly--contig:-NODE-4067-length-14063-cov-6.261351_pt1 | contig 14063 bp, 12 predicted proteins | sample MGYA00238184_ERZ773361 | MGnify/ENA primary metagenome ERZ773361 (study PRJEB29100, sample SAMN05720205) | activated sludge metagenome | isolation source: anaerobic digester from wastewater...
TTGAACACACCTTAACTTTGCATGTTTTTTGTCTTGACAATGGGGAGGGGTTCAATCCTTACAACCCGTCTTGCCATTGCAAAATTTATGTGGAAATCTTTGTCATCAATGAAAAAAATCATTCATGAGAAGATCGGAGATGCATCAAAACAGAACCTGAGCAACAGAAATAATGGCGGGAAGAACACACACACCAGCGCAAACAACATGCCCATCATAGAATCCCATATCGCATATTGATCATGCAGAATTGAAAACCTTATCTCATCCCCTCAAGAAAATTCAGGATTTGAGTCGCACATTCCTCGGCCGTTGTCACGGAGGTATCCAGCGCAATTTCCGGGACTTCAGGTGTCTCGTAAGGAGAATTGATGCCGGTAAAATTGGGGATTTGACCCGTGCGCACTTTTTGATAAAGCCCTTTCGGATCACGGCGCTCGCATTCCGCCAAAGGCGTGCTGACATAAACCTCAATAAAGTCACCTTTCGGCAGGAGATTCCGGACAAAGTCACGTTCCGTGCGGAAAGGTGAAATAAAGGCCGTGATCACAATGAGTCCGGCATCGGTCATCAGTTTTGCGACTTCACCAATCCGGCGTATATTTTCGATCCGGTCGGCTTCCGTAAAACCTAAATCCTGATTCAAACCGTGACGAATATTGTCTCCATCCAGCAACATGGTGTGGCGTCCCAGCTGAAGAAGCTGACGTTCCAAACAGTTGGCAATGGTTGACTTACCGGCGCCTGACAGTCCGGTAAACCAGATCACGCGCGGTTTTTGCCCTTTGATCAAGGCCCTCTCTTTCGGGCAGACCTCTTCCCTTTGCCACTGTACATTTGCCGAACGGCGCATGGCGTGAACAATCATACCGCATGCTGCGGTGGCATTGGTAAAACGGTCAACAAGGATAAATCCACCGGTTTCACGGTTTTCATGGTAGGGATCAAACGGGATCGAACGGGAAAGGGCCAGTTCTACCTCTCCAATATCATTGAGTGAAAGATGATCCGCCGCCATTTTCCTGATGCAGACCAAGTCGATTCTATTGCGGATGCGCGTTGCCTCCGCCAACATCGTGCCGCAGAGATTGCGAAAGAGATATAGGCGTCCGGCATGAAACTCTTGATCGTTCATCCAGACCAGACGAACCTTGAACAGATTTGCCATTGGAGGGCAATCCTTGGCATGAACAAATACGTCGCCCCTAACAATATCATGCTCATCGGGTATCGTCAGAGAGACCGCCTCTCCGGCGGCAGCTTCTTCGATTTCCTGTCTTCCGCACCGGATGGCCGTCACCGAAGTCTGCAATCCGGATGGAAAAATGATTACCTGATCACCGCGTTTGAGCCTACCCGATGTGATACTGCCGGCATAAGCCCGACAGGTTCCCGTCCCCGAATGACGAATTTTATCAGCGCCGTCACATTGCCATCCATCACCTAAACGCGCCACTTTGATAACATATTGCACCGGCATGCGAAAAGGCTCATCCTCCGGAGCTGTCTTTTCAGGAACTTCATGGAGCCATTCCAGGATGGTTGCGCCTTCATACCAGGGTGAATTCGGGGAAAGAGTGGTCAGATTATCTCCGTATAGCGCAGATACGGGCGCCACCGTATGATTGATTCCGGAAATGCCAAAATCCGTCAACTCCGAAACAAGTTGGAAGCACTGGCGGGAAACATTTTGATAAACACTTTCATTCCAATTCACCATATCCATCTTATTCACCGCAAAAAGGATATGACGAATGCCCATTAATCCGCAGACAAGAGCATGACGTCTTGTCTGTGCAAGCACCCCTTGATTTGCGTCAAGAAGAATCAAAGCGGCGCTGCACTGCGACGCCGCCGTTACCATATTGCGAGTATAACGCTCATGGCCGGGAGAATCCGCGGCAATGAATTTTCTCCGTGGCGTCGCGAAATAGCGGTATGCCACATCGATGGTAATGCCCTGCTCTCGTTCGGCCATCAGACCATCCAGAAGCAAAGAATAATCCACACCTGAGCCGGCATTTCCGATTCGCGTGCTTTCCTCCTCCAGAACTCGTATCTGGTCATCGAAGAGATTGCCCGTCAAGCTGAGAAGGTGGCCAATCAGCGTTGATTTGCCATCATCCACACTGCCGCAGGAAAGAAATCGGAGCAGACTCGTCTCACAGTGCATCAGAAATATCCTTCCTGTTTCTTTTTCTCCATACTGCCGGTTTGGTCAAAATCGATCAACCGTCCGCACCTCTCTGAAAACCTGGTATTTTCAAGCTCTCGGATAATATCGGAAACCGTGGCGGCGAGGGAATCCACACCGGCAGTAAGAGGATAACAGCCTAATGTCCGGAAACGAACCATGCGCACCTGTGGTTTTTCATTAGGAAACAAAACCATGCGCTCATCGTCCACCATAATCCACCTTCCATCACGTTCCACAACAGACCGGGGAGCGGCAAAATACAAGGGCACAACATCAATGCCTTCGCGGGCAATGTAGCGCCATACATCCAGCTCTGTCCAGTCAGCAAGCGGAAAAACCCGAAAACTTTCACCTTCTTTCTTTTTCAGGTTGGGGATGCTCCACAGTTCCGGCCGTTGCCTCCGGGGATCCCAGCGATGATGCGCATCGCGGAAAGAAAATACCCGTTCTTTTGCACGGCTCTTTTCTTCATCGCGCCGCGCCCCACCAATAATCATATCGAAGCGGAACTTGTCCAGCGCCTTGCGCAGCGCCTCCGTTTTCATAACATCGGTATAAAGGCGGCTGCCGTGCCTGAAAGGATTGATTTCACGTTTCAATCCTTCGACATTGGAAAAGGTGATGAGTTCCAGGCCCAGGCGCGAAGCAGTTGCATCGCGAAAAGCGATCATCTCACGGAATTTCCAGGTCGTGTCCACATGCATCAGCGGCAAAGGAGGTTTCATGGGAAAAAAAGCCTTGAGAGCCAGATGCAGTATGACAGAGGAATCCTTGCCGATGGAATAGAGCATGACAGGCCGCTCCCCTTCGGCCACCGCTTCACGGATAATACGGATTGACTCCTGTTCCAGGATGGATAAGGATGTAAGATCAGACACGGTTCTTTCTATTTCCCCAGATAATAGCGTTGAAGCCACAAAAACGGCCGCAACGGATAATACAGCCAAAATAATGAGTCCGGCAGGTGCATCTGTTCAAAATCATCTATGCCTATCATTCTCGTTGACAGAACTTTTTTCAAAGGTATGGACGGCCGGATGCGCATTTCCCGCCAGGTAAACAGCAGGCCTCCGCGCCGTTTGTTATGCGAAGCGCTTTGCTCTGCACTCATCTTCAACAATTCCATAGCCTTTTCGCTCATTACAACAGCCGTCCCGTCCTGATACATCAATTCCCGAAATTCGTCAGGCACCTCGATATTGTATATCCAGTGGGCTAGCAAAACACTATAGGTCAGCGACTTTTTAAGATCAAAAAATTCAGCCATCTCCAAAAGTTTTTCCCGGTTTTCCATCTTCATCCGGCAGAATAGGACGGCAAAATCGGCAAGCCATTTCAGAGACACAAAATGATGCCGCACCCCGTGATCGCATAAAAACAAAAGCAGCGCATCGTTGTCCAGAACGTTAATACCGCCGCCCATCCACTTCATCTTTTCAATATGCTTCCACATCAGACCTGTGTGTTCCGGAAGCCACAAAGCCCCAAAGTTCCAGTGAAGCTCCAGATGCTGTTTTTTTTCCACACTGTCAAATTGAAGATGATAATTGTGTTTCCGGATGTAGTTTTTCTGCCTGGCGGTGAACCCACGGATGGACAATCCGCAAAGATAACCTTCCGATTCAAGCATCTGCCAGGCACGCTCGAAATCCTCTTCCTTCACCAGAATATCAATATCCGATGAGGTTCTCATTCCTGGATCGCCATATAACTGAAGCGACAAAACGATGCCTTTCAGGGGAAGAACATCAATGCCCTGCCCGGCGAACCTATTGATCAAACCCAATAGCTCCGCCGCCTGATGAAGAGAATGACCACTGACTGCGATCCGGAACTGTTTCAGCTTGCCGAGAATTTCTTCCGGAACATTTATACAAGCATGTTTGCGTAAATTTTCATACGCCTGCGCCTGAACACCGTGAAGTCTGACCAGGCGAATGAACTTTTCCCAATCAATGGTGTTGCCTGCGCATAAAGAGGTGATCTTCTCCGCCTGAAGCCGCTCCATCGCCGGAGGCGCAATCCAGGAGCAGGCGGCAAGCAGCCCAAATTCCCCCGTCAAACGGAAACGACCCGGAAACGGCGGTAAATCAATTCCTGCGCCCTTATCCGCCATATCCGGCCTCCTTCATCTGCTCTCGCCAGGAGACCGCGTAAAGCCCGCCTGCGGCGGCCAGCTCTGTATGAGTTCCTGATTCCATGATCCGGCCGTCTACCATCACATGGATCATATCGGCATGCATCGCCGTGGTGAACCGGTGAGTAATCGCCAGCGCCGTATGCCCGGCCGTCAATTCCCGAAACCGGCTAAGCCAGTCCGCCTCGGCCCAGGAATCCATGGCGCTGGTCGGCTCATCAAGCATAATGATTTCCGCATCTCGAAGAAAAGCCCGGGCCAGAGCGATCCGCTGCCACTCGCCGACGCTCAGCTCGGCGCCGCCGAACCATTTTCCCAGCACCGTCTCATATCCCCGCGGCAGTTTTGCGATGATTTCCGCCGCACCCGCCGCTTCCGCCGCATTTCGGATGCGCAAGGCATCCGGATCAGGCGTCCTGTCACCCATGGCAATATTATCGGCGGCACTGGCGTGATAATGCACCGGCTCCTGGAACAAAACCGCAATCTGCTTTCTGAGTTCGGCAATATCCAGATCCCGCAAATCCACGCCGTCCAGCCGGATGCCGCCTTGCTGCGGGTCGTAAAACCGGCAGAGCAGTTTGATGAGCGTACTCTTCCCCGCGCCGTTGTGACCGACAATAGCCGTCACCTGCCCCGAGGGAATCGTCAGGGAAAAGTTATCCAGAGCGGCATGTTCGCTTCCGGGATAGCAAAACGTCACGCCCTCGAAGCCAATGCCTTTTTGCAGAGGAACCGGCAGCGGTTTCGTGTCAGACTTGGAACAGAGTTCCGGCCTGATGGCCAGAAACTCGAAAAGGTTGTCCAGGAACAAAAGGCTGCGGTAAATGCGTCCGGTGCTCTCCATGAGGGAGCGCATCAATTTCTGCCCCTGTTGAAACGCCTGGTAGCAGAGCACCACATCGCCCAGCCGCGCAAGCCCCCGGGACACCCGCAGGAGTATCCAGACCATGCCCGCCAGGCCGCCCAGCCAGGCAACAACGCCTGCCCCCAGCTCCGCCTTCATTTCATCTCTGGCAAGGCCAAGTCGTCCGTTTCGCAGCTTCTCGCGCATCCGCCTGAACAGTTCCTGATGGTAGCCCCCCAGATCGAACAGGCGCATCTCGGCAACACTGTTGCGATCCGTTATCAGCCAGTCGTAATGGCGCGCCCGCCTTTCGTTGGCGGTGTTGCGGATTCTCCACTGATGCTGGCGCAGGACGGATCGGCCGACCGCCCAGAGCCCCGGAAGGGCGCTGAATATCAGGAGAAGCGGCAGCCAGAACGCATAGCCGGCCAGCATGACCGCCAGCACGGCAATCGTCAGTCCGTTCTGAATAAACGTTCCGAAGTTTTCCAGAAGCGCAACCGGCTGCGAAATGGCATCCACCCGCGCCCGGTGAAGCAGATCGTAGGAATCGGGATTTTCATAAAAGGCCACATCCAGCGCAAGGGCCTGACTCTGAATCAGCGAATGGATGCTGTCCTGCACCAGTTCGGCCTGGGCTTCGCGCACCCGTTTGATCACACTGGCCAGAAGCTGGCCTGCCATCCAGAGCAGCGCAATCAGCGCGGCGGGAACCCACACCCGCGCCAGAACGGCCATTCCCGCCTGTTTGCCCGCCGCGTCCGCGAGCAGGTCAATCGTCAGTTTGGTCAGATAGATTTGCGCGGCCGGGATCAGGCCCTGCACAAGAAGAAGGATTCCCCACGCAATCGTCCAGCCCCGCGCAGCCTTCCAGACCAGCAGGAGACCTCGGCCCATCAGGGGAAAACATCTGTACAATTCACGCAATGTTTTTTGGATCACCGGCCGCCCTTCACGACAAATTTTGCTAACACTGAAAACTTTTCATGTCCGCCTTCCCCCGTCACGAAAACATCGCCGCACGTAAGCCAAGCATGGGCAGCAAGAGACTCCTGCCCGTTCAAATCTTTCGCCACACCGAGATAGAGAACGCAGGAAATCCCACGCCTTTTGAGCATCATCATAGCGGCCAGCGCCTGCGAAAGACATTGACCTGCCCAGGGAATACGATAAGCCGCGGCCCGGACAGCCCAGCCGATGCTTGTCGCGGCAGTTTTCTGCTCAGCGGATGACTGCATGGCTGGCGTCTCTTGCGCGATCAGTCCGAGAAAACCGGCAATCCGTTGAAACGGAACCAGCAGCACCGCAATACGTATCAGGCAAAGGAACACAAACGCCTCCATCAGCAGCCCGCGTTCGTTTCCAGTGCGGGATTTCAGCTTGTTCAGATCATCAATCAACGACACGCACAAGGCCATCTTTCTCGAGTTCGGCCAGAAACGGCAGAACATCGGCGGCGATCTGCTCTTTTGATGCCGCAAACTCCTTTTCCAGCTTCCCGCACAACTCATCGACGCCGACGGGCTTTTCGATCAGTTCCCAGATGCGCCGGCCGATGGCATCCAGATTCACATAGTTATTGCGGGCCATGTTCAGAATCACGATGTCATTATCGACCGGCGAAGACATCACGCCTTCAAGCCGGACAACCCTGCTGGTTAACTCAATTGCCATGAACACTTTCTCCTTTTCACATTTTCCTTCACCGGCAGAGGCTTTGTCCAGTGCATACCAGTTGGTTCGCCCATCGCCTCTTGCCTCCTGTGAGCTATCAGCTTTGAGCTATGCACTATCAGCTGCAAGCCATATCGCCCTTATCTCGCTTATCACTGCTTCTTTAAACTATCTCTCACCGCGCAATTCATCTTCAATAAATTTCTTCAATTCTTCCACGGAAGGAAGCTTGAGTTTATATTTACTTACAAACAGTCTGTCCTTGTCATTGGCAGTTGCATATTCAACCAATGTCTTGTTTTTATCTGTTACAAGCAAAATACCTATCGGCGGATTATCACCTTTTTCAAGAATATTTGATTTATAGTAATTTAAATATGTTACCAATTGCGCCACATGAGCATGAGAAAACGAATCAACTTTTAATTCAATCAAGACATGGCATTTCAAAATACGATGATAAAAAACCAGGTCAACAAAGAAATATTCATCACCAATGAGTATACGTTTTTGCCTTCCCTCAAAACAAAATCCATTTCCCAATTCGATAATAAATTTTTGCAAATGCTCTGTCAGGGCTTGTTCCAATTCCGTCTCTTCAATTAAATCCGGTTTATTAATATTAAGAAATTCAAAGAAATAGTGTGATTTAATAACATCTTGAGGAACACCCGGTGTAATTTTACGGGTAACCTGTTCCAATGCTTTTGTTTTATTATTAGAAATACCCATCCTTTCGTAGCTTAGAGTAGAAATCTGTCTTTTCAACTCCCGAACAGAAAGATTAGTTTTAATGATAAGCAATTCATAATATTTTCTTTTGGTATCATCCTCAATTTTTATGAGTTCCGCAAAATGAGAATAAGGTATTTTATTGATGATATTTTGCAAATCCGCTTTGTCTCTGGTTTCGTCTATCATCTCCAATTTTTGGGACACTGTCCCAAAAATTCTTTCAGGAAGCAATTTTTCAGATAATATCTGAATGAGATATTTTTTTGATTCCTGGGACAGCGTCCCAAGAATATGCGGATAAATTTTATAAAATTGCCGGCATCTTGACAATTCAGGAGAAGTCAGGCCTTTAATGCATATGGAATCTGCCAGTTTACCTAAAAGATCAATGCCGTATTTTGCCCTATCTTTTCCATGCTGCTCAAACTCCACAACATAGAAACCAATCAACCAATTACGCAATGTAAGACTTATATTAATCGCTTTAATTGCCTGCCGCTGAAGCGTATTGTGTGTTTCGTTGATTAATTTTACTAACGATTTAAAATCCATCTATTTTCTCTATTTCTACAACTCCACTCTGAACTTCGTCCGTTACACTTTCTTTCCTTTTTGGGCTAATGGCAACTTTTCTTTTCCCTAAAGGTACTTAAAAAACTTCAGGCCGTTGTTTTCATAACAATATACATCTCCCTGCACATCAACTAATGAATCCTTCGCCTGCGGAAGCTTTGTCCAGTGTGTACCAAGTGGTTCGCCTATCACCCCTTGTTACCTGCAAGCTATCAGTTTTGAGCTATGAGCTACGATCTGTCATGTCGGAATATTTCACAGAAACATGAAAAAATCAAATGGCACGCCTCGGAACGCACCGGAAAATCTAATAAAACCATCTATAGCGGTTGATTATTCTTGTCAAGATAACCAAAGCGGCGCATTGTCTCGCCATGCACTTCGATCAAACGCATGGCCAGTTCGGCGGGCAGTTCCTCGCGCCATGATCCCGCCTCGCCCCGGCGGAAAAAATGATCCGGCGCTTTTACCGACCGTTCACGGAAACCTTTTTCCCGCTCCTGGCGCTGCAATTCGCCAAATGAGGAAAAGGCGACGGCTTTCTTCACACGCTCTTCATCAAAGGGAAGACCGCAGAACTTCACCACCGTCCCGAAAACCGATTCCGGATCGCGGTGCAGATCTTCATAACGCACAAGCTGACAGGGAAGCCCTGATTCGTCCAGCCAGCTATTTACATGGCCGCTCCACGACCTCAGTTTTTGTTTCAGTTGATCCATCATACCGCCTACCGAACGTGATGACTCAAAAGATGGATCGCACAAGTTTTTCACCGCCTTCTCCAGACTCACACCCCAGTGGTTGGCGCAGGACATAGCCATATCCAGCGGATTGCGCAGGATATAGACCACGCCGGCCGTAACATCGGCCGGAAAAAGCGCCTCGCCCTGGTCCGTGCGCCCCCAGGCATCGTGAACCTTCATATAGATCCGTTCCTTTTCCTCGCGCGCCATACAGAGATAGACACGGGGCCGTAAGCGTTCAATTGCGGCATCATCCAAAGCCGATGCTTCCACACCCACCCATTCGTCAAACCAGAGCCTTGCGCTGGCAATCGGCCCTCCTTTTAACTTATTAATGTCGGCCGCTTCATCTCCATTACTCAAATAATTCGTCAGCAAAATACGCATCCAAGTGTTGCCTGATTTAGGATAAGAAGCCAGCCAGATAATATCAGCCATGACAGATCACCTCGGCAATTTCATCAACACTCCAATGGGACGTCGGCCTTTCGATACGATATATTTTTGCCTGATTGGCAATAGCGGCAAGCAAATCGAACCGCGTTGAATGCTCTTCGGGAAATAAAGGCCCATAGATGCATTCTTGCAGAGCGTTAAATTTATCCGATCCATTCAGCATCGTCACACAAAGATCTTTAGCCGTACCTTTCCGGAGCAAATAAAGAGCATTAACAGGGGCAGGTTCAGCGGCCATTATATCCTGAGTGGGCAATATCACCTTAATGCGCCGCAAGAGATTGCGGGGCAGATTATTCACTTTATGGCCTAGCCGATGCGCCGCGTCTTCGCACAAATTAAGCTTTGATATTCCGGGCACAATTTCCACAAAATTGCCCTTTCCCTGACGCAGGACAGTGATATCATCAGCCAGCATGGCGCAGCCTCGCGCCAGCAGAGCCGCCAGCGTAGTGGATTTGCCCGCTCCCGATTCACCCCCAATCACAACTGTCCCCTGTCGGGTGACAGCCGTATTGGCATGCAGAACAATCAAACCGCGTTGACGTAATATAGCTGCCAGAACAGATGAAAGAAAATGCGCCGCAAGCATAGGCTCTTCCACGGCAGCGTTACGCTGCAATGTTATCTTCCGACCGTTCTCGACAAGAAATCGACCGGCGCGCCTTCCGCCGCGCCACAGAAATCGGCCGGGCGCAGCCTGATAACTCAAGCCTTCCGCCACCGCACCCGGAAGCTCTTTAGGCACATCCCCCTCCACCAGAATCACATCAGCCACAGCATCCGTAGGCGCGGGGGTAAGCACAGAACATGGAAAGGTAAGTTGCATGGTTAGTTCGTAGATAGTGTATTTATAAATCATTTTAACTCATTCTCGATAACATCCGCCAGATCCGCCACACGCCATTTTCCGCGTGGACGATACAAACGAACAATCCGTATTTTTTCGGCAATCGCCGAAGTTTTGCGCATATAGGCAACCCGGTCAAGCAGCGCGTCAGCTATATGGCTGTTATATAATATCGTACCCACCGCCTGGAACCGGGCCGCACCGGACAAATCGTTCCGGATAATCTCATCTTTGTTATGAACACCCTGCCAATAAATAGCACACAGGGGTTTTGATTCAACTGCTAATTGATCCGGCAGCGACAAAAGTCGGCGGTTGGTGTCATAACCCGGAAGCCGATTTAAATCATATCCCAGCTTTTCCAGAGAATCCGGCCAGAGCGCAATCTCTGGAAAAGTAGGGCGGACAAACGCACATCCCTCATCATCAACATCCACCACAGCCAGATCATCCGAAATGAGAGACCATCCACGCTGCAGAAGCGTTGCCAGCAAGGCAGATTTTCCCGCACCGGAATCTCCAGCCAGCAATATCGCCCCGCGCACATTAGAAACAGCAGCAGCATGCAGCGCCAGAATACCACGCTGATAGAGCAAGGCCGACAATGGAGACATCCCGGCAAAGCGTTGCACAGCATCAGGCGATGCCCCGGCAGCCGGTTCAATCGTAACATGCTCGCCACCCTCCACCAGATAACGGGCCACATCCGGCACATCCAACAGAAAACGCCCCGCAGAAGCCTGCCAAAGCCCCCCCCAAGCCGTCGCATCATTCAGCACGGCAGGCACATCGGCTTTAACAATTTTGATATTTGCAAGAAAAGCAGGAAACATAGTCACATAATTTCAGCAGTCCGTAATTTCGGTGGTCTGGATAGCACATCATGAAGTAAATATCAATGAAGACAAATCTCCCCCCCTCGGGCGCCACACTTTTTCTCAGCTCGGCAGGGGGCAGGTGGAGGTTCTTCCCCACCGACAAAACACCATACAAGTCACCCCAGAACAAATCACCTCCGGAAGCGCAAAGATAACCACATCCGTCTCGCCGCGACACCTCTGCCCAGCGGAGGACATAGAAGGAATGACAGGTTAATGCGGAGGACAAGGAAACGGTGGATGATAACAAATTAAGCGTAAAAATCATTAACAAACAGGCCGGCCATGATGCCGCGGGTCAGTATCGTAACGGATTTACGATATGAGTCCGGTGTATCTTCCACCTGAACGGACTGCCAGACCTGCTGCATATAGGGCACATCAACAAATTCAGAGGCAGGGCCACGGGCCAATTCAGCCAAAGCATCATTTACCTCACTCGCGCTGGCCCGAAGACGCGGAACAAGGTCGCCTGCCTGACGCCCCCTCTTACGATTAAGGCGAACTTCATCCGGAAGGCGACCTTTCATCGCTTCACGAATCAGCCAGCGATCCACCCCAGTTTCAGGATCAACAAAAATATGATCAGGTATCGCAAAGCAAAACTCCAGCACACGAACATCGGCGGTTGGATCACGCACCTCCAACCCAAAAGCAGCACCGATTTCTGCGTGCAGTGCTCCCCCTATGCTTCGTCCCGAACTCATCAATCGTCGAAGGTCACTGGTTTTGCGCGGATATTGATCATTGGGATCGTTCAATCGCTGTTCAATAATTTTTAGTCTGTCAGCAAATTTTGGATTTATCGCAGACGAACGATAATAATTCATTGGGTCACGAAAACGATACGCTATTACCCGACATTGCTGTGGCAGTCCCCTTTTAATTTTTTCCTTGACCAAATTACTGAAGCCCATTTTGCGCAGTTGAAAGCACAAGGGTTGTGAAAGAACGTCACCCTTCCAGGAAGCGGCGCCATTGCCAAACTGACCAATTAGCAGAATCTTTCTTCCTTGAAGTTGAGCAAGTCTCCTTAATTCCAACATCCAAAAAAAGTTACCAGCCGCATGAGCCGGTTCTTTCCAGATCGACAACATTTTCCTGATGGCTTGAATGGGCGTGTTATCTGCAGCATTAACACAGTGCAAATCAACATTGCCCGCAAAATGGGCCGCTGCTTTGGCCAAATCAAGCTCGTCACCAAAACGTGTGCCCTCGTAGTGTGCCGTGTCATAAATTGGAATAGAGATATAGGACGCAATATGCCTGCCCACTGTGGCCATAAATCTCGCGGCCGTGGCCGTTACAGCCCCGGAATCAAGACCACCGCTCAATTCCGTTGCCACACTTCCTTGTTTTGCCTGCATACTTAATGCGTCATGTAATCTGGAATGCACCGCGTTGTCAAATACTTCCCTGAACGCGGCAACATAATCATCGCGGCGCTGCAGGCGAAGCGGCTGTGTTTTATCCAGAAACCAGTATTTTTGAATCTTCATATTGTCTTTTGAAACCATCAAATGATGTGCAGGCGGCAAACGCCTGATTGATGAATGAATTGTCCGATCGCCTTCATAGGCATTCCATGAAGTCAACACCTGAGCCAGATACAACTCATCCATTTCCTTTGGCACAATGCCCATTGCCAATATTGCCTGTCGAGATGAAGCAAAAGCAAACACTTTTTTATCGATATAATAGTAAAGTGACGTAATTCCATAATGATCACGGGCAAGAAACATTTGCCGTTCACGATGATGCCAGGCTGCAAACGACCAATCGCCATACAAACGCTCTGTACAGTGTTCACCCCATCTGTAATATGCCTCTCTAATAATATCTTCATCAGAGCATTTTAAACCATCAACTGCATTAATTTTTAAAACAGATTTGATTTCGTTACGATTATCCAGACGTGCCTTACAAACAAACGAAATACCATTTCTCACGTCATTGATAGACCGCTGTTGTAGTTTCGGTTCAAAAAATAATTTATACTGAAATTGTCCCAGACCAACATATTCATCGTTCCACAGATCAAAACCATTATTCTCTGTGTCAGGCATACCCTGATACATCATTTTCAGCAAAACTTGATTAAACGACCGGCCATCTCTTAAAAATAATCCTAATATGCCAAACATTTTTAAAACCAAAGGCCGCTGCTTCTGTAGAAGCAGCGGCCTTATCCTCTCCATAATTTAAAACCCAGTATAAAAAATTGATACTTTAAACTTAGAGACTATCTGTTCCGATGCCACCATCAACTTGAGAACCAGGCTTTCCTAAAGTTCTTTTAATATCAACTCTGCTGATTCCTGGCTTCTTCCAATCTTTATTGCTTTCATTCATCTGCTGTTTTATTACACTAATCTGATCTTCTTTCCTCAATTCCATCGATTTAACCTCCTTTTTTAATTAATTTCATAAATTCCCGAGTAAGCTTCCTAAAGTTTACACTTATTAAATCACCGCCTGCCTCTGTGGTGCGACCTCTATCATCTAGCTTGTACAATTTCATAAATTAATTATTTTTTCAAGGCATCATTTCTCTACTGACGGCTTAATGATGACCTCATTTCCTGCCCCATATTTTTTTGGATGGGGCAGGAAACAGAGAAGATACATCAAAACAACTAGGCAGTAATCAAGAAGTCGTTCCCCAAAACCGCCGGATGTGTTGTTGTACCAATTATCATCACATCAACTGCAACGCCCTCTCCTGCCCCGTCAGCATCATAGGCAACTGCACCTGTTGCTGAATTGTAGGTCAGGATAGTTCCATCAACTCCTATCTTGTTACCGATTTCACCAGCCAATGCCGTAAATATTGTTGCCGAAAGCTCGATAACATCTGTGCCAATCACTAAATCCGTTAATGTATCAACGTTATCGGGGCCAACAGCCGTATTGAATACAAATGTATCAACATTAGCTCCTCCGATAAGGATATCGTTACCGGCGCCACCTTCT
>ENA-UPTA01004070-UPTA01004070.1-activated-sludge-metagenome-genome-assembly--contig:-NODE-4070-length-14058-cov-7.766193_pt1 | contig 14058 bp, 15 predicted proteins | sample MGYA00238184_ERZ773361 | MGnify/ENA primary metagenome ERZ773361 (study PRJEB29100, sample SAMN05720205) | activated sludge metagenome | isolation source: anaerobic digester from wastewater...
TGCCTGCTGAGCCACCAGGGGGACGAGGTGGAGCTGTCGCCGAAGGCTATCGTGGCCGCGGATGGCGTGCACTCCACGCTGTCCAAGGAGCTCAAGGCGGAGTTCTTCTCGCCCAAGGACGTCGCCCGCGGGGTGGAGTTCGAGCTGGTGGCGAAGAAGGACATCCCGCAGTGCATGCAGATATTCATCGAGCCGGAGATCGGCCTGGGCTACGGCTGGATAATCCCCAAGGGCAAGAGGAGGGCGAACGTGGGCGTCGGCCTGGTGGGGGTGAACGCCTCCCGCCGCTCCTTCCTGGAGGATTGGATCGCCGGTCATCCGGTCGTTTCCCGCTATTTCGACGTGGACAAGGTCCTGGAGGTCAAGCTCGGCGACGCCCCGGTGCCCGGCTTCCTCGGCGGGCCGGTGCGCGGCAACGTGCTCTTCTGCGGCGACGCCGCCGGCCAGACCCTGGCCTTCGTTGGCGAGGGGATCATGCCGTCCTACATCTGCGGAGGGCTGGCGGGAAAGCACGCCGCCCTGCTCTCGCAGGGGAAGGAACAAAGGTACGAGGAGGACCTGGTGGAGCACATGGCCGACCAGCTGATGATGGGCGCTGCGCTCAGGGACACGCTCGTGGAGCTGTGGTCCTCGGACGGCTGGGACGGGCGGACGAGGTCGCTGCTCTCCGGCGCGGTGATGAACGAGCTGGTCTCCCCGGACGACATGATGCATCACCTGAACGCCCTTGTCAAGGACCCGTTGAGCGCGTTCAAGGGGCTCGTCAAAGACAGCCGAAGGACCATCAAGGTCAAGCGCTGCTGAGGGGACGCCACACACTCCGCCCTCCACCAATAATTATTTAAGCGGTACTACATTAGGGCGGAGTACTCATAACGCTCAAAAGGTGTTTGTAATGGTTGAATTCAAGGCCGTTGTTAACGATATGAAATCCGGCAAGTCCTACAATGTCCCGGTGTCTGGACATCACGCCAACTCCCTGATCGGTAAGAAGATCGGCGACACCATAGATGGCATATTCGTCGGACTGCCTGGCTACAAGCTAACGATCACTGGCGGAAGCGACAAGGACGGTTTCGCCATGAGGAAGGACCTGCCCGGACCGCGCCGGAAGAAGCTCCTGCTGACCACCAGCACCGGCTTCTACACCACCGAGGGCGGCCTGAGAAAGAGGAAGTCCGTGCGCGGCCAGGCCGTCGCCACCGACACCGTCCAGATCAACATGAAGATCATTTCTCAGGGCCCCAAGCCGGTCGAGGAACTGATCCCGAGGAAAGAGGAGAAGAAATAATGAAGGTGTCCCGCCAGCCTGAGGTCAACATCGGGATGATCGGCCACGTGGACCACGGCAAGACCACGCTGACCAAAGCATTGTCCGGTGACTGGACCGACCGCCACTCCGAGGAGATCAAGAGGGGCATCTCCATCAGGCTGGGCTACGCGGACGTATCCTTCTACAAGTGCAAGAAGTGCGTGGAGACCTACTCCAACAGCCCTTCCTGCAAGGCCTGCGGAGGGGAAGCGGAATTCGTCCGCTCCGTCTCCTTCGTCGACGCTCCCGGGCACGAGACGCTCATGGCCACCATGCTTTCCGGGGCGGCCATGATGGACGGCGCGTTACTGCTCGTCGCCGCCAACGAGGAATGCCCGCAGCCGCAGACCAAGGAGCATCTCATGGCGCTCTCCATCATCGGGGTGGAGAACATCATCATCGTGCAGAACAAGATCGACATCGTCACCCGCGAGGAGGCGCTTGAGAACTACAACCAGATCAAGAAGTTCGTCAAGGGCACCATCGCCGAGAACGCGCCGATCATCCCGGTTTCCGCGCATCACGACGTCAACATCGACAAGCTGATTGACGCTATCCAAAAGTACATCCCGACCAGGAAGCACGACGAGAAGAAGGCGGCCAAGATGTTCGTGGCCCGTTCCTTCGACATCAACCAGCCAGGCATGTCCATTGACGAGCTCAAGGGCGGCGTGCTCGGCGGTACGTTGATGCAGGGTGTCCTGAAGGTCGGCGACGAGATAGAGATATCCCCCGGGCGTAAGGTCGAGCAGCCCGGCGGCAAGTTCACCTGGGAGACCATTACCACTACGGTCGAATCATTGCACACCGGCGGAGGGCCGGTCAACAAGATCCGCCCCGGCGGACTGGTGGCCATAGGCACCAAGCTGGACCCGTCCCTTACCAAATCCGACGGGCTCACCGGCCGCGTGGTCGGCAAGCCGGGAACGCTTCCGCAGGTTCACTTCAAGTTCAAGATGAACACGCACCTCTTGGAGCGCGTGGTCGGCACCAGCGATGACCTGGTCGTCGAGAACATCAAGACCAATGAACCGTTGATGCTGAGCATCGGCACGGCGACGACGGTAGGATTGGTCACCAGCGCCCGCGGCGACCAGTCCGAGGTCGCTCTGAAGATCCCGGTCTGCGCCGAGGAAGGCCAGCGCGTGGCAATTTCTCGCAAGATCGCCAACAAGTGGCGCCTCATCGGCTACGGCATCGTAGAGTGAGGCTTCATGCAGAAGGTGGTCCTGGACACCAACGCGCTTCTGATGCCCTTCGAGTTCAAGATGAATCTGGACCTCGAATTGGCGAACCTTTTCGGGGAGTTCGAGGCCTATGTTCCGGGGCCGGTCATCGGCGAGTTGAAGCGTTCCGACAGCAAGCACGCCAAGGCGGCGTTGATGCTGGCCGGGAAGTACAAGCGTTACGAGACGTCCACCCAGGGGGACGCCGGCGTGTTAGAGGTCGCCAAGGCCTTGGACGCCATGGTGGTGACGAACGATTTCATCCTGCGGCGCAAGATGAGGGCGGCCGGCGTGCGTGCGGTATTCCTGCGTTCGCGCAAGCGCCTGGTCATCGAGGAATGATCATATCAGCGGTCGGGCGGGATCGTCCGGGCCGCTCTTGGCTTCCTTATTGATCTGCTTGAGACGGATGTCGCAGATCTCCTTTCCCAGGGCGGTGATGGCGAACACCGGCACCTTGTTGCCTATCTGCGTCGCTCCCAGCTTCTGGCCCATGTGCCACATGTGCTTGGAGGCACAGGCGGTAGCCACGTCGCAGTTCTCGTAGAGCCTCCGGGCATCCTCTTCCGAAACTCCTGAGGTGTGCACGGCGAACAGCACAACGCGATCTCCGAACTCCTTTCTCAGCAAAGCCGCTTCATTCCCCCGGACCACGGTGACCCCGATCCGGCGGTAGCCCATGTCCCAGGCCTTTCGGGCGCCGGCCACCTGGTCTATGCGCGCCGTCTCCGGATCGAGCACCCGGTCGCGGCCGATAGCGTTGATGACGTTCTGCAGCGGGGTGGTCTCCACCATGCCGGAGATGCGTCCGCCGATGCCCTGGATGAGCTCCGGATCGTCCACGATGGCCGTCCCGGAGCCGTCGCACACGCAGACCGCGCAGTCGATTATCCCCTTGGTCACGCACATGCTCATGATCTCGGATATGCCGAAGCTCAGGAAGTCCTTCATGCGCATTTCCCGGCGTTCGGTGAAGATGCCGAAGTCCCGGATGCGGAACTCCACGTTCTCGCGTATGCTCTCCTTGGTGAGCTTCTCGATGCCACGGTGCTTGTAAAAGAGGGGGCAGAACTCCACGCGCGGTTCGCTGACATCGACCACAACGCCGTTCTCCACCACTACCCTGGAGAGCCCCAGGACCTCCATCACATGATGGTCTTTCGTCATCGGACCCTGAAAGGCAGGGGGCAATATCAATCCTGCGTCCCTAGCAATCTATTAATGGAGATAACGGATAACCAGGAAAGTAATCCATTACGGATTACGGAGTAGCAGATCGGGGAGTTGTTACCTTTGGAGCCAGAGAACGACGAGAAGTTCGTTACCGCCCTCCGGCGCATCGCGCTGATGGGCGGATTGCACGATTACGTCGCCCTTTCGTCACGCGAGCTCGGCGATATGCTGGACATGTCCCAGCAGTCGGCGTCGAAACGCATCCTGGAGCTTCTGGACGGAAAATTGATCGAGCGCGACCTGGGCGCCCGCAGGCAGCGCATACGCATCACCTCCAAAGGGGCGGACATGCTCCGCAAGGAGTACATCGAGTACCAGAAGATCTTCGAGATGAAGGACGAGCTGGTGATCAAGGGCACCGTCGTGGAGGGAATGGGCGAGGGGCAGTACTACGTCACACAGCCCGGCTACATGGAGCAGTTCGTGGAGAAGCTGGGTTTCAAGCCCTACGAGGGAACGCTCAACGTCAAGCTGCTGTCCACAGAGCACCACAAGCTGGACACCCTCAGGAACGGGCGGACCATCGATATCAAGGGCTTCGAGCGCAACGGTCGGACGTTCGGGGACGTGCACTGCATCCCGGCCAGCATCCAGAACGTGGAGTGCGCTGTGGTTCTTCCGCGCCGCTCGCACTACGAGGACGTGCTGGAAGTGGTCTGCAAGTTCCACCTGCGCCGGACGCTCGGCCTGGAGGACGGGGACCAGATCGAGGTCCGCATCCGCCTGAACTTCTGATTCAACGCACGCTCTGTACCGCCGAACGGAAGATGGACAGCCCGTCGCCGTCCTCCTTCCACTTCACCCTGGTCCAGTCCGGATGCGTCTCTCTTTTCAGAACGCGTTCGGGATGGGGCATCATGCCCAGCACGTTCCCGGCGGGGTTGCAGATGCCGGCGATGTTGTGCAGCGAGCCGTTGGGGCACCAGGGATAACCGGCGTGCTCTCCGTCCGGATCGACGTAGCGGAACACCACCTGATCATTTTCCAATAACCGCTCAAGCATCTTCTTCTGCTGGGCGCGGGGGAACATCAGCTTGCCCTCGGCGTGGGCGGAGGGATACATGACCACGGAACCTTTCGGGATCTGGGAGGTGAAGACGCTCTTCCCCCTCTTCTCCTGCTTCAGCAACGTCGGCCGGCATTCGAAGCGGCCGGAATCGTTGGTGTAAAGCGCCGCTTCGGGCGCCTCGGACATGGTGCCGTCCATGGCCGGTAGCAATCCCAGCTCGACCAGTATCTGGAACCCGTTGCACACTCCTATGACCGGTTTCCCGTCCTCCACGAAGCGGACGATGTCCTTCTTCAGCCCGCTCTTCATGCGCGCGGCGAAGATAGCACCGGCGCGAACATAGTCGCCGGCGGAGAAACCGCCCGGCAGCATCAGGATGTCATAGCTGCCCAGATCCCGCTTGAGGTCGGAAGGGCATTGGCCGAGCAGCTGCTTCAGGTGAACCTTCTCCGGGGACACGCCGACGGAGGCGAAGGCCGTGGCAGCCTCGTCCTCGCAGTTCGTACCCTCTATCCTAAGCACGCAGACCTTGACGTGTTTCATGAGCTCACCCCATCAGCTTCGGGAGCGCGCCGCTCCAGGCCTTTCGCATTTCCTTCAATGGGATCCTAGTCCTATCCACTTCCGTTTTTATTCGGAGGGACCGGCCTCCTATCTTACCCAATTTGGTGACCGGGATGGTCAGGCAGCCCAGGAACTCCTTCTCCTTGGACGGTTCGACCTCCACGATCCAGCGGGTGTTGCTCTCCGAGAACAGGTACCAACTCTCGTAGTTTGTCTTGATCTCCGCCCCGATGTCCCCGCCCAGGCACATTTCCGCTACGGCGATCGCTATGCCTCCGTCGGAGACGTCGTGGCACGAGCGTATGAGCCCCTTCTTCATGGCCGCGTGCATCTCGTCCATGGATCTCTTCAAGCGTTCCGGGATGACCTCTGGAACGACGCCGCCCTTGGCGCCGTACCGGCGGTATACGGCGGAACCGCCGAACTCCTCCTTGGTCTCTCCGACCAGGAAGAGCAGGTTGCCCTCCTTCTTCAGGTCGGTGGTGATGCACCTGCGCACGTCTTCAACTATCCCTAACCCAAGCACGGTCGGCGTCGGAAGCACCGAGCCCTTGGCGGTCTCGTTGTACAATGAGACGTTTCCGGAGGGCACCGGCAGGTTCAGGAAACGAGCCAGATCGCCCATGCCGGCCACCGCCTGTTTGAGTTCCCCAAGCCGTTCGGGCTTCTCCGGGTTTCCGAAGTTCAGGCAATCCGTGAAAGAATCAGGGTAACCGCCCACGGCGATGATGTTGCGGCACGCCTCGTCTATCGAGGCCATGCCTCCGCGGTAGGCGTCCAGTCCGCAGAACCAGGGATTGACGCCCAACGCTAATGCCAGACCTCTCTCCCTGTCCGGGAGCGGTTTGATGACCGTGGCGTCGGACGGACCTCCAAGGTTCATCATGCCCGAGGCGGGCTTCACGACGGTGCCGCCCCGCACCTCGTGATCGTACATGCGGAACACCCATTCCTTGCTGGCGATGTTCGGATCGGCCAGAAGGTCGAGCAGGACGGTCTTGGTGTCAGGCAAGAGCGGCCTCACCTCCTTGATGGTCTTGGAAGGGGTCTCGATCTTGCAAGGTCTGCAATATTCCGGGCCCTTGGTCAGGAAGTCCAGGTCCACCTGGAACACCTGCACGCCCTGCCATCTCAGCGTCACATGCTTACCCGGGACCACCTTTCCGATCACGGTGGCGTCCACGTCCCACATGGCGAAGAGGTCAAGGATCCGTTTCACGTTCTTTTCGGACGCGGCCAGCATCATGCGCTCCTGGGATTCGGAGACCCAGACCTCCCAAGGCGCCAATCCGCTCTCCTTGAGCGGAACCTTGTCCAGATCGACCTCCGCCCCGCATCCGCCGGACAGCGCCATCTCGCCCACGACGCAGGACAGCCCGCCGCCGCCCAGATCCTTCATTCCATTGATGAGGCCGAGCGAGTTCACTTCCAGGCAGGCGTGTATGAGCGGCTCCTTGGTTATCGGATCACCCAGCTGAACGGCTCCGCGGCTCTCGTCCTCGGACTTGGAGCTCAGCTCGGCCGAGGCGAACGTCACGCCGTGGATGCCGTCCCGGCCGGTGCGTCCGCCGCACAATATGAGGTAGTCGCCCACGCCGCCCACGGCGTTGTTGCGCAGGTCCTTCTTCTTGACGATGCCGACGCAGCCCACGTTCACCAGGCAGTTGCCCAGGTATGACTCGTCGAAGTAAAGGCCGCCGCAGACGGTCGGTATGCCGATGCGGTTGCCGTAATCTCGAATTCCGGCGACCACGCCGGACACCAGGTATTTCGGCGTTTTCGCGCCGGCCGGAAGTTCTCCCTTGTGATCCAAGGGACCGAAGAACAGGGGGTCCACGAGCGCTATCGGCTGCGCGCCCATGCACAGCACGTCACGGACGATGCCGCCGATGCCGGTGGCGGCGCCGCCGTACGGCTCTATCGCGGAGGGATGATTGTGGCTTTCGATCCGCAGCGCGTATCCGTACTCGTCGTCGAACTCCATCACCCCGGCGTCCCCGCGGGAAAGCACCTTGCCGTTGTCTATGCCGAAGATATGCTCTCGGAGGATGACCTTGGAGGACTTGTAGCAGCAGTGCTCGCTCCAGGCTTGGGCGATCGACTCCAGCTCCACGTCCGTCGGCCGGCGTTTGAGGGAAACGAAATGATCGCGGATGCGCTCCATCTCGTCCAAAGACAGGGAGAGCCCCATGTCCTTGCTCAGGACCTTGAGCTCGGCGTCCGTGGCCTTGGCCAGGTCGATATCGACCAGGGGGAAGGGCACGTCGCGCTTGAAGAACAGATGGTCGAGGGCCATGACCTTCACCTGAGGTCGACCCTGAACTTCTGTATAACTGGATTGGCAAGCAGCTTGCGGCACATCTCCTCGCACTCCTTGCGGGCGACGGCCGGGTCGGCGTCCATCTCGATCTCGAACATCTTGATGGAGCGTACCCCTTTGATATCATTGAAACCAAGCAGTTCCAGGGCCTTCTTGGTGTTCTTGCCCTCCGGGTCAGCCACTCCCGGTTTGAGCTCGATCCTTATCTCTGCCACAACCATCATTGCACCTCTTGAGGAATCGCCCTCCAGTAATTAATCTTCTGCCTTATACTCAGATGCCCCAATAGTTGGATACCGCCTCGAACGTCCCGGAGAGAATGAACTCCACGGCCATGGCGGCGAGCAGAAGACCCATGATCCTGGTGAAGGCCATGGCGCCGCTCTTGCCCATGCGCGAGAAGAGGGGATCGGCGTACTTCAGCAGGAAGAACGTGATCACCACAGTGGCGAAGATCCCCAGGAATATGAACAGGATGTTCACGGTGGGCGATGGGGAGTGTAGAGCGTAGGACACGTAGATCATGACCGTGGTTATGGCGCCCGGACCGGCGAAGAGCGGGATGCCCAACGGGACCACCCCGACCTCCTCCTTCTCGGACGCCTCCTTGGCTTCCTCGTCGGTCATCTTGGCCTTGGTGATCTGCCCCCTGGTCATGGTGAAGGCGATGGAGAACAGCAGAGCGCCTCCGGCTATCTTGAAGGCGGGGATGGTGATGCCGTAGATGTCGAAGATGTAGTTGCCGAAAAGGGCGAAGACCACCAGGACGCCGCCGGCCACCACGCATACCTTGTTGCGGACCTTGCGCTTCAGCTCCGGGGTGTAACCTTCGGTTATTGCCACGAACACCGGGATGTTGCCCACCGGGTTCATGATGGCGAATATGGAGGCGAAGGCGGTTATGGCGAAGGCCAGGTCCATAGGACGGCGAGATGTCTAGGGCTATATAAGAGTTAAGAGACCCGGTCAAACCGAGACCTTGCGGGCGAACACCAGATAACCGGTGTGGCCGAGCGTCTCGTAGGACGGGCGAACGCCCATCTCGTGCACCACCATCTCCCGCTGCATGTTCTCGTAGCTGCGGATCTCCACGAAGCCCTTCTTCCGCAGCTGGCGCACGACCTCCTCCAGCTGGTTGGTGTTCGGCACGTACGAGCAGAAGCGCCCGCCGTTGCGGAGCATGGACGATACGTTATCGACAGCGTCCCAGGGGTCCGGCATGTCCAGGACTACCGCGTCGGCCAGGATGTCCAGGCGGTCCTTGCGGATATCCCCCATTTCCAGCCGCCAGGTCTCCGATAGACCGGCCTTCTCCACGTTCTTCCGGCCCTTTTCCGCGAACTCCGGGCGGATCTCCATGGAGACCACCTTGCCCCACGGCCGCACCTGGTTCAGCAGCGCTATGGTCAACGCTGCCGAGCCCACGCCGGCCTCCAGCACGGTGTCGCCGGACTTGACGTTCAGCTCCATCAGTATCGTCGCCGCGTCCTTGGGGGTGATGACCTGCGCCCCCCGGTCCACCGAGGACATCATCTCGGAAGCGCCGGGGACCAGTATCCAGAACCTCTTGCCGGCGATGGATATCTCCGAGCCGTCCTCGGCCGCCAGCAGCTTGTCGCCGTCCACCACGCCCATGGCGCCCAGCTTCAGCATTCCCTTGCTGAGGACCAGCCAGGTCCTCTTGCCCTTCTCGTCCAGAAGATAAACCAGGGAGCCCTCGGGAAGCATGCCTAGGGCATCCTGCCCGGGGATAAAAAGGGTTTCCTCAGTCCTTGAGCTTGGCGCCGCAGTCCCGGCAGCGCTTGTCCGAGGAGGATATGGCCGACCCGCACTCGGGGCAGCGCGGGATGCCCTCGATCTGCTTGACCTCCTTCCTGGGCTCGGGGGCCGGTTCCGCCTTCGGCTCCTCCTTGGGCTTCTCCTTCTTCTCCTCGCCCTTCAGCTTGTACTCCGGGGGCTGGTAGCTCTTCGGATCCACCGCCTTGTCGCGGTCCTTCTCCTTCATCGAACGGACGCCGATGAAGGCCATCAGGCCGAGCACCGAGAGCAGGAAGCCGATGACCACCCAGATCACCTCCACCTTGCCCTCCTTGTTCATGAGCTGATAGAGGTAGACAGCTATCACCGCCCCTATCGCCAGCCATATCAATATCGGTATCCAAAGGTCCAGTTCCATCCCTTCCTGTCCGGCAAGATTGGTTTATGCCTATATCTTGATTTTTCACCGAGGCAGGAATAACGAGGAAGGAGGATCCGAACGATCATCATGAGCTCCCAGGTCCCATCCATGTTCCTTCCGGTCCCGCTGCTTACAGCGGGAGCGGTGGCATCTGCTACCCGTTTTCCCTACCAGTACGATGGAAGCCTGGAACGTATCAGATCCACCTGGGAACAAGATTTTAATAGGCCCACCACGTTTGACGCCCGATGGCCGAGCAAGCCTACCCCAAGAGGACCGTAGCGATATTCTCCCTGCTGCTGCTGGTGGCAGCGGTGCTGTTCTACTGGGTGTGGGGCGTCTCCTACGGGAGCTGGAACATCTTCGCCGCCGAGAACATGGGCGTCTATTCCATCTTCATCATACTGCTCGGGCTGGGCGTCTTCGGCCTGCTGCTCGCCAAGTACAAGCAATAAGTGGCGGAACTATTATATCTGGTCCCGCTGAATATTGTCCAGAGGCGGGATATTTGAAGAAGTTGGGCAGCTGGTTCGTGCCGTACCTGATGGGTCTCCTGATCATGTTCGAGGGGGTGGCCCTGGCGGTCCTGGCTCGGGAGATCGAGCTGGTGGACGTGCTGGTCATGGACCAGATGATGACGCTTGTCCTGGCCGTGGTGCTCATCGTCCTCGGACTGTTATTGTTCGTTCCACTTTTCCCGCAGCTTCAGAGGTTGAGCGAATCCCTCATGAAACGCATGCAGGTGATCGCCGCGGTGGCCGTCCTGGTGATATCCCTGGTGTTCCTGCTCATCGCCGCCCCCGCCAACGTGGAGGGCATAGGCGGCATCGGCAAGAACTGGGTGGTGCTGGCCGCCGCCCAGCTGTTCCTGCTGGGGATACTGGCCTTCGTGTTCCTGTACTACGAGCCGCTGGCCAACCGCCGCCTGGCCTGGCTGGAGTGGCTGGGAATGTTCGCAGCCTGCCTGGTGATCACCGAGGGCGTGACCGTGTTCGGACTGCGCGTGCAGGACAAGCTCAACGTGCACGGTGAGCTGGTGGTGACTGGGCCGATACTTATGATAGTCATCGGCGTGGTGCTCGTAGCTCTCGGCATATTCGAGATGGTGATATTCAACCGCCGCCGGGAGGGCGAATCGGAAAAGGCCTTGGAGATGATGGACTGGGCCGGGATCATCGTCAGCCTCGCCATCGGCGCGATCGGCCTGTTCGGTCTGACCATTACCACCTCCATGACCATGGACGGTAGGATATACAGCTACTACTGGCTGCTCATCGCCAGCATGACACTGGCCATTCTGGCCCCGCTGCTGAACTACACGCAGACGGTGGTGGCCGGACGCGAGGGCTGGAACATGGACATCGGGCTGATCAGCACGATCATCCTGCTGATGGCCGTACCGTTCGCCCTGGCCTTCTGATCACATCGAGCGGGCGGCGTAGGTGGGCTTCTCCACGGGCTTGCCGCAGACGATGCACCTGCCGTGGTACTCTTCCTTGTTGTAAGGCGAGCCGAGCATCTTAAGGCCGGTCCTCTCCTCGAACTTGCGGCCGCACTCCTCCTCGCCGCACCATCCGAAGCGCACGACCTTCTCCGGCACCTTGTCCAACGAATCCAGGTCCTGGATGGCGTCGTTGGATGCGGCCAACGCCTTGGCGCGCATGTCCGCGGAGATCTGGTCGAGCTTCTCCCTGACCTGCGGAACGATGTTCGAGCGGTCCAGGGAACCCTTGGCGCCGGTGTCCCGGCGGGCGTAGGCGACCTTGCCCCCTTCGATATCGCGCATCCCCATCTCCAGGCGTAGCGGCACGCCGCGGATCTCCCAGTTATGGAACTTGCTGCCCGGGCGCTCGTCGCTGTCGTCGAGCTTGACGCGGAGGCCGGCGGCGGTCAGCTCCTGACGGAGCTTCTGGCACTCCTCGGCGACCTTTTCGACGTTGCCCTTGGCGAGTATCGGGATGATGACCACCTGGAACGGGGAGATGTCCGGCGGGAGCACCAGTCCCTTATCGTCACCGTGAACGGCGACGACCGCGCCGACGAGACGCTCGGACATGCCGAAGGTGGTCTGGTGGGCGAACTTGTGCTCGCCTTTCTCATCCTCGTAGGTGATGTTGAAGGGACGGGAGAAGTTCTCCCGGTAATGGTGGATGGAACCCAGTTGCAAGCTCCGTCCGTCCGGAAGCAGGGTGTCCACTCCCACGGTGTAGTAGGCCCCGGGGAACTTGTCCCATTCCGTGCGGCGCAAGAGGAAATAAGGCAGGCAGAGATGCTTCATAATATTCTCCAGGATGACGAAGTCCTCCTCCACCTGGCGCTGCGCGTCCTCCTCGTCCACGTGACAGGTGTGCGATTCGAAGAAGTGTATCTCCCGCACCCGGATGAAGGCCCGGGTCTGCTTCGTTTCGTACCGGAACGTATTGACCAGCTGGTAGGTCTTCAGGGGAAGGTCGGTGTGCGAGCGCACCCATAGCGCGAATATCGGGTACATGGCCGTCTCGCTGGTCGGGCGCAAGAGGAGGCGAACGTCCAGCTCGTTCAATCCGGCGTGGGTTACCCAGTACACCTCGGCGTCGAACCCCTTGATGTGGTCCTTCTCCTTCTTGAACTCCGTCTCCGGGATGAGCAGGGGGAAGCAGACCTCGTCGTGCCCGGTGGCGTCGCACTCCTCGCGGATGTAGGTGTCGATGAAGCGCATGATCTTCCAGCCGTAGGGCGTCCAGACGTTCATGCCCTTGATCGGGTAGCGCTTGTCGGTGAGATTCGCCAGCTCGACGATCTCGTTGTACCACTCGCTGAAATCCTCTTGCTTCCTCATGTTAGCACCCTGCTGCGGAATGATTCGGAATGAGCAGTATCGTTTTAAGGCTTTGCCGCCCTCAATCCAGGATGGCCTTGGCCACTTCCGGCGCCACGGAGATCTGCGAGACCTCCGATTCCAGGGTGTTGGCGCAGGCCAGCTTGTCCACGTGCTTCTTGAGGTTGTCCAGGGCGTTGCCTACGAAAAGACCGTGCGTGCAGGCGGCCATTACGGTCCTTGCCCCCCGCCTCTTCAGCTCCTCGGTGGCCGCCACGATGGTGCCGCCGGTGGAGATTATATCGTCCACGATGAGCACCTTGCGGTCCTTGGCGTCGATGTTCTTGGGGGTCATGTGCACGTGCGTGCCGGACAGCCTGGTCTTGACGAGGTAATCCCAGTCCACGCCCAGCCTCTCGGCGGTCCAGCCGGCCCGCTTCAGCGCACCCTCGTCCGGGGCCAGGACCAGGTCCACCCCGTACTCCTTGAAGAAGTCCCCGACGCAAGGCGCGGCGTGAACGTCCCTCACCTTGGCCTTGGTGAACCAGTCCATGATCTCCGGGTTGTGTATGTCGACCAGGACCACCTTGTCCGCCTTCATCTGGATATGCTCGACCATGACCCGGGCGGAGAGAGGCTCGCCGCGGTTGAAGCGCTCGTCCTGCCGGGCGTAGCCGAAGTAGGGGATGACGCAGGTTACCTTCTCGGCGCCCAAACCCCAGGCGGCGTCCTGCAGAAGGAGCAGCTCGATGAGCTTGTCGTTGGGATAGGAGTTCTGAACGATCACGACCTCGCCGCGCAGCGCCTCGCGCTCTATGCGGGCGTAGGTCTCGCCGTCGGGGAAGGTCTTGTTGACGGCCTGCACGTATTCAGCGTTCAGCTGCTTGGCCAGGTCCCTGGCCAGGTTCGAGGAGGCGGAGCCGCCGATCACTATCATCACCCGGAGATTAGGTTACCGATAAATAAGAGATTCTGCCCGGCTGGTCATATCTGACGTCGCGGTCCCTCTGAACCGGGACCCTTCAGCACCTCCCCAACTTATTTATCGTCCGCGCCTTATATCTAAGCCGGATGGGAATGCAAACCAATTCTATTTCAGAGTCCAGCGGTAAGGCCGTCCTTCCTTCCGAGGAAGAGGAGGAGGTCGTCGAGGAAGAGGTACTGGACGACGACGTCGAGGACGCCGGAACTCCGGACGAGGTTGTGGTTCACCGGGAGCGCAAGCCCTCCCAACATACCTTGGAGGATGAGAAGTACGGTCATCTGGACGGAGTGGGCATCATCTACGGCAACGTGGGCGCCACCTCCTTCCACCTGCGAGTGCTCGGTGACTTGCAGAAGATGGATTACGTTCAGGTCGTTCACCAATCGCACGGCTGGGTGCTCGGTCAGGTTTCCGACATGGAGCGCAAGACCGA
>ENA-UPTA01004071-UPTA01004071.1-activated-sludge-metagenome-genome-assembly--contig:-NODE-4071-length-14055-cov-8.636571_pt1 | contig 14055 bp, 12 predicted proteins | sample MGYA00238184_ERZ773361 | MGnify/ENA primary metagenome ERZ773361 (study PRJEB29100, sample SAMN05720205) | activated sludge metagenome | isolation source: anaerobic digester from wastewater...
CGACGAGGATCAGCGGCACCGCATCCTGCTGCGCGGTGTGCACGGCGATCGACGCGTTGGTGGCCCCCGGTCCGCGGCTGACCAGCACCACGCCAGGGCGGCGTGCCAGGCGCCCGTCGGCCACCGCCATGAAGCCGGCGCCGGCCTCGTGGCGGCAGGTGACGACATCGATGTCCGGGAAGTCGCTGAGCGCGTCGAGCACGCCCAGGTAGCTCTCGCCCGGCACCAGGAACACGCGGTCGACACCGTTGGCGGCGAGGATCTGCAGCAGCGCGTGCGCCGACGTGCGCGACGGGGAGGTCGAGGTCATGATGGGAGGCTGGTGCGGCCGTGAGGCCGGCGACCCGCGGCCCATGGGGGCTGGAGCGGGTGTCCGACGAGAAGGGGAACGGGCGGGCCGTGCGGCCCGCCCGGGCGCCGGTCACGCGAGCGCGACCGGCGCGCGCGCCGTCAGACGCGCTCGATGATGATGGCCGGTGCCATGCCGCCGGCCGCGCACATCGTGACCAGACCGCGCTTGAGGTCGCGGCGCTCGAGCTCGTCGAGCAGGGTGCCGATGAGGATCGAGCCGGTCGCGCCGATCGGGTGGCCCAGCGCCATCGCGCCGCCGTTCACGTTGACCTTGTCGCGGTTCAGCTTCAGGTCGCGGATGAACTTCTCTGCTACCACCGCGAAGGCCTCGTTGATCTCCCACAGGTCGATGTCGTCGACCGTCAGGCCCGCCTTGGCCAGCACCTTGCGGGCAGCCGGCACCGGGGCGTTCAGCATCAGCGTGGGCGAATCGCCCATGTTGGCGGTGGCGACGATGCGCGCACGCGGCTTCCAGCCGTTCTTCTTCGCGTAGGCGGGCGACGCCAGCAGCAGCGCGCCGGAGCCGTCGACCACACCCGACGAGTTGCCGGCGTGGTGCACGAACTTGATGTCCAGATCCGGGTACTTCGCCAGGATCAGGCTGCGGAACGTGGTGCCCTGCTTGTCGATCGGCGTGTCGGCCAGCGCGGGGAACGCGGGCTTGATCTGCGACAGGCCTTCGAGCGTGGTGCCGGGACGCGGGTACTCCTCATGGTCGAGGGCGAGCGTGCCGTCGGCCTTGTAGACCTTGATCAGGCTGCGGTCGAAGTGGCCGCCGGCGATCGCCTTGGCCGCACGCTTCTGGCTCTCGAGCGCCAGTGCGTCGAGGTCCGAGCGCGGGATGCCTTCCAGGGTGGCGATGGCGTCGGCGCACACGCCCTGGTGCGACTGCGGATGCGAGGCGCGCAGGCGCAGGTTGCCGGCGTCCATGGTCGACGGGCCGTCCTCGGCCGAGCGGCGGCCGCTCATCGACATCATCTCGCAGCCGCCGGCGATGACCAGGTCTTCCATGCCCGACATGATCGAGGCTGCGGCCAGGTTCACCGAGGTGATGCCCGAGCCGCAGAAGCGGTCGAGCGTCACGCCGCTGGAGCGGATGTCGTAGCCGGCGTCGAGCGCCGACATGCGGCCGAGGTCGCCGCCCTGGCCGCCGCGCTGTGCGCTGCAGCCCCAGATGATGTCGTCCACCTCGGCGGTGTTGATGTTGTTGCGCTCGGCCAGCGCCTTGAGCACGGCGGCACCCAGGTGCTGCGGGTGCATGTCGGCCAGCGCGCCCTTGCCTTGCTTGCCGATGCCGCGCGGGGTGCGGCAGGCGTCGATGATGAGAGCTTCGGTCATGTTCGGGTTCCTATGGAGAGTGATCGGGATCCGGATGTTCGTCGTGCGCGGCGGGCGCAGGCCCCGGCAGCGGTGTCGCTTTCCGGGGTTGCGTCCGCGAACGCGTCCGCGGCGACGCACGCGGAACCGTCGGGACGATACCATCGCACCTGTCCGGCGGGATCGTCCGTTCCGACAGATTTCGCGCGCCCGGCGCCGTCCGTGCCGGGCCATCCTCCCAGTTTCTCATGGTCGCTGCGATCGACATTTCAGGCCGCACCCTGCCGGTGGTGGGCGCGGTGGCGACGATGCCGTCGCGCGCGGGGTCGCTCCGGCGCATGCTCGCCCGCGTGCTGCCGCAGCTGGACACGCTGTTCGTCTACCTGGACGGATTCGACCGGGTCCCGGCCGACCTTGCCGCCGACCCGCGCTGCCGCTGCGTGCTGACACCGGGCACGGGCAGCCTGCACGCCGCCAGCCGGTTCCTGGCACCCGCGGCCCTGGGCGCCGACGCGGTCTTCTGCCTGTTCGACGACGACATCCTGTACCCGCCCGACTACGTCGCGACGATCACCCGCGCGCTGGCGTCGCTGGACGGTGCGGCCCTGGTCGGCTATCACGCGACCGTGTTCGTGCCGCCGCACCGCAGTTACGTCCGCGACCGCCGCACCCTGCATTTCGCGCAGGCGCTGGCGCGCCGCACCGTCGTCCACGAGCTGGGATCCGGCACGCTGGCGTTCGTGTCGACGCGCTTCCGCCCCGACCCGGCGCGCCGCGCGCATGCCGACATGAACGACCTGTACGTCGCCGCCGAGGCGCTCGACGCCGACCTGCCGCTCGTGGCGCTGGAGCGCGCCGCAGACTGGCTGGTGCCGATCGCCGAGCACCAGGACGACAGCCTGTGGCGCGCGACCGTCCGCGACGAGCGGCGTCAGACCGAGCTGATGCGGTACGTGATCGCGCGCCACGTGCTGCCCGTGCGCACGGACTGGTGGACGGGGCGCTGACGCGCGGCGCGGCGTGCCGGACCCCAGCGCGCGCGCCCGGATCGCGGCCTGCGACCGCTCTGCCCGGACCTCAGGCCCCGAACGGCGCGCCCGGGCCCGCGCCCGGGAACGACCAGACCGCCTCGTGCGGCCCGGCGGGCGCGTCGGCCGCCGGTGAGAAGCGCCGCGCATCGGGCGCGCCGTCGTGCTGGGACGCATAGAGGGCGATCGTCGCCATCTTGTCCGCGAGCGCCGCCGCGTCCAGCGCGAACGCATGGCGCTGCAGCGGCGCATGCCCGAGCGCGATCGACGCACGGGCCAGTCCGGTGCGCCGGGCCACCGCGTCGCTGGCGTAGTGCAGGTCCTCGTAGAAGTGCACGCGCGCCCGCCCGGACAGCACCGGCAGGGCCTGCGCGACCACGATCATCGACGCGACGTGGTCGGCGTGTCCGCCGATGCCCATCGGACAGAACAGGTCCACGGGCTGCGGTGCGTGACGCCGCACGAACGCTTCGATCGCGCCGAGCAGCGGCGCGCGGAACCGTGCGACCTGCGCCTTCAGTTCGCTCAGGTCGAAGGGGCGGGCGCCACGCACCGGCGGCGCCTCGAACGGCAGGTCGTGCCGCGTCAGGCCGCAGCGCTGCGCGAATGCGGCGTCCTCGGCCGTGCGCAGCGCGGTGACGTAGTCGACGCGCCGCGCATGGTCTTCGGCGGCCCCGGCGGCCCTGGCGGGCGCGTCGGCCGCGGTCGCCGCCTGCGTCGCGGCCACCGCGTCGCGTGCCGCCACGGCGTCACGCGACGCCACGTACAGGCTGCGCGGGCACAGATTGAGCAGCAGGCCTCCCGCGCGGGTGCGCACCGTCGCCGCCAGCGAGAAGCAGACGTCGTCGTGGTGCGGCGACAGATAGAGGTCGGTGGCGGCGATGGGCGACGTCTCTCGGCGGACGGGGCGGAGCGGCTGCGGAACGGTCTCGGATCGGCTGCCGGCCCGCGTCAGAGGTCCAGGAACACCGTCTCGCGTGCGCCCTGCATGTGGATGTCGAACCGGTAGACGACGCCGCCGGGCAGGTCGAGGCGTCGGGCCACCAGCGTGTCGCGCCGCGCCGCAGGCACCGCCTGCAGCAGCGGGTCGCGGGCATTGGCCTGCGCCTCGTCCGGGAAGTACAGGCGGGTGAACGCGTGCGACAGCAGCCCGCGCATCGTGACGATCACGTCGACGTGCGGCGCCTCCCCGTCGGCGGCTCCCGGCTTGACCGTGTCGAAGACGAACTCCCGGTGCGCGCTGGCGCCGGTGCCGCAGCGTCCGAATCCGGCGAAGCCGTCGGCCTCGGCCTGGGCCGCGCTGGTCACGTAGCGGCCCGCGGCGTCGGCGTGCAGGATCTCGACGAGCGCGTCGTCGATCGGCGTGCCCTCGCCGTCGAGCACCTGGCCGATGATGCGGATGTGCGCGCCGTGCGCATGCGGGCGGGCCAGCACCGGGCCGAACACGCTGCCGTACGCGTATCCGTACTGCTCGGGCGTGAGGCCGTAGGCGAAGTAGGGGCCGACGGTCTGCGAAGGAGTCTGTCCGTGCGCCATCGCTCAGGCCTCCATCGGGGTGGACCGTGCGCCGCGCAGCACGATGTCGAACACGTAGCCGAGCGCGAAGCCGGCCTCGGTCACGTCGAGATCCAGGCGCGAGACCAGCCGGTCGCGCGCGCCGGCCGGCGTGCCCTGGAAGATGGGGTCCAGCGCCAGCAGCGGGTCGCCGGGGAAGTACATCTGCGTGACCAGGCGGCTGGCGAACCACTGCCCGAACAGCGAGAAGTGGATGTGATTGGGGCGCCAGGCGTTGGGATGGTTGCCCCAGGGATAGGCGCCGGGCTTCACCGTGAGGAAGCGGTAGCGTCCGTCGGCGTCGGTCAGGCAGCGTCCGGCACCGAGGAAATTGGGGTCGATCGGCGCGTCGTGCTGGTCGACCTTGTGGATGTAGCGCCCCGCCGCGTTCGCCTGCCAGATCTCGACCAGCGTGTGCGGCACGGGCCGGCCGCCCTCGTCGAGCACCCGGCCGGTGACGATGATCCGTTCGCCCAGCGGTGCGCCGTTGCGCACCGCGTTGCGCGTCAGGTCATGGTCGATCGGCGCGATGCGGTCGTGTCCGTAGACCGGTGCGCCGCGCACGGCCAGGGCCGCGGGCACCGGCACGAGCGGTTTGGTCGGCCCGCGCAGCACCGTCGAGCGGTACGGCGGATGCACGTAGGGCGAATGGCTGGACCAGTCGCGCGGGTCGAGGCGGGTCGGTGTGCTCATCACGGACATCCCTTCGCGGGTCGGGGATCCGTACTGTAGCGCCCGCCGTGGCGTTCGTGCGCGGCGGGCGCCCGCAGCACGTGGTGCCGCGCGGCCACACGGCACCTGACGCGTGCCGCGCGCCGCGCCTGCCCGCCGCGATCAGCCCTTGCGCTCGCTGGCTTCGCGCGCCTTGATGCCCTTGTCCCACTTCTCGAGCCACCACGCGTACTGGTGCGGCCAGCGCGTGAAGTCCGGGTCGATGCCGAACGCCTGCGACGCATGCAGGCCCCAGAACGGGTCGTACAGGTACTGCCGGCCGATGCCGATGAGGTCGGCCGCGCCCTCCTGCAGCAGCTGCTCGGCGTGATGCGGATCGCGGATCAGGCCGACGCCTTCCGACATCACCTTCGCTTCCTTGCGCACACGGGTCGCATAGCCGACCTGGTAGCCGGGCGCGCGCTGCAGGTTGGAGTTGGTGGCGCCCTTGGGGGTGTTGCCGCCCGACGAGCAATCGACCACGTCGACGCCGCGCTGCCCCAGTTCCCGGGCGAACACGACGCTGTCGTCCATCGTCCAGCCGCCGTCGATGCCGTCCTCGCTGGAGATCCGCACCCACAGCGGCGTCTCCTTGGGCAGCGCGGCGCGCACCGCCTCCACGACCTCGAGCGGGTAGCGCATGCGGCCTTCCAGCGTGGTGCCGTAGCCGTCCTTGCGGAAGTTGGACAGCGGCGACAGGAACGACTGCAGCAGGTAGCCGTGCGCCATGTGCAGCTCGACCATCTCGAAGCCCACCTCGAGCGCGCGCAGCGCGGCGTCGACGAACGCCTGCTTCGTGCGCTGCAGGTCGTGCGCGTCCATCTCCTTGGGCACCAGCCAGCCTTCGGCCAGCGGGATCGGCGAGGCGCCGAACACCTGCCAGCGCTCCTCGCCGCGCGCCAGGTCGGCGTCGTTGAGCGGGCCGTTGCCGAACCACGGACGCTGCATGCTGGACTTGCGTCCGCCGTGGCCGATCTGGATCGCGGGCACGCTGCCCTGCTGCTTGAGCATGCGGGCGATCGGTTTCATCGCGCGGGCGTGCTCGTCGCTCCACAGGCCCAGGCAGCCGTTGGTGATGCGGCCTTCGCGCAGCACGCCGGTGGCCTCGACGAACACGGTGCCGGCGCCACCCAGCGCGAACTTGCCGTAGTGCACGAGATGGAACTCGCTCGCGATGCCGTCCTTGGCCGAGTACGTGGCCATCGGCGGCACGACGATGCGGTTGGGCAGGGTCACCGAGCGGATCGTCATCGGTGTGAACAGCAGGGGAAGGGCGGGCTTGGGATCCACGAAGGTCACCTCGGTTCTGAACGGAGTGCGGTTGAGTGCGTGCAGCCGGCGCGGGCTGGCTGCGGTTGGAAGGGGGGGGCCGCGGCGGGACGCACCGCGCGCCGCGCGCGGTGCATGCCGCCGCGCGGGCGGTCAGGTCTCCGTGCGCGGCAGGCGCGCGGCCCGCAGCGCGGCGCGGCGCATCTTGCCGGCGTCGTCGCGCATCGGCTCGCTGGAGAACTCGATGCTGCGCGGGATCTTGTAGCGCACCAGCCGGGTGGCGAGGAAGTCGAGGATCGACGCGCGCAGCGCGTCCTCGTCGGTGCCGAGGGCGTCGGCCGCGGGCTGCACGATCGCGTGCACGCGCTGGCCGAGGTCGTCGTCCGGCAGGCCGATCACGGCGCTCGTCTGCACCTGCGGGTGCGCGTCGATGGCGGCCTCGACCTCGGCCGGATAGATGTTGGCGCCGCCCGAGATCACGAGGTCGGTGCGCCGGTCGGACAGGTACAGGTAGCCGTCGGCGTCGAGGTGGCCGAGGTCGCCCAGCGACTCCCACTCGCCGTGTGCCCGCGCTTCGGCGCCCAGGTAGTGGTAGGTGGAGTTGCGGCCGGTGTCGGGCAGGAAGTAGATCTCGCCGATCTCGCCGGGCGGGCACTCGCGGCCCTGCTCGTCGAGCACCACGAGGCGTGCGCCGGGCGACACCCGGCCCACCGAGCCCTTGTGCTGCAGCCACTCCACGCCGCTGAGCACCGTGCGCCCCTGGCGCTCGGTGCCGCCGTAGAGCTCCCAGATGCGCTGCGGGCCCAGCCACTCGATCCAGCGCTCCTTCAGCCACACCGGACAGGCCGACGCCATGTGGAAGACGATCTCGAGCGACGACAGGTCGAAGGCGTTGCGCTGTTCGTCGGGCAGGCGCCAGATGCGGTGCATCATCGTGGGCACGAAGTTCACCCACTGCACGCGGTGCTTCTCGATCAGCTCGAGCGCGCGCAGCGCATCGAAGCGTCCCATCTCGATCACGTGGCAGCCGGCGAACAGCGCGCAGTGCATGAAGCTGAACGGCGCGTTGTGGTACAGCGGCCCGGGGCTCAGCACCGTCCAGCCCGCCTGCTGGCCGAGCGCGCCGGCCGCCGGGTCCCAGCGCGAGGGCATGTGGTCGACGATGATCTTGGGCCGCCCGGTGCTGCCGCCGCTGGCGAGCGCCTTCCAGTACGTGGACACCCGCTCGGGCAGCGGCTCGGCGCTCAGCGACGCGTCGACCGGCTCGTCGACGGCGTGCACCGGCACGCCGGGGCGTGCCGCCGCGCGCAGGCACACCAGCACGCGCGGGCGCACCAGCTCGAGGATCGCGTCGAGCTCCGCCGCGGGCAGCTTCGGCGACACCACGTTCGGCACCGCGCCCAGCTTCCAGACCGCAAAGGCGGTCTCGTAGAACGCGACGGAGTTCGGCAGCGCGATCGTGACGAAGTCGTCCTGGCCGACGCCCAGCGCCTGCAGCGCCCGTGCGCGGCGGTTGGCGCGCGCCTCGAGGCCGGTCCAGTCGACCGTGAGGTCGCCCTCGGTGATCGCGGCGCGCCGCGGCGTGCGTGCTGCGTGCCAGGCGGGCAGCAGGCCCATCGGGATGCCGTCGCTGGCGGGCAGGACGGTGTTCACCCATTCGTGTGCGGGGAAGGTGCTCATGCGCCGATTGTACGAAGTCCCCACCCCGCGTGCGGATCATCGGTTGCGACCGACGAAACAAGTGGAACGGTCCGGTCGGATAAAATCGCGGGATGAAACGCCCGGCGGCGGCGATCGGGCGGATGGGGCCGACCCCTCGGTCCGGCGCGGTCCCGCGGCGACTCGACGTGGCCGCTTCCGACCGCGGGCGCGGTGCCCCGGGACCCGCGGCCCGATGCATCACAGGAGTCTCGATTGGATCTGCCGCAACCGGCGCCGCGCCGCCACATGCACACCCGCACCATCCACTGCGAGGGCTTCCGCCGCGATGACGGCCTCTGGGACATCGAGGCGCGCATCGTCGACATGAAGACCTTCGCGTACCACGAGCCGATCCGTGGCGACCGCAAGGCCGGCGACCGCGTGCACGACATGATCGTGCGGCTGACCATCACAGACGACCTCGAGGTGCGCGACGTGCAGGTCGCGATGCCGGCCACGCCCTATCCCACCTGCCAGCAGGCGATGCCCGCGTACCAGGGGCTGATCGGCAAGCGCATCGGTCAGGGCTGGCGGCGCGCCGTGCAGGAGTGCGTGGGCGGCACCAAGGGCTGCACGCACGTGCGCGAGCTGCTGTTCCCGATGGCCACGGTGGCCTTCCAGACCGTGGTCGGCTGGCGCGAAAGCGACGGCAACGGATCGGTCGACGACGGCGCGACCATCCCGCCGAAGCACACCGACGACACCGAGCAGCCGCACTTCATCGACGGCTGCAAGGGCTGGGCACGCAACGGCGAGATGGTCGCCCGGCTGTATCCGCGCTTCTACCGGCCGGACCCCGTGACGCCGTCACCGGACCCGGCATCCGTCCCGCATTCATCGACAAGGAGAGCCCCATGACGCTGCCCACCATCTACCGCGAAGAGCACGAGCAGTTCCGCGAGCAGGCCCGGCGCTTCATCGCGCGCGAGATCGCGCCGTTCCACGACGCCTGGGAGAAGGACAAGCAGGTTCCGCGCGAACTGTGGCGCAAGGCGGGCGAGGCGGGCCTGCTGTGCATGACCACGCCCGAGCAGTACGGCGGGCTGGGCGCCGACCTGCTGTTCCCGTTCGTGCTGAACGAGGAGCTGGCGAAGGTGTTCGCCACCGGTCCGTCGTTCGGCCTGCACTCGGACATCATCGCGCCCTACATCGTCAACTTCGGCACCGAGGAGCAGAAGCAGAAGTGGCTGCCGCGCATGGCCAGCGGCGAGACGATCTCCGGCATCGCCATGACCGAGCCCGGCGCCGGCTCCGACCTGCAGTCGATCCGCACCCGGGCGGTCGCCGACGGCGACTCGTACGTGATCAGCGGCCAGAAGACGTTCATCTCCAACGGCCAGCTCGCCGACCTGTTCGTCGTCGTCACCAAGACCGACACGACGCAGGGCGCCAAGGGCGTCACGCTGTTCCTGGTCGAGTCCGACCGGCCGGGCTTCCGCCGGGGCCGCAACCTCGAGAAGATCGGCCGCAAGGCGCAGGACACCTCCGAGCTGTTCTTCGACGAGGTGCGCGTGCCCAAGGAGAACGTGCTGGGCAGCGTCGGCAAGGGCTTCGTCACGCTGATGGGGGAGCTGCCGCGCGAGCGCATGCTGATCGCCGCCGGCGCGGTGAACGTGATCGAGGCGGTGCTCGACGAGACCATCCGCTACACCAAGGAGCGCACGGCGTTCGGCCAGCGCATCATCGACTTCCAGGCCAACCGGTTCGCGCTGGCCGAGATGAAGGCCGAGGCGACGATGCTGCGCATCTTCGTCAACCAGTGCATCCTGATGCTGGCCGAAGGCAAGCTCGACACCACGACGGCGGCGATGGCCAAGCTGCAGACCACCGAGGCGCAGTGCAAGATCGTCGACAACTGCCTGCAGATGTTCGGCGGCTACGGCTACATGTGGGAGTACCCGGTGGCGCGTGCCTGGGCCGACTCGCGCATCCAGCGCATCTACGGCGGCACCAGCGAGATCATGAAGGAGCTGATCGGCCGCACGCTGTGACGGCCGGGCGCGGGCACCGCGGCCGCGCGCGCGGACCGTGGTGGTCGCGCGGAACACCGCGGTCTCGACCGACTGGAAACGAGCAACGGGAAACGAGCGACGGGCAACGGGCGGCAGGGTGGCGCCGCCCGCACACGAACACCAGAGAGGAGACGGACGACATGGGACAACTCGACGGCAAGGTGGCGATCGTCACCGGATCGGGCCGGGGCATCGGCCGGGAGATCGCACTGCGCCTGGCACGTGACGGCGCTGCAGTGGTGGTCAACGACCTCGACGAGGCACCGGGGCTCGAGACGGTCGAGGCCGTGAAGGCGATGGGCGGGCGTGCGGTGGCGTGCAACGGCGACGTCACGGCCAAGGACTTCGGCGAGCGCGTGGTGAAGACCGCCGTCGACACGTTCGGCGGCTGCCACGTGCTCGTCAACAACGCCGGCTACACCTGGGACAGCGTGATCCAGAAGATGAGCGACGAGCAGTGGTACGCGATCATCGACGTGCACCTGACCGCGCCGTTCCGCATCCTGCGCGCGTTCTTCGACTACCTGAAGCCGGCCGTCGAGGCCGAGCGCCGCGAAGGGCGCCGCATCGTGCGCAAGATCGTCAACATCTCGTCCACGTCGGGCGTCAACGGCAACGCCGGGCAGGTCAACTACTCGACCGGCAAGGCGGGCGTGATGGGCATGACCAAGGCGCTGGCCAAGGAGTGGGGCCGCTACGACGTGACCGTCAACGCGGTGGCGTTCGGCTACATCCAGACGCGCCTGACGAAGCCGCTGCAGGAAGGCGAGGGCGGCACGATCGACGTGCAGGGCCGCACGGTGAAGGTGGGCGTGCAGGCGGGCCGCATCGCCGCCATGAACCAGATGATCCCGCTCGGCCGCGGCGGCACGCCGGAGGAGGCGGCCGGTTCCGTGTACCTGTTCTGCAGCCCCGACAGCGACTATGTCAGCGGGCAGACCCTGGTCGTCAACGGAGGATCGTGATCATGATGGAGCGACGTGCGCTGGGCGGCTCGGGCCTGCAGGTCTCGCGCCTGTGCTTCGGCGGCAACGTGTTCGGCTGGACCGCGGACGAGAAGACCTCGTTCGATCTGCTGGACGCCTTCGTGGCGGCCGGCGGCAACTTCGTCGACACCGCCGACGTGTATTCGCGCTGGGCCAAGGGACACCAGGGCGGGGAGTCGGAGACGATCATCGGCAAGTGGTTCGCGCGCGGCGCGCGCCGCGATGCCGTGGTGCTGGCCACCAAGGTCGGCATGGAGATGGGGCCGGACCGCAAGGGGCTGAAGAAGGACTACATCCTGCGTTCGGTCGAGGATTCGCTGCGCCGCCTGCAGACCGACTACATCGACCTGTACCAGTCGCATCGCGACGATCCGGACACACCGCTGGACGAGACGCTGTCGGCCTACGACACCCTCGTGCGCCAGGGCAAGGTGCGGGCGATCGGCGCCTCGAACTACGATGCCGTCCGCCTCACCGAGGCGCTGAGCGTGTCGGCGGCGAAGTCGCTGCCGGTGTATCAGAGCCTGCAGCCGCTCTACAACCTGTACGACCGGGCCGTGTTCGAGGACGCCCTGCAGCCGCTGTGCGTGGCGCGCGGCATCGGCGTGATCCCGTTCTATTCGCTGGCCAGCGGCTTTCTCACCGGCAAGTACCGCAGTGCCGACGACGCCGGCAAGAGCGCGCGCGGCGGCGGTGTGGTGCAGAAGTACCTGAACCCGCGCGGCCTGCGCATCCTCGATGCGCTCGACCGCGTGTCGGCGCGCATCGGCGCGTCGCCCGCGCAGGTGGCGCTCGCCTGGCTGGCCGACCGCCCGGCCGTGACCGCGCCCATCGCCAGCGCCACCAGCGTCGCCCAGCTGCAGGTGCTGATCGACGCGATGCGCCTGCGACTGGATGCGGACGCGACGGCCGAACTCGACCGGGCCAGCGCGGCCTGAACCCTGCCGCGTGCGGCGCGACGCCGCATTCGAACCCCGCCCGGCTGTGCCGGGGCGGGGCGCGGCGGCATAATCGCGGCGGTCCAATCACGCCCCGGGAGCCCCCATGAAAGTCAAAGCCGCCGTGTCCATGCAGGCCGGCCAGCCGCTGGTGATCGAGCAGGTCGACCTCGCCGGCCCGAAGGCCTTCGAAGTGCTGGTCGAGATCCGCGCCAGCGGGGTCTGCCACACCGACGAGTTCACGCGCTCGGGCGCCGACCCCGAAGGGCTGTTCCCGGCGATCTTCGGGCACGAGGGCGCAGGGGTCGTGGTCGACGTCGGTCCCGGGGTCACCACGCTCAAGAAGGGCGACCACGTGATCCCGCTCTACACGCCCGAGTGCCGCCAGTGCAAGTCGTGCCTGTCGCGCAAGACCAACCTGTGCACCGCGATCCGGGCCACGCAGGGCAAGGGCGTGATGCCCGACGGCACCAGCCGCTTCTCGCTGAACGGGCAGATGGTGCACCACTACATGGGCTGCTCGACGTTCGCCAACTACACGGTGCTGCCCGAGATCGCACTGGCCAAGATCCGCGAGGACGCGCCGTTCGACAAGGTCTGCTACATCGGCTGCGGCGTCACCACCGGCATCGGCGCCGTCATCAACACGGCCAAGGTCGAGCCGGGCGCCAACGTGGTCGTGTTCGGCCTCGGCGGCATCGGCCTGAACGTGATCCAGGGCGCACGGCTGGCCGGCGCCGACAAGATCATCGGGGTCGACATCAACCCGGGACGCAAGGCGCTGGCCGAGAAGTTCGGCATGACGCACTTCGTGAACCCGAAGGAGGTCGAAGGCGACCTCGTGCCCTACCTGGTGGCGCTGACCGACGGCGGCGCCGACTACAGCTTCGAGTGCGTGGGCAACGTCGACCTGATGCGCCAGGCGCTCGAGTGCTGCCACCGCGGGTGGGGCGTGTCGGTGATCATCGGCGTGGCCGGTGCCGGCAAGGAGATCAGCACGCGGCCGTTCCAGCTGGTGACGGGCCGCGTCTGGAAAGGCACGGCCTTCGGCGGCGCGCGCGGGCGCACCGACGTGCCGCGCATCGTCGACTGGTACATGGACGGCAAGATCAACATCGACGACCTCGTCACCCACGTGATGCCGGTCGAGCAGATCAACACCGCCTTCGACCTGATGCACTCGGGCGAGTCGATCCGCAGCGTCGTCACGTTCTGACCGCGCCGCGGCATCGGCCGCAGCGTCAGCCGTGCAGCTCCAGTCCGTAGGCCGCGCGCACGCGTTCGAACGCGCGCTGCACGGACGCGAATGCCGCATCTGCCTGCTCGGGTGACGCCTCGGCCAGGTGCGCGGCGGCCCGCGTGACGCTCTCGAATCCCAGCGACGCCGACGATCCCTTCACGCTGTGTGCGCCGCGGCGCAGCGCGTCGAGGTCGCCGTCGGCCAGCGCCCTCCCACAGGCGTCGAGGTCGGCGGCCGTGCGCGGCCAGTACAGCGCGAGCACGTCGTCGAACACGTCGTCGCCGAGGTCGGCACGCACCTTGCGCACCTGCAGCGCATCGACCTGGGCCTCGTCCGCGGCCGCCGCCGCGGGCGCCAGGGCCGCTGCGCGCGGCGCGGGCGCCGCGGGCCGGTAGCGGGACAGCACGCGCTCCAGCCGATCCCACTCGACGGGCTTGGTCAGGTAGTCGTCCAGCCCCGCGTCCATGTACCGCTGCCTGAATTCGGGCAGTGCATCGGCCGTGAGCGCCACCACCGGCACCTTCGCGCGCGGACCGTCCAGCGCGCGGATCCGCCGGGTGGCGCTGGCACCGTCGAGCGCCGGCATCTGCATGTCCATCAGCACCACGTCGTAGTCGTGACGCGCGACCGCGTCCACGGCCTCCTCGCCGTTGGCGACGACGTCGACCCGATGCCCCGCCCGGTGCAGCCGCGTGGTCAGCAGCAGCTGGTTGGTCGGGTTGTCCTCGGCAAGCAGGATGTGCAGCACGCCATCGTGCGCCGGGGCGGCCGCCGCCGCGGCGGGGGCCGTGACGGCCGTGCCGGCGGCGGCGGCGTCCGACGCGAAGGCGCCGGTCATGGAGGTGCCGGCCACCGAGGTGCCGGCGGGGAAACCGCCCGCGCGCGCGGGCAGTGTCGCGTCCCCGTCCGGGCGCAGGCCGTGCGCGACGATCGGCAAGGTGAGCGTGA
>ENA-UPTA01004072-UPTA01004072.1-activated-sludge-metagenome-genome-assembly--contig:-NODE-4072-length-14054-cov-6.266376_pt1 | contig 14054 bp, 11 predicted proteins | sample MGYA00238184_ERZ773361 | MGnify/ENA primary metagenome ERZ773361 (study PRJEB29100, sample SAMN05720205) | activated sludge metagenome | isolation source: anaerobic digester from wastewater...
TGCATCCGGGATATTGTTATCCGCAGGACTGGTTTTTGCCTTTTCCGCAGATGACCTTATTGCTCGATAAAAATAAACTGGGCGGACACAGTTTTCTGAGAGGAGATGAGTCTGAAAATAAATTCCACCGCCTCAAGGCCGGATTGTTTTACACAAAACAATTGGTAAGAGCGGGATTGTATAAAATGCTGGGATATTCTCCGTTGTAAAAAAACACAAGCGTATGATAAACGTATTACTCACCGGTGGATTAGGCAATCAGCTGTTTCAGTACGCCTTCGGACGTGCGTTGGCGGAAAGGAATCGCACTTCATTGGTATTACATACGGCTTATCTCGAAAGTAAATTGCCATTCAAAAAATGGGCGACACCGATGCGATATGAACTCGGTGTATTCCATATAAATGCGCAAGTAAAACAGAATATTTTTTCTGCGGCATGGTTATATCCGTTTGCCAAAGCGGAGTATCTGTTGCGCGATTCCATCCATGCCGCCCGCTATACTGTATTGCAGGAAACGGATCATGCCTTTCATGCGGATTACTTACAGGCTGGTGATAACGTGTATGTGAAAGGCAATTTTCAGTCGGAAAAATATTTTGCAGACATCGCGCCGTTGTTGCGGCAGGAACTCGTTTTTGCGTCGCCGCTGACCGGACAGAATGCCGTTCTGCAACAGCAGATACGTCAGTCGGCTGCCGTGGCGCTGCATATCCGCCGAGGAGATTATATTTCGCTGGTGCAGAATGCAGGCAAGTTCGCGCAGGTTCCTTTGTCGTATTATCAGGAAGCCATGCAATACATTGCCGCCAGAATTTCTCATCCGGAGTTTTACGTTTTCTCCGATGATATTCCATGGGCAAAAGCGTATCTGCCGACCGGGTATCAGCTGCATTTTGTGTCGCATAATCAGACACCGGAAATCAGCTATATCGATATGCAGTTGATGGCCGCCTGTCAGCATCAGATTATTGCCAACAGCACCTTCAGCTGGTGGGGCGCCTGGCTCAATGTGCATCCGCAGAAGATGGTGCTGGCGCCGAAGCTATGGTTTGCCGATAATCGCATCAATTCGGCAGATATCCTTCCTTCCGAATGGATAAAATTGTAATTTAGCCCTTAAATATTTGTCAATGTCCAAGAAACCATCTGTAAAGCCGGCATCGGCAGGCCATAAAGCTGACGCTGAAAAACCGGTACTGTCCAATAAGGTACTCATCCCTGCCATCATATTGTTCTTCATCGTGCTGGCATATATGTATTGTCAGCCGCTGCTCGAAGGCATGCAGCTGTCCACACACGACAGTAATCAGTATATCGCGATGAATAAGGAAAGCGCGGATTATAAAGCTGCAACAGGCGATGCTGCCATGTGGTCATCCCGCATGTTTGGCGGTATGCCGGCCTTTATGATTGGCGGACTCGAATTTTCACCGGCTTTAAACATGATGCCGCTGATGCTGATTCACAAAGTACTGCGGGTTATTCCGGATCCTGCCATGGATATCGTGTTTCTGCTGATCTGCGGCTTTATCGGATTTTATGTACTGACGAGAAAGACATTGTTGTCTCTGCTCGGCGCGGTGGCCATTGGTTTTTGTACGGCCAACTTCGTGAGCCTCGATGCGGGGCACATCACCAAGGTGAATACCATCGCGATGTTCCTGCCTTTGTTCGCCAGCGTATGGCTGACCTTTCAGAAAAAATACTACACCGGTATCATTCTGTTTCTCATTTTCTCTTTTGAGATAATCTCCCAAAGACACGTACAGATAGCCTATTATAGTTTTATACTGATAGGCTTGTATGGCGTATATGAAATTGCGCGCAATATCCTGCAGAAAGACATTAAAAACGCGCTGATTGCTCCGCTATTGCTGGCGGCGGCACTCGCCATCAGCGTGATGATGAACTTCGACAATTTCTTTATCAACGACTTTTCCAAAGAAACTACGCGGGGCGGGGATATCTTAAATGCAGCTAAAATGGGCGGCAAGCCCGCTGAGGATGCTGCCTCTGAGAATGAAAAAGGGGTAGGATTTGACTACGCTACCAACTGGAGTTTCGGTTTCGAGGAAATCGGCAGCTGGCTGGTGCCGAACTTTGTGGGCGGTTCTTCCGCAGCCGGATTGGATGAAAATTCAGCGGTATACAAAACACTGACAGGAAAAGGCGTGCCTGCGGAGCAGGCCGGACAATTTGTACAGCGCATGCCGCTCTATTGGGGCAGTGAGCCGTTTGTGCAAGGTCCTATCTATTTCGGCGCCATCGTTATATTCTTATTTGTCTTCGGGTTGTTTGCCTACAAAGGTCCGCTGAAAGGCTGGCTGGTCGGTGGTATCGTATTTTCGGTGCTGATTGCATTGGGCAAAAACTTTGAGGTATTCTACCGCCTGCTGTATGATATTGTTCCGATGTTCAATAAATTCAGGGCGCCTACCATGATACTTGCCTTAACCCAAATTTTAATGGTGACATTGGGAGTGCTTGGACTCAAGGATTTCTTTGATGAAAAAACCTCGCAGGCAGACCGAATGAAGTCGGTAAAGTTTTCTGCCGGTATTGTAGGCGGATTACTGGTGGCGTTTATCCTGTTGGGAAGCGCGATGTCGCTGCGCTCCAAAGCCATCGGCGGCGACGGGCAGTCTACGGATCAGCAATTTGTAGGACAGCTGACACAAATGACCGGAGACGCGAACTTCGCCAATGAGATTTATAATTCCCTGCTCAGTGACAGGTCTTCCATGTTGCGTGCGGATGCACTCCGTTCCATCACTTTCGTAGCGATTGTCGTGGCCTTGTTGTTCCTGCTGGCTTCGGGGAAATTCCGTAAACCATCTTATGTGCTGGCCGGCATCGCGCTGCTGGTGCTGATTGATTTCTGGCCGGTCAATAAACGCTATCTCAACGCAGATGATTTTGAAGAAAAATCAATGGTGGAAATGAACGCGTTCCCGCAAACACCTGCGGATGCTGCCATCCTGGCGGCCAATAAAGACGGCGCCCGCATGATAGATTTTACCGGAGATGTATTTAACAGTGCTTCACCGGCTTATTTTCACCGTACGGTTGGAGGTTATAATCCTGCCAAACTGCGCAGGTATCAGGATGTAATCGAATATGGGTTGTCCTATGATTTTCAGCTGCTAAATCAATCAGGATTTACCAAAACGAACTTCCTGAATATGCTGAATACAAAGTATATCAAGCAGTCGCAGGAAGCAAGCGGCGTGATGCAGAATCCTTTTGCATTGGGCAATGCATGGTTTGTCCGTGAACTGCAAACGGTGGCTACGCCGGAAGAGGAAATGCTGAAAGTGCGCGATATCAATCCGGCGCAGACAGCCATTGTTCATCAGGAATTTGAAAAATATATGGCAGGATTTTCGCCGAATACGGACAGTGCCGCCAATACGGGAGCGCGTTTCATTCAATGGGTGGATACGAAGAATCCGATGAAACTGGAATATACATTCAAATCCGATAAGCCTGAGTTTGTCGTGTTTTCAGAAGTAATCTATCGTCCGAATCAGGATTGGATTTCTTATATTGATGGCAAACCTGCCGACCATATTCGCGTGAATTATATCCTGCGAGGTATGAAAGTAGATGCGGGTGAACATACCATCACCTTCGAGTTTAAACCAAGGTTGTATGCGATGACCAACAATGTTTTATTGCTGGGCAATATCTTGTTTTATCTGGCGATTGCCGTATTGGCTTTCCTTTGGTATCGTGATCGCAAATCATCACAGACAGCAGCGTAACCGGTATGAGTGAACTGTTTTCTTTTGTCATTATCAGCTTTAACAGGGCGGACGACACGATAGATGCCGTGAAGAATGTCCTGTGGTTGCAGGACGTACCGGGCTGGACAAAAGAAATAGTGGTACTCAATAATGGCTCCACACAGGATTATGCGGTTTTTGAAAGTTACCTGCAGCAGCTGCCGGCTGAGTCGCGCAGTCTCATCCACTATATCCATCATCCGCAGAATCTGGGTGTAGCCGGAGGGCGCAACCTGTGCATCCGCGCAGCGAAAGGGAAGTACCTTTTATTTATGGATGATGACGCGGAGATAGTGCAGCGGAATGCGATTCAGATTGTGCTGGATAAATACGCGACATACGAAAAAGACAGGCTCGCGATAATAGGATTTCTCGGTAAAATTCCCGCGACAGGAAAGGAGGAAATGCCGTTGAAAAATCCGGCGCTGATGGAAGGGAAAACGGATGTATTCTATAATCTTTTTTTCGGATACGGACATGTATTCCCTAAATCGCTGATAGCTGAAACCGGCTATTATCAGGAAGATTTCTTCTACGGCATGGAAGAATATGATTTGTCGTATGCAACTGTCAAAGCAGGCTACAGTATCCTTTTTACCCGCGATGTATTGGTGTTGCACAAGATTAATCCCAACGGACGGGAGCCGGGAAAAACCACCTATGCACGCATGTTCGCCAACAAGGTGATTGTGTTGTATAAGCATATGCCGATGTTGTATGTGGTATCTCATTTTGTGATGTGGTCCGCCTTTTTTCTGGTGAAATCGAAAGGCGATATAGGCTTGTATTTTCAGACGGTGCGCAGTCTGTTGCAGCGTATAAAAAAAGCACCCCGCCAGGTGATGAACGCAGCGGGGATGGCTTATCTGAAACGCGTGAAAGCGCGTCTGTGGTATTAGCATTTTCTAATTTATTAACCCCACGATTCTGGCGATATTCCAGATTTTCATGTACAGGAACTTATATTTGTTGTGTCTTGCCTGTTTTTCCTCGCGGTTCCAGAAGTGCAACTGATGTACAGGGTATAAATAACCAAAATGGTAGCTGGTTTTATCCTTTCCTTTATAAGTGAGCGATGCCACCGGATAACGGTAGTTTTGTTCTCTTTGCGCCACTATTTTCAATCCTTCCATTCTGATGGTTGCTGCCTGCTGTAAAAATGCGGTGATGTCGGTTTTGTTTTTTTGCAGTTTGTTGCTGCGGAAGTGCGTGATGTATTGCAGGGTTTGATAGCGGTGTTTCGCGCGCAGGTAGGTGATGTAAATGCCGTCGTAGATTTCGCGCTCAACAGGTTTTAATGAGGCGGTGTCCATTTTCAGGGATTCAAAACTTTTACAGAATTCCTGTAGTTTGTCGAGGTAGTTTTTCTGCACAAAGTCCAGTTCTGCAAGGCTGGCTTTGTTGCGGATATGCTTGTAGCTGTAAGCCGGTCGCGGATGATAGGCGAGGTTGAATTTTCCGCCGATTTCATCCGTGATGGTCTGTGCTACCATGACGCGTATCAGCTGCTCTGCTTTTATCTTCTGTTGTTGTAATTGCAGGGATTGTTCCGTAAAAGAAATAAAATCTTTGTTGTCAGTCATGCCATGCAGATATTGCAGCGGCGATTTCGGCAGGTCAGCACTGTTGTAGGTGTAATTCCACGACCAGCGCGCGATGCTCCAGTCGATGAGCCAATAGCCCCATTCCCAACCGGAAGAGAAGGTGAGGTGTCCGCTGATTTGCTGCTGCTCACAGTAATTGATATCTTCCAGTCGGCCTGTCAGATAGGGCATCAGGAACATCGGTACGGAATTGTCGAAAGTCACCCAGTAGGCCGATTCCGGATAGTACCACGTTTCGCGTTGTTGCTTTTCTTTCAGCAATAAATCGCGCATGTGCAACAGGTTTTCATTTTCATATACGGGCGCGGCGCTGTCATTCAGCGTATAAAACATCACGGTATGTATCATCAGTCCGTGTTTGTCGCTTAATTTGGCTTCCGCATTGTTCACCTTGTCTCCGGTTACCATTTTGTCCGGTTTTACTACATGGCTGCGACTGAATAATTTTACGCCGTTTTTTTCCAGGATATCGGACAGCAGTTGCGCATGCCGCATTTTTTCTTCGGCATCCCCCTGTGAAAATTCATGCGTAGAGAGTTCCACATTCCATAAGTCGAAGCCGGCCTGCAAGAGCCACGCAGCATTTTCGGCAATCTTTTCTTCCTTTTTAAGCTTGCCGGTGTATAATTGAAAAGCCTTTTGCTGTATCATGTGAATGGATAAATCCACGCCGCAGAATATGCCGCGCTGATGTGCGTATTCCGTGATCTGCTTTGCGTGCTCAATCCATCTGTCGCGGTCGATGCTTTCCAGTAAATTAAATTCAAAATAATTCTGTCCGTTGCGCGCCAGCCAGTCGATGTATTCGCGGATGTTCTTCAGCGCATCGGGCGCATCCACATTCAGCAAGCTTTCTGTTAGTTCCAGCGGATGCATGGTGTGCAGGTGGAATCCCATTTTTCCGAATACAGGTTTGCCGGAAAAGCTGCCGGTATTTTCCCATTTTACATTGGTATTTGCGGGTGCCTGCATCGCGCGGGTATGGTAGAAATGAAAGCCCAGCCTTTCCTGTAACAATGCATATAGTCCGTCCGCGAAACCTTTGTAGGTAGCAGCGTGCAGATAGAGATGCGTTTTTGCTTCCGCGGTAATAGTGACCCATTGAAATCCACCCTTTTCTGCAATGCTGTCCATATTGCCGGAGGCTATAAAATCAGGCCTCTGCTGCAAATGAAGGAATACGTCTGCTTCGTTGTATTGCTCCGTGAAGCTGGTGTTGCCATATTGTGCCAGCAGTGATTTGAAATCGTTCAATGCAAGTTGTACCGTTGTGTTGCCTTTGGTATTTTCATCCTGAATAATATACAGATTGGCAGCAAAAGTCAGTGTACCGGTAACGGAAAAGAGTAAAAAGAATATAATGTGTCGCATCTGACTAAGATACCGATTATATCACGGATTTTGTCCAGATAGCGATGTCTTTTTTTTGCGCGCCGAAGCCTTCAAAGAATTGCGCGATGCTTTTTTTGCTGCTTCCGCAGAAATTAAAATCCAGTTTTTTCTGCAGACTTTCTGCAATCAGTTGCTGCAACAGAAAGGTCATTGCACCGGAATTTTTAAAGGCGGCATTGTAGCCTCCCATCAGGTAATACGCGGTGTGCGTGTCATACACGATGAATGCCGATGCGAGCAAATTTCCTGCTGCGTCAGTGCAGTCAACGACTTTCCCGCAATGGTGCTGCCGGCAAAGAGCTACCGTCTTTTCGAATTCCTTTTCGCTGATTTTAGTGGTTATTCTTTGTCGGGAAAAAGTAGCCGTCAGCAGTTGAAAAGAGGCCGGAATATCCTGACTTTCATTTGTGTGATAAGCATTTTTAATGCCTTTCTGTACATTGCGTCGGTGGTGTTCACTCAGTGAGTATGTTGTATTGCTGTCAATGAAATAAGATGAATAACTGGTTCTTTCGTAATGCAATGAAGAAAGATCAATTTCGGAATATGCAGGCAGCAGTTTGAAATAGGATTTCACCGTGTAAGGCAGTTCGTGGAACAACGCTTCGGTAATGTTTTGTAGTTCATCCGCATGGTCGTTTTCTCCAAAAAACAATACCGATTGATAAAAGCTGAGATCCGGTAGATAGATGCGTTTAGTGAGCAGGCGCCCTTTGATGCAATAAGGTAATGCGGCAATTATTGCATCCCCTTTTTTATACAACAATACATCCCATTTTTCGGCTACAGCATCCAGCCAAAAAGGTTGAGCGAACAAAGGAATATATCCGATAAAATCTACATCCGCACAAAGGCGGATGTAGGTGTTTTTATCAGCGATAATTGGTTCGTTCACTTTCGGTGTTTTTATTTTTTAGGCAATTCTTTCATGCCGATATTCCAGAAGAAGAAGCTCCATTGGTCGCCCACTTCATCAATGATTTTTGAGGTAGGTTTTCCTTTGCCGTGTCCCGCATTCTTTTCGATGCGTATTAGTGTCGGATAAGTTTTGTTATTGTATTCCTGCAGTCGCGCGGCAAACTTGAAACTGTGTGCCGGCACGACACGGTCATCGTGGTCGGCGGTAGTCACCATAGTAGCCGGATAGGTCGTGTTGGGTTTCAGCGTGTGATAAGGAGAATATCCTTTCAGGTATTCAAACATCTCTTTGCTTTGCTCGGAACTTCCATATTCAGGCACCCAGCCCCAGCCGATGGTGAATTTGTGGAATTTCAACATGTCCATTACGCCTACCTGCGGGAAAGCGACACGTGCGATATCCGGACGTTGTGTCATCGTAGCACCCACCAGCAGTCCGCCGTTGGAGCCGCCTGCAATCGCAATTTTGTCTTTGGAGGTGTATTTCTGTTTGACAAGATATTCCGCTGCCGCGATGAAGTCGTCAAAGACATTTTGTTTTTTTAAGAGCATGCCCGCTTTGTGCCATTCTTCACCATATTCGCCACCACCACGCAGATTCGGCATCGCAAAAATACCGCCGTTCTCCAATAGCAATATTCTGGAAGCGGAGAACGAAGGTGTCATGTTGACGTTGAAGCCGCCGTAAGCGTAAAGATACACCGGGTTTTTCTTGTTGCGCACCATACCTTTTTTGTACACAATGAACATGGATACTTTAGTACCGTCTTTGCTTTTGTACCATACCTGCTCAGAGGTATAGTCTTCCGGATTGAATTTTAATTCCGGCTTTAAAAATAATTCGGTGTATCCGGTTAAATTGTTGTAGACAAAAATGGATGGCGGATAGTTGAAAGATGTGTAGGTGTAAGCCAGTTGTTGATTGCTGCCTTTGGCGCTGCTGATTTCTATCTCACCGTTGCCCGGTAACGCGATTTCTTTTCGGTTGGAGCCATCGAGATAAAACACCACCAGCTTGTTATTGGCGTTCTTCAGGTATTTGGCAAATAACTTGCCACCCGAAGAATAGACGCCTTCGAGCAACGCGTCTTTTTCTTCCGGAATAATTTTTTTCCAGTAGGTTTTTTCCGGTTGGTTGGGGTTAACGGCTACCAGTTGTTTGTTGGACGCATCTTCATCCGTGTACACAAGAAATTGTCCGTTTACGACATCTATGACAGCGTATTCATTTTTGTGTCCGGTAAATAATGGACGGAAATTCCAGCCTGCTTCATCGGTGGGCTTCCAGTAGATTTCATTGCCATAAGTGCCCAGCGAGCTGTACAGGAAAATATATTTTCCATCTTCAGATGCACCCACACTGTTGTAGGAAAGCGGCTGTTTCGTGTCTCTGTACACCAGTACATCTTTCTCCTGCGGATCACCAAGCTGGTGGTAATACACGGAGTGGTATTCATTCTTCGCGGATAATTCTGTTCCTTTAGCAGGCTGGTCGTAGCGCGAATAGAAGAAACCGTTGTTGTGCCAGCTGGCGTTTGTAAACTTCAGCCATTCCAATCGGTCGCTGAGTTTGGTTTTGGTGGCAATTTCATATACTTCCATCGACTGCCAGTCGCTGCCGGCTTTGTTGATAGAAATGGCCACATACCTGTTGTCGCCGGAAACACCTGCGATTTCAAAGGTGGTCAATCCTTTCGGGTCGATGATATTGGCGTCAATAAAAACTTCCGGATTGCCCTTGATGCCTTTCTGTATATAAATTACAAATTGGTTCTGCAGTCCTTCTTTTTTGGAATAAAAAATATAATCTCCGGCTACCACCGGCTCGCTGATTTTTGCGTAGTCATACAACTCTTTGTAGCGGTCTTTCAGTTGCTGACGATAGGGAATCTGCGACAGATAGTCGAAAGTAACTTTATTCTGTGCGTCCACCCAGGCACCGGTAGCAGAGGAAGTGTCGTCTTCCAGCCACTGATAAGGATCATCTACAACAGTGCCGAAATAGGTATCGGTATGGTTGATTTTTGTACTTGTCGGATAGTTGATCACGGCATTCGTTTTTTTGTCTTTTTTGGCATAAGAAAACAGGCTGCAAGCCAGGATGCCCAATAAGAAATAGTGTTTCATAAGTTGCTGTTTCAGTGGCAAAAGTACGGTTTTAACACGTTTTATAGCGCATTTTTAAACTTCAAAATATATTGATGTATGTTACTAAACCTTATCAGTGGGCGATGTTGGGTTGGTGGGTTGTAAATTTTATATTAACTTACGGTTACAACAAATAGTAAAATGACACACAAAATAACCTCTCTCGAACAATACCACGAAGTATATCAGTACAGTGTGGAGCAACCCGAACAATTCTGGGCATCCGTAGCAGATTCTTTCCTTTGGAGAAAAACCTGGGATAAGGTGCTGGAATGGAATTTTAAGGAGCCGGATGTGAAATGGTTTCTGAACGGAAAACTGAATATTACGGAGAATTGCCTCGATAGACACCTTGAAAAAAATGGCGACAAACCGGCTATTATCTGGGAACCCAACGATACAAATGGACAAAGTCGCACCCTGACATACAAGGAACTGCATGCGGAAGTGTGCCGCTTTTCCAATGTGTTGCAAAATAACGGCGTGCAGAAAGGCGACAGAGTGTGTCTGTATCTGCCGATGGTACCGGAACTCGCCATTGCAGTGTTGGCTTGTGCCCGCGTGGGAGCCATACACTCCGTTGTGTTTGCCGGATTTTCCGCTAATTCCATTTCTGACAGAATCAACGATGCTACCTGCAAAGTGCTGGTCACTGCGGATGGATTGTACCGCGGCAACAAAACCGTGTCGCTAAAAAATATCTGTGATGAGGCATTGCAAACCACGCCTTCCATCCAGAAAGTAATTGTATATAAACACACTGCGGAAGCCGTAAATATGCAGCCCGGCCGAGATGTGTGGTGGCACAGCGAAATGCAGAAAGCGGCAAAGGATTTTGAAGCCGTGGAAATGGACAGTGAAGATCCGCTGTTTATTCTCTATACTTCCGGAAGTACCGGAAAGCCTAAAGGTGTGGTGCATTCCTGCGCCGGATATATGGTGTATACTTACTATACTTTTCTCAATGTTTTTCAATACGAGGAAGATGATATTTTCTGGTGTACGGCTGATATCGGCTGGATTACCGGCCATTCCTATATCGTGTACGGACCACTGCTGAATGGCGCGACCACCCTGATGTTTGAAGGTATTCCGACCTATCCGGATGCGGGCCGTTTCTGGGCGACCATAGATAAATGGCAGGTGACCAAGTTTTATACCGCACCTACCGCTATCCGCTCTCTGATGTCATACGGATTGGATTTTGTCAAGCCCTACAAACTGGATTCGCTCAAAGTGATTGGCTCCGTAGGAGAACCTATCAATGAAGAAGCCTGGTTCTGGTACCACGACCATATCGGTAAGGAAAGATGTCCTATTGTAGATACATGGTGGCAGACCGAAACGGGCGGTATTCTCATTTCTCCGATTGCATATGTTACGCCGACAAAACCGACTTTTGCCACATTGCCACTGCCGGGTGTGCAGCCATTGCTGGTGGATGCGCACGGCACGGAAATTAAAGAAAATAATGTGGAAGGATTGTTGTGTATGAAGTTCCCGTGGCCATCCATTATCCGCACTACCTTCGGCGATCATGAGCGTTGCAGACAGGCTTATTTCGCCACTTTTGATAATCTTTATTTCACCGGAGATGGTTGCCGCAGAGATGAGGACGGTTACTACCGCATCATCGGACGTGTGGATGACGTTATCAATGTAAGCGGGCACCGACTCGGCACGGCGGAAGTGGAAAATGCAATCAATGAACATCCGTACGTGATTGAAAGCGCGGTAGTGGGTTATCCGCACGAGATAAAAGGACAGGGGATCTACGCGTTTGTTATCGTTGATCAGCAAAGCATAGAAAAAGGGCTGGTCGATACTGATGCGCCGGTGGAAGAAGGTGCCGGCGTGGACAATAGTCTGCATCAGCTCAATATCGCGGCATTTGAAAATGAAGTCAGGAATGTGGTGAGTAAGATTATCTCGCCAATTGCGAAACCGGATAAAATTCAAATCGTATCGGGCTTGCCCAAGACGCGCAGCGGCAAAATCATGAGAAGGATTTTACGCAAGATTGCAGAACGCGATGTCAGCAATCTGGGCGATACCACCACACTGCTGGATCCGGGCGTAGTAGATGAAATCAAGAAAGGAGCGGGGTTGTAATAGGTGATTTTCATCTTTTAATGTTTTCAAAAAAAAACTAGCAAAAAATAAAAAATAACACTATATTTGTGAGTGAATACTCACTTGCTTCCAAAGTACAAACAAAATGAACGGCAAAAACAACATAGCAATAGGCTTCCTGACAATGGGGCTTTTTATGGCTTACGGTTTTCTACTTATTTACCTTCGGGACTTTGCTCCGGGAAAGGAAGAATGGGTGAACTCATACAGTATCGGAAAACATTTTGAAAGTAGACTGGCTCACGTTCACGGTAACTTGTTTGCATTTCTAAACATCCTAATTGGTTATTTACTTCTACATTTCAGAGACAAACTTCAAAACGTGAAAGCCATTTCTTGGTTGGCACTTACAGGATTATTAATGCCAATAGGAATATTAACTGAGGTGTATCTTGGCTTGCCTCCTGCATTAGTATTAATTGGTGCAATTGCTATGACTGCTTCTGTAATTTGGTTAGGTTTTTCGTTTATTAATTTAAAGTTAAACAATGAAAAATAAAGATTTTACGGAAAGGCAAATAGAAATAATGGAGGCCGCTACGCTTCGTATTGATAAATTCGGAATACAGGAACTAACAATAAAAAACTTAGCATCTGACCTGAGTTTATCTGAAGCTGCATTATATCGCCATTTCAAAAGTAAAAATGAAATATTGCTCGGACTATTGACCTATTTTATTTTAGAAATGAACGAGCGAATTGCTGTAATAATAGCTGATGAAGAAAAACAACCTTCTGAACTTTTGAAAAAAGTATTTGTGTCGCAACTGAACACATTTGTTCAAAAACCTGCCATCGTAAGCGTGATTTTTTCCGAAGGAATATTTCAATTTAATAAAGAACTAAGTGACAAGGTTTCAACAATGATGGCTCTGATGCAAAACAACATTAACGCACTTATTATAAGAGGACAAAATGAAGGTGTTTATGCAAAGCTATTGGAGCCAGAAACGATTACAACCATAATTATGGGAAGTATGCGAATGGTTGTTTTAAAATGGAAACTTTCGGGTAACAAATCCAACTTAGTAAATGATGGAAAAAATGTATTAAACGGACTTTTAAAAATGTTAGAAAAATGAAAAAAATAATCCCCTATTTATTGGCAACGATTTTAGCAGGGTTCGGTTTGCTGACATTATTCCTAAGCACATCTGTTATATTTGACTTATTTGGCATTAGAGAAAAAGAAGGCAATTATGTTCTGTTTGTAGTTTGGTCAAATTTCATCAGTAGCATTCTTTACCTATTCGCTGCTTATGGATTTATTAAAAACAAGAAATGGACTACTTCGCTTTTAGGAATTTCAACACTTATTCTAATAACAGCTTTTGTCGGTCTTAAAATTCACATTAACTCAGGTGGTATTTATGAAACAAAAACCATCGGTGCAATGATTTTTAGAATTTCCGTGACCCTTGTATTTGCAATCATTGCATATTTCACAATAATAAAAAAGAAATTATGAAGAAGATAACAATTTTAATTCCAGTAATCAGTTTGTTCCTTTTCAGTTGTGGCAATACTTCTAACGAAAAATCAAACGAACAAACGGAAACCGCTATTCACGAAGAACATCAGCACGATGAGGAAAGTGAAATCATCGAACTTAACAATGGAGAAAAATGGAAAGTTGCTGCCAATATGATAACTCATATTCGCAATATGGAAAACGATGTGATTTCCTTTGCTAAGGTGGATCAAAAAGATTACAAGTCATTATCTGAAAAATTACAATCCAACATTGATTTACTTACCTCTAATTGCACAATGAAAGGCAAAGCACACGATGAACTACATAAGTGGTTATTGCCCTACATTGATTTGGTAAAAGAACTTTCAGAAGCTAAAGACGAAACCGAAGCAGAAAAGCAATTTCAAAGTATTCAAACTTCCTTCACAACATTTAATCAATACTTCCAATGAACATAAAAGAATTACACACACAAGAAAAACCTGTTTCAGCAACTTCTCTTTTTAAAAGTGAACAAGGCAATGCAACTGCCATACAAATTTTAAAAGGCGGCTTATTAAAAGAACATATCACCAAAACTCCAGCACTTTTGATTTG
>ENA-UPTA01004074-UPTA01004074.1-activated-sludge-metagenome-genome-assembly--contig:-NODE-4074-length-14052-cov-5.525327_pt1 | contig 14052 bp, 8 predicted proteins | sample MGYA00238184_ERZ773361 | MGnify/ENA primary metagenome ERZ773361 (study PRJEB29100, sample SAMN05720205) | activated sludge metagenome | isolation source: anaerobic digester from wastewater...
GGGTCCACCGGTCCCGGTCCGCCGGCGAGAAATCCCGGATGATGGCGGCGAGGTCGTCCAAGAGCGGATAGATCGTCTCCTCGTTCCACAGGAGGTCCCGGAATTCGCGGAGGTAATTGCGGAACTCCATCTTCATCGCCGGCAGGCCGCCGGGGGTCTCGACATGGGCCTTGCCGTCGTTGCCGGCAGGCCCGAGCGCCCTCCAGGGCTGGTAGGGCCCGCCGTTCCAGTTGGGTCCCCACGTCAGGTCCGTGTCGTACGGCAGGAGCCAGAGCCAGCCATAGGGATTCTGGCCCGTGGGGTCCGGCTCGAAGAACCATGCGATGTTTCGCTTCTCTCCGGCGTAGTCGAAGTCGTACTGTCGAACGGCCTCCGCGACGGCCAAGTATCGAAAGAACTTCTCGAAGTTGACCAACCGGCGCAGAGCCGCTTCGCTCCGGCCCCACGTCAACTGGCTGGTGAGGCGGGCGCAGTCGGAAGCGTCGTTGACCGTGTCGCGGCCCTGGTGTCGCAGGGCGTCCAGGTCCCGGGAGTGGCCGGAGGAGAATTTGTAAAGGTTTCCGTCCGGCAGGCCCAGGCGGTCGAGGAGGCGCCCGTCGTACTCCTCCATCGCCAGGAACAGGCCCCAGAAGTCGCCATGATACTGGTCCGGGGCCTCCTGCTCGCCGTCCACGACGCGGAAATGGAACCAGTAGGCGTCCCACACGGGGACCCCGACGAGATTCCAGAGGACGGAGTTGACCGCCTCGGTCATGCCGAAGTTCCCCTCGCCATAGTCCTGCGTCCGGTTGTCGAACATCTTGCTGACGTTCAAGTCGCGCCAACCCTCCGGATAGGGCCGGCCGAACCGATCCGTGGCCTGGAACTCCGCGCCGCGGTTGAAGTGGATTTTCATACTCCTCTTCCCGGCCAGATGGTAGCGGCCGTTGGCCCCGCGGAGGCGGTAGTTGATGTGGTCGTAGACCCTGCCCTCGAACACGAAGGCTCCCTCCCAGTTGTAGGCCTTCCGGGAGGGATCGGCGTTATTGCCCGGAAGTTGATCGCTGCTGCGGTAGGCGTAGCACTGGGCAAGGTCCTCGGCCCGTGTGATAAGGGTGTGGACCGGGATGCTCTGGAGAACGTCCGGACTGTAGACATGGGGCGATCCCAGGACGGAGGTCGTCGCCACGTAAGGCGGCACCCCATCGTAGACCCAGCAGGCGAAGTTCGCGGATGGGTCGTCGCTGTACGGCACCGTGACCGACAGGGGCTCGCCCGCTGCATCGGCCGCCGTGATGCGATAACGAATCAACGTGCGGTTGAATTGGCCCGGGATCACGGCCGTGAAGAACCCGTCGGAGGCCACGGCGTCCGCACCGGCAGCGTCGTCGGTCATCGCAAGGGTGATCCAGTTGGCCGGGCTGTGGAACTCCGGGTTCCTCTGCTTTGGCGCAGCGCCGTTGGCCTTCAGGTCGTTCAATGGGACCGGCAGCCAGGCCGGGATGTAGCGACCCGGCAGAACGACCTGGTACGCCAGGCTGACCTGCTCCACGCCGTCCGGGTCCGTGATCTCGGCAGTGACCACAAGGGGCTCGCCGGACGCGGGCTGCGCGGGCGTGTGCACAACGTGCCGGATCTGTGGCGGCGCGTTGAGCGCCAGGACGCTGTTGGCCACACCGGGCGTGGGAAATGAAGCACTCTGCTCGTCGTCCGAGTCGGAGCCCAGCAGCTCCAAGTCCAGAACCAGATCGTCGCTGTCGAGGCTCTCGTTGATCACCTGGACGGCCACCCAGTTCGTCCCGACCCTCAGGAAACTGGAAGGATAAGGCAATTCGAATCGCTCCCAGACGGCGTCGTGCCGGTCCGCGGCGGCGTCGTGCGCCTGCGGCCCGCCCGAGACACCACGGCGGACAACTTCAGTGCCATTGATCCAAACGATACAACCGTCATCCACGAACAAACGTAGGGCCAGTGCATCCGGCATCTCGTGGGCGGTCTGGATCTGGAACGGGCAGCGAAGATACACGGTGCTGTAGTGGTTCTGCATGTCGGTGAGAACGGTCTGAATGGGGTAGATCCCCTCGGAATCGTACCCGATAGGCGCAGTGGCCGGACCTGCCCACCCCCTGCCCTCCTCGTAATCGGGCAGCACCCAACTGGCCGGTGGCTCGAAGACGCCGGGGCGGTACCGCCACTGAGACGACTGGGCGGGGAGAATCGATCGCTCGGGGACCTCCGTCTCGCTCCCCGCCACCTTGTACCCGCAGGCCCTCCAGCTTCCACCGAGGCTGTTGTCGAGGTCGGGGTTGATCAGCTCAATGGAGCGCCCCTCCGTATCGGTGGGCCAGGGGAAGCCTCTCTTGTAGTCCACGGCGTCCATCTTGTCGCCCGACCTGTCCCGAAGGGTGAGGGTCTCCCCTTCGTTGCTCAGGTGCCCGGCAAAGGGACCATAGCCGGCCACGCCAAACCACTGATGCAGGGCCACCGGGTCTTCGGCCACGAGGAGATACCCGCCGGCGGGGAGAATCGTCCCTTGGGGGAAGATGTAGGTGATTCCACGGTCGAAGTACCACCCGCCAATATCCGCCGCCGCAGCCCCGGCGTTGAACAGCTCGACGAACTCCAAGTGGCTGGTCGGGTCCGGCGGATCGTAGTAGATTTCATTGATGACGATCTGCGGGGTCGCAACATCTTGCCCCAACGCAAGGGTCGCAAGGAGGCCCAAACACCCCGTTACGAGCACGAAGATCCTCCTCCAGTCCATCGCTCCAAACCCTGATGACATGTATCGATCCCTGCTCCTGCTCTGCGGGAAGGGTCATCACCGCCCAATCGCTCATCGTCCGCGACGATGCAACTTCGGGTTCTATTGTACCAAATTGGCGGTGATGCGCCAACGACAGGCAGGGACCAGCCGGGTCCCGCCGGGTAGATCCCACAAATGTCATTGCGAGTCGGAGAGCCGCTTCGCAATGACATCCTGGACAATGCCATCACGGGGCAATGATATGATTGGCCGGCGTCAGATCCGATTGCCGTCGGCGTCGACGTACGTGACCGGCAGACCCAGGGCCTTGACCGAGTCGTCGATCTTCGCCTTCTCGCCCACCACGATCCACACCAGCGAGGCGGGCTTGATCGCCTGCCCGGCAGCTTCCCGGACCTCCTGCACCGTCATCCCGGCGATTTTCGCGGGGTACTGACGGTAGTAGTCGTCGGGCAGGTTGTACTGCACGATCTCTTCGAGCGAGCCGGCCACCTGACGGATCGTCTCCCAGGAGCCGGGCAGGCCGCGAACCACGTTGGATTGGGTCTTGGCGAATTCCTCCTCAGTGGGCGGCTTGTCACCGATGATCGACTGCAATTCCTTCTGGACTTCCTGCATGGCGTCGGCCGTCTTGTCGCTCTGGACCGAACTGTACAGGAAGTACATCCGCTGGGCCTTGGCCGACAGGATCATGCTCGATGCCCCGTAGGACCAGTGTTTGTCCTCTCGCAGGTTCATGTTGACGCGAGACGTGAAGTCGCCGCCGAGGATGTTGTTCATCAACTGAATGGCTTCTTCGTGCGGATTGGCTCGCGGCATGGCTAGGAAACCGGCGATGATGATCGACTGCTGCGAGCCCGGGCGGTCGATCAGATAGACCTCCGATTTCGACCTGTCGGGGACCGTGGCGATGTTCTTGGTCGGGACATCGCCGCGTGTCCAGGACTTGAACAGCTTCTCGAGCCGGGGCTTGATCTCAGCGAGCGTGACGTCGCCCGTAATGACCAGCGTGGCGTTATTCGGCTTGAACCAGGTCTTGTGGAACTCGATCAGTTGCTCTCGCGTCATGGCGGAGACCGACGCCTCGGTGCCCGACCCGGTCAGCGGGCAGCCGTAGGCATGGTCGGAGCCATACAGCAGTCCCGGGAAGACGCGAATGGCCATCGTGACAGGCGTCACCTTCTCGCGCTGAATTCGGGCCAGCGTCTGCTGCTTGAGCCGCTCGAAGTCCCCTTGCGGGAACGAGGGATTCAAGATCACGTCGGCAAACAGCTCCAGGGACGGATCGAGCTTGTCCTTGAGCGTGTTGAGATAGACGGCGCAGACATCCAGTTCGGCCCCGGTGCCCAGCGACGTGCCCAGCATCTGGAGCTGCTCGTTGATCTCCAGCGAGCTGCGGGTCTTGGTGCCCTCGTCGAGCAGGTCCATGGCCAGAGAGGCGGTCCCCAGCGAGGCGAACTGATCGGCCGCGTAGCCGGCGTCCACCAGCAGGCGCAGATCGATGATCGGAACGCTGTGCCGTTCGGCCAGGACGAGTTTCAGTCCGTTCGACAGCTCGGCGCGCTGGAGGTCGGGGAACCGAACCTGGGGCGCCTCGCCCGGCTCAGGCAGCTTCGAACGGTCTGCGTGCGAATCCGCCGCAGCCAATTGCGGAAGTGGCGTAATGTGGAGAACGTAGTCCCCGTCGCTGAGCCATTCTCTCGCGGTCTCCTTCAGATCTTTGGCCGTTGCCTTCTGTACGCGGTCGAGCGTGGTCTTGTAGCAGTCGGGCGAGCCGCCGTAGACCATGTTCGTGGCGAGAATATCGGATTTGCCGCCGAACCCGCCGATCCGCTCGATGCCCCGGATGAATGAGGCCCGATACTGGTTCTTGACTCGCGTCAACTCGGCTCGTGTCGGTCCGTCCGCAAGGAACCGCTTCAATTCCTCGTCCAACGCCGTCTCCACGCGGCTGAGCTCGACGCCGGGCTTGGCCGTGGCGGTGACGAAGAACAGCCCGGCGATTTCAAGGCAGGCGGCGTTCGCACTAACATCGGTGGCGATCTGGTCTTCGTACACCAGGCGCTTGTAGAACCGGGAGTTCTTGCCCGAGGCCAGCACGTCGGCGACCAGGCCCAGGTAGTCCCCATGGGCCGAACCCCACTGTGGGATGTTCCAGACGCGATAGATGCGAGCCTGGGGCACACGGTCCTGCGCCGTCTGGCGGTGGGTCCCCGCTCGCTTGGCGATCCACACCTGGTGCTCGGCAATCGGCGGCCCCGCCTGGATATCCCCGAAGTACTGCTTGACCTTCTCCAGAGCGGTCGCGGGGGTAATATCGCCGGCGACGACCAACACAGCGTTGTCCGGGCCATAATAGGTCTTGAACCACTCATGCACATCCGACAGCGAGGCAGCAGTCAGGTCCTCCATGGAGCCGATCACCGTCCAGGAATAGGGATGCTCCTTGGGATAGCACGCGGTCTGAATCAGCTCCCGCGCGACGGCATAGGGCTGGTTGTCGCCCTGCCGTTTCTCGTTCTGGACCACGCCCCGCTGCTCGTCGAGCTTGGCCTGCGTCACCGCGCCGAGCAGATGCCCCATGCGGTCCGACTCCATCCACAACGCAATATCGAGCGCGGAGGTCGGCACGTTCTGAAAGTAGTTCGTCCGGTCATACGACGTGGTGCCGTTGAGATCCGTGGCCCCGATCCGCTCCATCGCCCGGAAGTAGTCGTCGTCGAGGTTCTCCGAGCCGTTGAACATCAGGTGCTCGAACAGGTGGGCAAATCCGGTCTTGCCCGGCTTCTCGTTCTTCGAGCCGACGTGGTACCAGACGTTCACCGCGACGATGGGCGCCTTGTGGTCCTCGTGCACCAGCAGCGTCAGACCGTTGTCGAGCATGAATCTCTCGTAGGGAACCTCCATCTCGCCGGCATGAACGCCAGCCGTCATCACGGCGGCAATGAGCAGGTACAACGACAGTCTCGTAATGCATCCGTTCTTCATCATAGCAATCTCCCATCTCTTCGAGGATACCCACCGGACCGGAATTGCCGGCCAATCACGAGTCATCCTGTCCATACTGTTCAGCCCGCGACGTTGCGTCGCGCGACTGCCATTATGCCCCGAGGGCTTGGGAAGTCAAGATTTGCGGATTGAATGGACCAGGTCACATGGATAGAATGACCTGTCGCAGTGCCGGCGACGGCCGCGAACCCCGCTACGAGCGTGAACCAGAGGTAAGGAGGTTCCATGAGGCGCCATGAGAGGCTGTCTTTGTCAGAGATGAGGAGCACGGCGTTCGTCGCGCTGATCGTTGGTCTCCTTTCGATTGGTGCGAGCGCCGCCGATCCGCTGTTCTTCGATACCAACGACGCAGGTCCGGCCGCAGCGGATGTCCCGACGGTTCAGCCGTGGAAGATTGTCCCCCTCGATCCCGATTACGGCGGCCAATGGGTCGTCGCGGCCGACCTCGATGCGGACGGCGAGGTCGAATTCGTCGCCTGCGAGAACCATAACGTCGGCGACGTGCACTATACATCCACGGCCGTGGCGCAGAACCTCGATGGCGGTGTTCTCTGGCGATGGGGCAACCCCGACATCGGGCGAAAGAACTGGCATCACGACGTCGCGTGCCAGATCCACGACTGGGACGGCGACGGCGCTCCCGAGGTCGTCCTCGCCACCCAGGGCGCGATCGTCGAACTCGATGGCCGGACCGGAAAGGAGAAACGCCGCATCTCAATCCCCCAGGATGCCACGGACTGCATCACCTTCGCCGATCTCAGCGGCCGAGGCCGGCCTGCCGAGGTGCTCGTCAAGGACCGCTACCGCAACATCTACGCGTATAGCCACTCCGGCGAATTGCTCTGGCATGTCACCGATCCCGGCGGCTTCCGAACCGCTCACCAGCCTCGCCCGATCGACCTGGACGGCGACGGCGCCGACGAAATCGCCGCCGGTTACGCGATGCTCAACGCCGATGGCTCAATCCGATGGGTATTCAAGTCGTCGACGATTGAACTGAACCGAGGTCATCTGGACTGCATCCGGCTCGTGCGCCCGGCCGACAGGCTCGAAGACGTGCGTCTGGTCCTCACGCTCTGTGGCGCCAACGGCATCGCCATGATCGACGGCAACGGCAAAGCGATCTGGGAGCGAGCGGGCAGCCACTTCGAGTCCCTCGACCTCGGCCGCATCGTCGCCGAGCGCCCGGGCCCGCAGATCCTCGTGGATATCGACCACCAGCCCTTCGGCAAGGGCCCTCTATGCCTCTTCGGTGAGAACGGGGTTCTGCTCGGCCGGATCAACACGGACTACGCCCGCCATCACCACCTGCTCGACTGGACGGGCGACGGTCTCGACGAGATCGTCAACGCGCACAGCGGCGCGGTGTACGACCGCAGAGGCCGGCGCATCGCCACGCTCGCGGCCCCGCCGGCCGCAGACAAGGGCGAACGAAGCCTTCTCGTCGGCGACTTCACGGGCGACGGCGTCGCCGACGTGTGTCTCGTCACAACAGCCGCCGTCCATGTCTTCAAGAACGAGCACGGCGCCCAGCCCGCACATCCCGTCGGTCTGGGAACGGAGCTCAACTTCACGCTTTACTGATGTCTTCCAGGCTCTCGGTCCTCGCACGCCCCGGAGATCCCCGTAGGCTCGTGTCGTCACACAGGGATCGACCGGCTGTCGGCATCGCGGCGCCCCCGCGCCTACGCGTGTCGGCCCCGGCCGCAGGTGAGTCCTCAGGCGTCCGATATTTGGCCGGACCGAGGCACGGACGACCGGTGACAGCATGCCCCAGGCCCCCGAATCGCGTGCCACGGCCCAGGTTGACCGGAAATCGCCACAGTCGCCTCCGCCGGCCGCCGATAGAGCCTTTGTCTTCGGCGTCTGGCCACGGTCCAGACCCCCGCGTCCGTGCGGGCGCAAGCCGAACCGCCAAATGATGACGGCCCCGAACAGAGGAGGGACACCGTGAGTGCCAAATGGAAGAAGAACCTGCGACCGGTCACAACAGAAGAAGACGGCCTGGGCCTGTGTCATCGCTGTGGGGCTTGCTGTGCGTTCATTAGCATCCCTCCGTTCCGACCAGAGGAGTTGGACCGGCTTGGGATCGACATCCAGCAGGTGGTGGACTGGTACACGCAGAACGATCCCGACCGTCCCAAGTCCCCTGCTCCGTGTTACTTCTACGACATGACCCGCCGGATTTGCCTGATCCACGAGCACAAGCCGCAGATGTGCCGGGACTTCGAGCCGGGTGGTCCGGCATGCCGCAAGGTCAGGAGCGACCTGCTCGGGCCCCTGAACACATATCACAACGCCACCAGGCAGTGGGCACGCCACTATACCCGCGTAGTCCTCCCCGGCGACCGCATCCAGGAGATCGGCGAGTTCAGCCTTGACGACGAGGTCGTCGAAGGGCTGCTGAGAGACTGACATGAACGGCTGCGAAGAGAGTCCTCACCCCGCGCGTTCCAGCTTGACCAGATCGACGAGATTCGCCGCGCCGAGCTTGGCCATGATGTTGCGCCGATGGACGTGAATCGTCCGGGAGGAACGACATAGCGCCACTGCGATCTGCTGACTGGTCAGACCGTTCAACACGTGGCGCAGCACGACTCGCTCAGTCCGCGTCACATTCGCATAGGGGCCGGGCTGTCTGCGGATCGTCGGCCTGCGAAGTAACTCGATGGCCGAGAGCAATCGGGCCGCGGTCACCGGCGTTTCGATGCAGTCCGCGGCGCCGGCCTTCATCGCCTGGACGGCCGTCGCAATCTCGCCCCTTCCCACGAGCGCAAGCGCCGGGACTTCGGGGCAGGCCCGCGCGACATCCGCGAGCAGATCGAGCAGTACGCGGCCGTCGCCACGGGCGTCGACGATCAGGAGATCCCAAGGGCGCATGACCAGCAGATCGAAGCACTTGTCCGCATTCGCGGACACCGTCACGCGAATGCCACGCCCGTCAAGGACCGAGGCCAATGCGTTGACAGTCTCTGCCTCGCCACTGCCACCCGTGAACAGCAGACATCTATGGGGTCGCACGTTCACCGTCATGACCTCATGTGATCCTGCGACGCAGGTACAATCCACTCGACACCAGTCCCAGACTGCCCAGCAACACGGCACCAGGCAGCGGCACAGGATTCGGCAACGTCGCAATCCATCCCTCGATGCGGTTGTCGGGGTCTAAGCCCCAGCCGACGATGGTGAGCCCGTCGGCGGATATGCCCGTCGCCTCCTTCAAGCTCCAACCTGTCAGATCCAGACCATACTCCCCAGTGAGAAGATCCTCAAGGGAACGCATCCCGTTCGCTTCGTCCCAGATGAAAGGCTGGACACTGAGAGCAGAAAAACCATAACCCACAATGATCGATCCATCAGCCGATACCGCAGTGGCAATCGAGCCGTCTGAGCCGTGCAAGTCATCCAGAGAGACCATCCCATCTAATTCAGTCCAGCGAAAGGCCTTCTGGCCACCAATAGCCAATACGAAACTGGAACCAACCACGACTGAGCCATCGGCCGATGCGGCATACCCCATGGAGTAAGGGACGGGGCTGGTCTCGTCCAAGTAGCCCAGGGGGTCCATTCCGCCCCCCTGTGTCCAGCGAAAGGCCTGGTAGCTCGAGCCGGACGGCATCCTTCCGACGACGACTTTGCCGTCGGCCGATACGCCATACGCTTCGGATTGGGCGACCCTGCCGAACGAGTCGTTCAGGCCCGTCATGACGCCGCTATTCCAGTAGAAACCCTCGGTGCCCGAAGCAGAACTGCTGGTTCCGATGATGACTGCACCATTGGCCGATACGCCGTACGCTTCCGAGTAGACACTTCCTCCAGGGAGGTCGTCTAGGCCCACCGCTCCACCCGATTCGGTCCAGCGAAAGGCCTCGTAGATTGAACCGGACTTGGTGCTTCCGACGACGACTGAACCATCTTCCGACACACCATTTGCGTACACACTACCGCCTCCCAGGTCGATCATTCCGCCCGACGCAGTCCAGCGGAATGCGTGGTAGTCGCTCCCGGACTTGCTCAGGCCAACCACTACGGAGCCGTCGCCCGATACGGCGTTGGCATAGGACTCGGTGTCACTCCCTACGTAGCCCAAGCCCTGGAAGCTCGCATCCGCAAAGACGCGAGACCCTACCAGCATCACCGCAAGGATTGCTATCCCCCAGCCGTTCCTCCAAACCGTCACTTTGTTCATGATCCGATCCTCCTAAACCCAACTGTGTACGTGTCTATCAAAGGGGCGTGACTCCGCCACGCCCGGACGTTCATGCGGCCATACGACGCAATCGCAAGCCGGAGTAGGCTAAACCCAGAAAGCCCAGCAACACGGCACCAGGCAGCGGCACGGGACTCGGCAGCGTCGCAATCCATCCCTCGTAACAATTCTGCGGGTTGATGCCATAGCCGACGATGGTCAGCCCATTGGCAGAGATGGCGGTGGCTTCTCGGAGTGTCCAGCCCGTCAGGTCCAGGCCGTACTCGCCGGCAAGAAGGTCCTTAAGGGAACACATCCCGTCGACTTCGTTCCAGATACAGGCCTGCAGAGATCCACTCAGCCGACCAGAGCCAACCACGACCGAGCCATCCCCCGAGACTCCGTATGCTATGGTGGAGTGAAAATCGGGTGAATTGTCCAGACCTGTCATCGCGCCATTCTCCCTGCGGAAAGCCTCGTCCCCGCCAATGCTGCCTAGTAGCCCACCCAGCCGACCGTCACTCTGCCAGTCTTGATGTATCCGGCGTTGTTGTTCTCGTTGGACTCGCAGATCTCGTTGGTGGGATCGAAGATCCAGCCGATGTAGTATTGGCCTGTGGGGACGCTGCTCGGGAAGACAAATTCCTCTAACAGACCCAACTGGCGCCCGGCCCCTATCCCGAAGTCCGCCACGGCCTCATACAAAAAGTAGTCACTGGAAGTGATCGTCGTGTCCAGCGACGCGTAGTATCGAATCGCCCAGCCCGCCGGGATGTCGGTTGTGCCGCAATTCGCTCCGCCGAAGTTCAGGGTGAGAGTCTGCCCTGCCCGGATGCTGGACGGAGAGAAACCCTGCCCGGATCGCTCGTACTGGCAGAAGTCCGCCGTGCACGAAGTACTGCACAACCTGATGGTTGTCACCGTGATAAAACCCTCGATCTGTTCGCCACAATAGGTCCCCGGGCCCGAGGTGATCTGGCCCTGCACCCACACATGATCCCCGGCCTTGAAGTCGGCGAATGTGCTTAACTGATAGAGACCGCCTGCATCGGCCCGAAACAGACGGCCGAATTCTCCTATCCGCACAATCGTGCCGCAGCCCTCGAAGCCGGTGGATGACGAACTCACCGTCAATCTAGCACCCTTGACGTACCCGGCGTTGTTGTTCTCGTTGGACTCGCAGATCTCGTTGGTGGGATCGAAGATCCAGCCGATGTAGTATTGGCCTGTGGGGACGCTGCTCGGGAAGACAAATTCCTCTAACAGACCCAACTGGCGCCCGGCCCCTATCCCGAAGTCCGCCACGGCCTCATACAAAAAGTAGTCACTGGAAGTGATCGTCGTGTCCAGCGACGCGTAGTATCGAATCGCCCAGCCCGCCGGGATGTCGGTTGTGCCGCAATTCGCTCCGCCGAAGTTCAGGGTGAGAGTCTGCCCTGCCCGGATGCTGGACGGAGAGAAACCCTGCCCGGATCGCTCGTACTGGCAGAAGTCGGCATCACAGCACGGCTCGATCGTGATGACGGTGATGCACCCATCAACCGGCTGGTTGCAGAAGCTGCTTTCGCACTCGCACATGATCATGCCATGCACGCGCACGCGGTCACCGGCCACAAAGCTGCCCATCTCATCCAGGTGGTAGATCTGACCGGTGTCCGCCTGGAACAAGATGCATGGGAGCTCCCGACCATACGGCGGCTCGATGTAGATCAGTGTCCCGCAATCGTTGAATTCTGTGCAGTCACAGACCTGCACTTCGATGATGCAGCCGCCGCGTTTGTCGGTATAGGAGCCAGGGAGAGTGGAGTAGAACATCAAAAGACCATCTTCGGGAGCGACGAAGATGTTGCCCCCAATGAGATTTTCGAGCGATACGTCGTGGTCACTTCCCAAGCTGCCAAGGAAACGAGCAAGAACATACTCCCTCGCGCCGCCGGTGGGGTAGTCGGGGACTGCCCCTTGCTGCGCGTCCTCCCGGCACCCCGCAATGGAGCCGTCGTACGTGGCGAGGGACACGCAGTTGCCCTTCTGCAGGCGGAGGAAGCGCTGCTCAGCCAAGACTGTCGCATAGTCGTCCGAGGCGCCGACCCCGACGTTGAATGTTGTCGAATTGCTCTGGACGTCCTTCGGATAGGGATTGGGCCAGGGAGCTATATACTTGTCGTAGGTCAGCTTGCCGTAGACCTGATAGACGTCGATGCCAATCCATGCTGCATACACGTTCACCGCGAAGCCCCCGCTGCCGGCAGGCCAATCCGAATAGATCTGGGAACTGCCCAGACGCTGGTTCCTATGAAACTCCCTGAGACCCGCCCAACTGCACTTCCGGTCGGCGTCGTCGAGTTTAATCAGAGTCCCAAAATCCCGGGCGTCACTTCCGGTCCCTGCACACACACGAACATACGCATACGCGTCGTGCGTGTAAGCGCAGACCTCGCCATCCGAGGATGTACAGACATAATTGGCAGTCCACGCATCCCCCGATCCTGCGGTTGTCTCACAGGTGCTGAAAAACCACGTCGCGTCCTCGTCCTGCCAGATTCTTCCGCCGCCTTCGTGAGGCAGAAGGCTGGGTATTTGGATGGTCCTCCGCCACTCTTTGAAGCCCGCTTCTATTCTTCCCGGCTCGCCTACCCCGATATTGAAGTTATAGATTCCATGGGGCTCACCATAGTCCATCCAGAATGTACCATCGCCGTTCGGACCTCCCCACCCCCAGCTATTCTGACAGAGCCAGGCGTTCTTGTCATCATCCCAACCAATGAGCGTTACGGCATGTCCGCCGACGATACGCGAACGGTCACTCTTGAAGACCTGCCCCGGATACCCGTTGTACCAGAAGTCGCCCCACGTGTAATTCACTGCGTAGGAGAGATAAGCCGGTCCATCCAGCAGGAGACTCCGCTTGATGATGTTCACATCTTGTGGCCTGATGGCGCTCTTGTCGATAACCGAGTAGACGAGGCATTCACATGGGGGAGTACTTGTGAGATCCGCGGGGCTCTCTGTGGCTCCCGAGGGAATCGACAACTCCTTGGAACAATACCGCATGCTGGCGCAATCGCAGTTATTGGTGTATCTCTCCTGGTATGGCCACTGGCTCTCCACGACGGGTCCGACGGACTCCAGAAGACTGTAGGCGGCGCCGAAGTTCCCGCCACAACAGCCACCAGCGAGCGCCTTACTGACCAGTTGTTGCTCGGACAGGTCGTACACGCCCCACCCTTTGATCTGAAGCTTGGCCTCAAATGCTTTGACGAAGGCGAACGCCCAGCAACTGCCGCAGGAACCCTGGCTCTCTACGGCCAGATCGACTCCGTGTTCTCGCCAGTCATATCTAGACGGTATCGTCACAACGACTTGGACGCCGATCGCAACGGCCGTTGACAGGAGAGTCTCGGAAACCGGCTCTGTTGTGTCCCCGTAACCCTGCGCCCGAGCAGTCTGCGGACGGAAGGTCGGTAGGAACAGAATCATTGCCGTGAGTACGAGCAAATGCTCCCTATGGGTCGCAGGATGCGCGGCTGTATTGCCACGGAGCAACTGCAAGAATGTCGTTATGGTAGCCATCTTCTCATCCTCTCTCTTTGCGAGCAACGAGTGTAATTGACAGACGGGGATGGATTCTGATTGCCGCAAAGGCCCGACATGGAAAGACCCCATCCCAACGTGACCATGTTTCGTCTCCATCCTCAAATCATACAGATGTGGATACGCACGATGGGCGATTCGCACATCACAACCTCACCTGCCGCGAGAACGTTGCCATTTGGCCGAAGCTGGGAGCCCTGGCTGCCGTCGCCTCCCCAGCCGTTCCTCCAGTCGGTCGCTTCGTTCATGATCCGATCCTCCTACATCCTAGCCACGTACCTGTTTGTCGCGATGTGTATGAGCCCATCGAGTACTCGCATCCTGTTTCAGCGCAGACATTCAGCGCTCCCCGCTGGTGCGGGGATTTCGACGGGTGTGTTCATGTCCTATCGACCAGCTCCCGGACCGCGCCGCCGGCGGCGCGAGCTACCCGGGTCCGTTTTGATCTCAATCCAGCCCTGGAATGTGCTCTCTCTGCCACTCGGGGTTGGATAATGGATTGTTGGATGTCTTGACT
>ENA-UPTA01004076-UPTA01004076.1-activated-sludge-metagenome-genome-assembly--contig:-NODE-4076-length-14044-cov-4.210808_pt1 | contig 14044 bp, 13 predicted proteins | sample MGYA00238184_ERZ773361 | MGnify/ENA primary metagenome ERZ773361 (study PRJEB29100, sample SAMN05720205) | activated sludge metagenome | isolation source: anaerobic digester from wastewater...
CAGGGTCGCCACGCCGATGCGCTGCCCCTGCTCGAGCACAGCTACGAGGCCCTGCGCGAACGCCTGGGCGAGGAACACCAGCGCACGGTGGACGCCGCGCAGAACTACGCCATCGGGCTGTCGCAGAACGACCGCATGGACGAGGCCATCGCCCTGATGGCGAAGATCACCGACCTGCAGGCGCGCCTGCGCGGCAGCGATCACCCGCAAACCCTTGCGCTGCGCAACAGCCTGGCCAGCTTCCATTCGGCCAAGGGAGACTTTGCCGCCGCCGAAACCCAGCTGCGCGCCATGCTGGAGGCGCTTGCCGGCCAGCACGGCAGCGGCCCGCGCATGCGCCCGGTGGTGGAGTTCAACCTCGCACTCACCCTGTCCAAGAGCGGCGATCCGGCCAAGGTCGAGGAAGCCGGGCCGCTGTTCCGATCCGCCATCGAGGCGATGGTGCAGCAGAGCGGGCCGGACACGCCGCAGGCAGTCACGATGCGCCGACTCTACGCCGGCTGGCTCGCCGACAGCGGGAAATCGGCCGAAGCGCGCGAGGAGCACGCGGCGCTCCTTGCCAGCGCGCGCAAGGTGTTCGGCGAAGGCTCGCCGGCGCTGGCCAGCCTGCTGTCCGATCTGGCGCGACAGGAGCGGACGATGGGCGATCGCAGTCAGGCCCGGAAGTACGCCGAAAGCGCGCTCGCGCTGCTGCAGCAGCAGGACGCCCCCGACGAGGATGCGCTCAAGGACATCGAGGCGCTGCTGGAAACGATCGACACCGGAACCCAAGCGCCGCACTGAGCCGGGGCGCTCGCCGCCTCACCCTTGGCGCCGCAGCGCCACCGCCGCAGCGCAAGGGAACCAGGCGAACCACAGCGCCAGCACCAGACGCTGCGCCAGGCCGGCGCGCGCGGCGAAGAACGGCAGGAACTCCTGCGCCGGCCACACCAGCAGCCCGGCCAGCGCCGCGCCCAGCACCAGCCCCGCCAGCGCCAGCGCGCGCCATCCGGGCCGGCGCCACAGCCCCGCCACCAGCGTCACCGCAGCCGCGATCTGGCCCAGCAGCGCCAGCCCCAGCAGCGCGGCATGGCGCTGCGAATCCGCCCCGTCCGGTTCGGAAGGATCGAAAGGGAATACGCCCTGCGCGGCGAAGGCGAGCGTGGCGATCATCAGCATGCCGGTGCCCAGCCGCAGCGCGCGCCCGGCACCGTCGCGCAGCGCCGCGCGCTCCAGCCCCAGGGTGAAGCCGAACAGCATCCCTCCCGGCACCATCAGTCCCAGCGCGTTGAACCACGCCGCGCCCGCCGCATCGGGTGCGCCGAGCTTGCCCAGCGGCGCGCTGGCCGTCTGCGGCCAGAGCAGCGCAAAAACCGCCAGCACCGCGATCCAGCACGCCGGTGCCAGCCATCCCAGATGCAGCGCGAAGCGTTCCAGCGGATGCGGTGTTGCGGGCATGATCGGCGGCAGGCAGGTCGGCGCGCGAGTGTGCCTTGCAATGCGCGCGCCTGCCACCATCTAGCCTTGTGCCGCGCAGCAGCGCGCCCGTGATCGCACGGCCCGCGCCGGCGCCTCCTTCCGCTCTTTGCCCGTACGGACCCGCCATGCTTCTTTCCGACTCCGCACCCACCGCGCCCGCCGCCACCCACGCCATCGACGTCACGGTCGAGAACTTCCAGAAGGAAGTCGCGGAGAAATCGCTTTCCACTCCGGTCCTGCTCGACTTCTGGGCGAGCTGGTGCGGCCCCTGCAAGCAGCTCGGGCCGATCCTGGAAAAACTCGCCTCCGAATACAACGGCGCCTTCGTCCTGGCCAAGGTGGACGTGGACGCGCAGAAGGAACTGGCCGCGTACTTCCAGATCCGGTCGGTTCCCACGGTGTATCTGGTCAAGGGTGGCCAGCCGGTCGACGGCTTCCCCGGCGCGCTGCCGGAGGGGCAGCTGCGCCAGTTCCTGAGCCAGCACGGCATCGAACCGGCCGCTCCGCCGGCCGCGTCTGAAACCGCGCCGCCCACTCCCGCCGAGGAAGTCCAGCGCCTGCGCGCCGCGGCCGCGGCCGCACCGCAGGACGATGGGATCCAGCTCGACCTGGCGCTGGCGCTGGCCCGCATCGGGGAAACCGCCGAAGCCAAGGCCCTGATCGACGCCCTGCCCGCCAACCTCGGCGCCGACGAGCGCGCGCGCGGTGCGGGCATCCTGATCGCCAACGCCGACCGCCTGCGCGATGCGCCCGACCGCGCCGCGCTCGCCGCACGGGTCGAAGCGGCACCCGACGACCTGACCGCCCGCCATCTTCTGGGCCTGCGCCTGCTGGGGGATGGCGAGCACGCCGCGGCGCTCGACCAGTTCCTCGAAATGCTGCGCCGCAACCGCGACTTCGACGGCGGCCTGCCGCGACGCGCACTGATCGAGGCCTTCGGCATCCTCCCGGACGCGGCCCTGATCAGCGACTACCGCAGGAAGATGGCCGCCCTGCTGTTCTGACGCCGTTCGCATGTCTCCGCGCCTGCTGCGCCACCTGTTCAACCTGTGGCCGCCCTTCCTGTTTTCCGTCATCCGCGTGCGCGCGCTTTCGGACGACTGGCGCCACGCGCGGGTCGAGCTCAAGCACGCCTGGTACAACCGCAACTACGTGCGCACGCAGTTCGGCGGCAGCCTGTTCTCGATGACCGACCCGTTCTGGATGATGCTGGTGATGCACGGACTGGGGCCGCGCTACCACGTCTGGGACCAGGCCGGGGAGATCCGATTCGTCAGCCCCGGGCGCGAGAACGTGTTCGCCGAGTTCCACCTGACGCAGGAAACCATCGACGGGATCCACGCCGCAGCGGCCAGCGGCGTGAAGCACCTGCGCTGGTTCGAGGTGGACGTGCGCACCGCCGGCGGCACCCTGGTGGCGCAGGTGCGCAAACAGCTCTACGTGCGGCTCAAACCGCAGTACCGCCCCGCGCCGCCCTGAGCCGCGCCCGGCCCGGAACGGCGCGCGGCCTCACATCCAGCCGCGCCGGCGGAACCACCACAGCGGCACCGCGATGCTCGCCGCGACCAGCCCCAGCGCCACGAAATAGCCCGGCCGCCAGGCCAGCTCCGGCATGTAGGCGAAGTTCATGCCCCACATGCCGACCAGAACGGTCGGCGGAATCCCCACCACGGAGGCCACCGCCATCACCTTCATCACCTCGTTCTGGTTGGTGCTGATGAGGCCCAGCACGCCGTTGAGCAGGAAATCCAGACGGTCGCCGAGCTGCTGGTCGAAGTCGTTGAGCGAACCCAGATCCTTGTGGATCAGGCTGATCCGGCGCGGCGCGTCCGGCCCGAACCACGCCGGCGTCGACTCCAGCAGCCAGGTCACGATCCGCAGCAGGCCCAGCAGGGTGTTGTGCAGACGCCCCAGGCGACGCCCCAGGTCGCCGGCCTGCATCAGGTTCTGCTTGAGGTCGCGGTCGCGCCGGCTGCCCTCGAAGCTGGCGCGGGTCGCCTCGCTGACCTCGGCTTCCATGGCTTCGAGCCGGTCGGCCAACCGATCGACGATGTGCTCGAGCATGCGCAGGAACAGGTCGACCGAGCCGCTGCAGGGGCGTCTGGCCAGATCGCGCGCGATGTCCTCCAGCGCGAAAACCGCCTGTTCGCGCCGCGTCACCAGCGCGGTCGGCGACAGCGCGAAACCCATCGGCGCCGCGCGTCCCTTGCCTTCCTCGAAGCGCGGCAGGTTGAGGAACAGCGTATCCCCGACGTGGCGCACCCGGCTGGTGAACTCGATCTCGCTGATGCGGGCGCGGTCCGGGATGGAGAAACCGGCGCGGCGCTCGGCTTCGACAAGCTCGGCGGCCTCTGGCTGGCAAAGGTCGATCCAGACGGCCGCAGGCGATCCGCCCGCAGGCAAGGGATAGGCATGAATCATGGGGGAATCCGTGGATGGAACGGCAGCAAGCATCCGGCCGCGGCGGGCAGGCGTCAACACGGAAAGCCCGACCGCCTGCACGCCTTCGCCCGGGCCGATGCAGGCCTATACTTGCGCGCGATTCCCGGGAAGGTATGCACCATGAATCCAGGCCGCATCAAGGACCGCAACCTCCGCCGCCTCACCGACCTTCCCAACGTCGGCCCGGCGACGGCGGCCGATCTGGAACTGCTCGGTGTCACCTCGATGGAGGCGCTGGCCAAGGCCGACCCGCTGACGCTCTACCGGACGCTGTGCGAACGCACCGGCGTGCGGCAGGACCCCTGCGTGCTCGACGTCTTCCTGTCGATCACGGACTTCGCCTCGGGCGGACCTGCGCGCCCTTGGTGGGACTTCACCGAGGAGCGCAAGCGCCGCTACGGCGCGCGCCCCTGGGAGGCCGGCGCGCCAGGCTAGCGGCGCAGGCTCAATCCGGCTCGCGCACCCAGATCATGCCGTCCTCGACCTTCACCGGATACGGCCGCGCCGGTTCGTAGGCCGGCGCGCGCAGCGCCTCGCCGCTGCGCACGTCGAACAGCGCGCCGTGCAGCACGCACTCGATCTGCCCGGTGGCTGCATCGTAGGGGCCGGCCGACAGCTCGAAATCCTCGTGCGTGCAGCGATCCTCCAGCGCATAGAAGATGCCGTCGAAGTTGACGATCACCAGCGCCACTTCGCCGAACCAGGCGACGTGGGATTCGCCCGGCAGCACCTCGGCCGTGGGGCACAGCGCGGTCCATTCGCCGCTCACAGCGCCTTCTCCAGCACCTCGAAGCGCAGGTCGTCGCGGCGCGGCAGGCCGAAGCGCGGGTCATCGCCGGGAAAGGGCAGCTTGATGCCGGTGCGCAGATAGCCGCGGCGCTCGTAGAAGGCGATCAGCTCGGCGCGCAGGTCGATCACGCTCATGCGCATGCGTGCAAGGCCCAGACCGCGCGCGATGCGTTCGGCCTCGGCCATCACGCGCTTTCCCACGCCGCCGCCCTGTGCGTCGGGGCGCACCGCGAACATGCCGAAGTGGCAGGATTCCTCCTGCGCCGACAGCTGGACGCAGGCCAGCAGCTCCTCCCCGCGCAGCGCCAGCACGATGCGGCTGCCGGGCTGGGCGAGCGCCTCGGAAACGCCTTCGGCATCCACGCGCTGGCCGTCGAGCAGGTCGGCCTCGGTGGTCCAGCCGCGTCGGCTGGAATCGCCGCGATAGGCCGATTCCACCAGCGCCACGATGGCGGGAACGTCGGCTTGCGTGGCGCGGCGGAAAAACGGTTCGTCTGCGGTGTCGATCACGGTCTCAGCTTCCCTTCCCGGTTGCGTCCGCCGCCGGCAGGCGGTGCCAGCCGCGCTCGTAGGCCACCGTGCCCCACAGCGCGAACAGGCGCGCGCGCCGTTCCTGCGCGTCGCTGGCGTCGCCAAGGAACTCCAGCGGCTGCCCCGGCCGGAAGCGGTAGCGTTCGGCCGCCTGGCCCGGCTCGAGGATGGTCAGCCCCTCCCCGGTCATCAGCGCGAAATTGTTGTCGTACTGCACCAGCGCGCGCCCCGCGATGCCGGGCTCGCCGCGCGTGAGGTCGTGCCCGATCATCGGCGTGGGGTCCTCGATGCCCAGCAGCGCAAGCAGGGTCGGTGCCAGATCGATCTGGCTCACCAGCCGCTCTTCGCGCCGCGGCTCGATGCCGGCCCCGAGGATCACGCCGGGAATGTGGAAGTTGTCCACCGGCACCAGCGACTGCCCCAGCACGCGCGAATCATGGTCGGCCACGACCAGGAACACGGTGTCGTCCCAGTAGTCGGACTTGCGCGCCAGCTCGAAGAACACGCCCAGCGCGTGATCCGCATACTTGGCGGCATTGTTGCGCGTCGCCGCCGGCTGCTCGTACAGCTCGAAGCGCCCTTCGGGAAATTCGAAGGGATCGTGGTTGCTGGAGGTGAAGACGAAGCCGAAGAACGGCGTTCCGGCGCCGTGCTTGCGGCGAAATTCCTCGTCGGCGCGGCGGAAGAGATCCTCGTCCGACACGCCCCAGGAGCCGGTGAACTCGGGCGCGACGTAGTCCTTCTGCTCGATCGCATGTTCGAAACCGTTGCCGAGGAAGAAGCCGCGCATGGCGTCGAAATGGCTCTCGCCACCGTAGTGGAAGGTGGTGTCGTAGCCGTGCCGGCGCAGCAAGTCGGCCAGGCTGAAAAAGCCCTGCTGGGACAGCGGCCGCTTGACCACGGCCAGCGAAGGCGTGGGCGTGTAGCCGCTGACCACCGCCTCGATGCCCCGCACCGAGCGGGTTCCGGTGGCGTAGAGCCGGGTGAAGGTCCAGCCCTCCTCGCTCAGCCGATCCAGATTCGGGGTCAGCGGACGCCCGCCGAGGTGGCCGACAAACTGCGCCCCCAGACTTTCCTCCAGCACGATGACGAGGTTCCTGGGCCGCGCCGGCCTTTCCGTCGGCCAGCGCCCCAGCAGCGGGATTCCGGGATCGTCCACCAGCGTCGCACCGGCATCGGCCAGCGCCTCGCGCATGGCCGCGGCGACGGCCTCGTCCGGCGTCTCGGCATCGTAGATGCGCGAGCCCGGGTCGCTGCGGAACCAGTCGCGCGCAGCAAACGCCACGGAATAGAACGAGTTGAGCGGCAGCGAGTTGACCGTGGCATCGCTGGAGAACGCCACCATCGCCGGATTCATCGGCCGATGCCCCAGGGTGGAGCGCACGCCCAGCGCAGCCGCCAGAACCACCGCCACGGCGAGTGCGGCGCGCAGCGGCCAGCGCCCCGCCGGCACGCGGCCGCGTTCCAGCCAGCCGCGCACCGTGCGCCAGGCGAGCCAGGCGCCGCCGGCACCCAGCACGGTCGCCGCGAGCACCGACAGCAGGTGGCCCTTGAGCAAGGTCTTGCCCACTTCCGCGGGATAGACCAGGTACTCGATGAACAGGCGATTGGGCCGCAGCCCGTATTCGGACATGAAGGGCGGCGTGCCCACTTCGAGCAGGAACGGCACCAGCAGCGACGCCGCCAGCCACAGCGCAAAGCCTGCGCGCACCGCCCCGCGTGCGCTCCAGGACGCCGGCAGCAGCAGCCAGAGCGCGGCCGGAATGCCCAGCCACATGCTCATCACCGCCACGTCCACGCGCAGGCCGGAGAGAAAGACCTGCCCCCAGCCCTGCGCCGCGCTCACCGCCTCGGCATGCCAAATCGCAAGGCCCAGGCGCGAGAGCGAAAGCACCACCAGCCCCGCCAGGAATGTCTGGAAGAAAGGTGCCAGCGCCCCCAGGCGCAGCGGAAAAAGTGAGTGAATCGGCATACTTCTGGCTGGCTCCGAAAAACAGCGGACACGGCCTGCTAGCGTACTGCGGGCCGCGTCGGAAAAGCATCGAAGCACCGCTCGGGCGCTGGCAACAATGCCAAGGCCCATTGAGACCGACTGAGTGGTTCACTATGTTTTTTTCTCACTCCCTGCTCCGCAAAGAAGTCCCATGAAAGTTCTCTCGAAGACGGAAGGAAAACGCCTGACCGGCCTCAACGCGCGCCAGCGCGAGGCGCTTGAGGAACTGGCATCGGCCCATGGCCAAGGCGACGTGGCACGCGCTTCCGCGAATTGGCTGATCCTTTCGATGGAGATCCCCGACCATCCCGAGATCCTGCGCTGGGCCGCACAGCTGCATCTGGCCGATGGCGATATCAGCAGGGCCGTGTCGGCTCTGCAGCGCGCCCTGGAACAGCGCCAGGACGATCCACAGCTGCTGCGCAGTCTGGGGTCTGCGCTCGCCTCGCAAGGCCGGGAAGAGGAAGCCTTCGCCGCGCTGCAACAAGCTGCCTGCTGCACCGTGGAAAGCGAGGAATGGCTGGCATTGGCGATCGCCTTCGACCAGCAAGGACATCACGCGGAAGCGCTGGCGGCGGCAGAAAAAACGCTGAGGCAATCTCCCAATGCCACGCGACCGCGATTGATGCGGGCGCGCTGCCTTCAGGCCATCGGCCGGATTCCGGCAGCGTCACCGCGCTGGCCATCGACACCGGCGTCTTCGCGATCACCGGCGGCACCTGCGGTGCGACTCCGATCACGCTGGCGGCGGGAGCCAACTGCACCCTCACCATGACCTTCTCGCCCGCCGCAACGGGTCCGGCGGCAGGAACGCTGTCGTTCACCGCCAGCGCAGGTGCCGGCATCGGCCCGAACGCCACCGTGGCGCTGTCGGGTACCGGCATGGCACCGCCGCCTGCACCGATCACCACCGTTCCCGTGAACTCGCCCTGGGCTCTGGCCGCTCTGCTGGCCATGTTCGGTCTGCTCGCAGGCGTGACGCTGCGTCGCCGCTGATCCTGCTTTTGCCTGAAACACGAAACGCCCGCCGGAGACGGCGGGCGTTTTCATTCCTGCGACCGGGCCGGAAAGCCATTTCCTCCGTCGTTCGGCCCCGGAGGCAGTTCCTGCGCCGTCGAACCTGTGCGGGCCTCAGGCAGGCTTCGATCCGGAAAGATCCAGGCGTACCCGCGTTCCGTGTCCCTCCGCACCCGGCCCGATCTCCAGCCGCCAGCCCAGGTGTTCGCTCAGCCGCGCAATCAACGCCAGACCAATGCCGCTGCCGCGATCGCCGTCACGCGCCATGCGCGCATAGATCTGGCTGATCTGTTCCGGCGTCATGCGGTGGCCGGGATCGCGGATTTCCACGCAGGCATTCGCGTCCAGAAATATATGTATCTCGCCCTGATCGCTGTGCTCGATCGCATTTCGCACGAGATTTCCCACCGTCACGCGCACCACCGATTCGGGTGCGATTACGGTGCAGTGCGCGAGCGGCCCGACCACCAGTCGCAGCGCCCGCCCCTCGCACAAGACGCGATGGTCTTCGGCAACCGCATCGACGACCTCATCGAGCTGCACGCTCTCGGACGCATCGCGGATGCGCTTGGGATCGCGCGCCAGCAGCAGCAGCATCGCCACCAGTTCTTCCATCTCGGCCGTGGTGCGGGCGATGCGCTGCAGCTGCAGCCGCGCGTCGTCGGGCAGGCTCCCCGCCGATTGAGCCACCTGCGCCGCGCCCCGGATCACCGTCAACGGGGTGCGCAGCTCGTGGCTGGCACTGTCGATGAAGGCGCGCTCGCGCTCGACGAAACGATCGTTGCGGGAGAGATAGTCGTTCAGTGCATCGGCGATCACTTCCAGCTCGGTGCTGGCGTGTGCGGGCAGCTCGACGCGCTGTCCGCGTCGGTCAGGTGCCAGCGCAACGATGCCGGTCGCCATGCTGCGCAGGGGGCGGGTCAGAAGGCGCGCGCCGAAAAACACCGCCACGCTCAGAAGCAGCATGGCCGCGATGGAAGATCCGATGACCGGGCGCAGCAGCGCCCACTCGATGGCCTCGAAACCGTCGATGTCCAGCGCCAACGCGTGGCGCACGCCGTGCGCATCATCGCGCACCAGCACCACCCATTCGTTGTCGGCAAACCGGATCTCGTCGTGCAGGCCAGGTGTCAGCGCCGCCACTTCGGCCGGTACTCCGGTGGGGGCGGCCTGCGCGGCGTTGAAAAGATAGAGGTCGAGCTTGCCGTTGCCATCCCACGAGAACCGCGGTTCATGGAGCTGGCGTGCGAAAATGGCGTCCATCTCGGTGTCCAGCATCGCCCGCCAGACCATGCGTTCGACCTGCTCGTTGACCAGGAGTCCGTGGGTGAAGAGCGCCGCGCTGAGGAGCACTCCGTAGACCACCAGGCCCAGGATGATCTGCCGGGTGAGGCTAGTGCGGATGCGGAACATCGGGCACCGCCAGTCGATAGCCCACGCGGGGCAGGGTCTGGATCAGTTTCACGGCGTGATCGGCATCCACGCTGCGTCGCAGTTCGTAGATGTGCGAGCGCAGGGCATCTCCATCGGGCGGCTCATCGCCCCACAGCGTGTATTCAAGCTCCTGTCGACTGACCGCGGCCGGGCTTGCCTGCATCAGCTTCTGGAGCAAGCGCCGCGAGGCGGGAAACAGGTGGAGCAGCCGCTCGCCGCGCCGCGCTTCGAGCGTGTCGAGATCCAGCGTGAGATCTCCCACGCTCAGAACGCGTGTGGCCGTTCGGCCACTCGCCCGCGCGACCAGGGCAACGAGTCTTGCCTCCAGCTCGGGCAGGTCAAAGGGCTTGGTGAGGTAATCATCGGCTCCGGCACGGAATCCGGCCAGCTTGTCCGGAAGCTGGTCGCGCGCGGTCAGCATCAGCACGGGCACATCGCATCCCCGTGTCCGCAGCGACTTCAGGACTTCCGGACCTTCCATGCGCGGCAGCATCCAATCGAGCACCACGGCGTCATAGTCCTGGGTCAGCGCAAGATGAAGGCCCACCAGACCGTCGGGTGCCGCATCCAGCCGCGCGCCTCGCGCCTCGAAGTACGAGAACAGATTGGTTACCAGCGGGGCGTGGTCTTCAATGACAAGCAGGCGCATCGGCAGAACGTCCGGGATGGCGCTCCAAGCATGCGCAAAGTTGCCGGCCAGCGCCAGCATTGCTGAATCGCACGCGCATTGCGCACTGGGAAATGCGCTCGATTAATGCGCCGCAAACGATTCTTCGACGCCACTCCGACATCCCTGCGCCGATGCTGCACCGCATCCGGACGGACTGTCCTCCACCTGTTGCGTCATGCCATTCAATCTGCAGGAAACCATGGATCCGACTCCTGTCGGTGAGCTTGCCGCAAGCACTCCGCTCGCGCGCCGCATCCGCACCGCAGTTCGGCATTCCGATGTATGGCTGAACCCTGCAACCATCCTGATGATTGCATTTTTGCTCGCCATTCCGCTGCAACGCGCAGGGGGCGATCTATGGATTGCCGACCGGATCTTCGACTGGGAAGGCGGGCGCTGGTCGCTTCGCGATGAATGGTGGCTTTCCGGCATCCTGCATGACGCAGGACGTCGGTTCAGCATTGCCTGCTGGCTGGCTGTGGTGTCTGCATGGGCCCTGAGCGGGCGCTGCAAGGTTCCGCGGGACTGGCGCGGTCCGCTGGGATATCTGGCCGTGGCAGTCCTGGCCGCCACGCTGCTGGTGACGATCATCAAGCGCGGCAGCGGCGTGGATTGCCCGTGGGACCTGCTGCGCTACGGCGGAACGCGCCCGTACCTCGCGCCGTTTTCGTTCGAGACACTCGCAGCGCCGGGCGCGTGTTTCCCGGGCGGCCATGCCAGCGCCGGCTACGCCTGGCTGGCGGCAGGATTCGCGCTGAGCGGAAACCCAAGGCTCGCACGATCGGCTTTTGCGTTGGCAATCACGGCAGGCCTGGCATTCGGCATCGCCCAGCAGTTTCGCGGCGCGCACTTCCTCTCTCACGACCTGTGGACGCTGGCGCTGTGCTGGGCCACTGCCTGCGCGCTGTACAGGCAATGGGAAAACCGCGGCCATCCGCGCCATCCCGGCACGATGCGGGGCACTGCAGCGTGAATTCCGTAGCCTTCGACCACGGCCGCAATCACAGCTTGCGCTGGAAGCGCCCGACGCTGTCTTCCGAATCGATGATCCTGCTTGCCAGCGCATGGTTCGTGCTGGCCTGCAACGGTCCGTTCTGGGCTTCGGTACGCGGCGCTGAAGCATCTGTCGGACTGACACTGTCGCTCGGCGCAGCTTTGTTCGCCCTGCATGCCTTGCTGATCGGGCTGGTGGCCTGGGGCCGGGTTGCGCGGCCGCTGCTGGCCGCGCTGTTCATCACGACCGCGTTCGCCACCTGGTACATGGAACAGTTCGCCGTAGTGTTCGACGCCGACATGATGCGCAGCATCGTGCAGACCGACCCGGCCGAAACGCGCGAACTGCTCAGCGCAAACCTGCTGCTGCACGTGCTTCTGCAAGGCGTGCTACCCGCTGCCGCGCTGCTGCTGGTCACGCGCAAGGCGCTGTCGGCACGCCATCAGCTGCTCAATCGCGCGGCATTCCTGGCCAGCATGCTGCTGCTTTCCATCTGCGCCCTGCTGCCGATGTCGCAGGGTGTATTCGCGCTCATGCGCAGCGATGCGCTGCTGCGCTATCGCATCACGCCGGGCAACTATCTGGTGTCGGGCGTGCGCGCGATGGCGCAGGGAAACCCGGCCGCAGCAAACGGCCCCCGACAGGCAATCGCACCCGATGCGGTGCAGATCGAATCCGAGGGCAGCCGACGCCCGCGCCTGCTGGTTCTGGTGGTGGGGGAAACCGTGCGCGGCGACCATTGGGGACTCAACGGCTACGAACGCCAGACCACGCCACATCTGGCCGAACGCACGGATCTCGTCAACTTCCCGGACGTGCGCGCCTGCGGCACCAGCACCGCCGTCTCGCTGCCGTGCATGTTCTCCCCGCAAGGGCGCGAGAACTACGATCGCGCCGCGATCAGCGGCCAGCAGTCGCTGCTGGACGTGCTTGCGCGCGTCGGCATCGAGGTGCTGTGGCGCGACAACCAGGCTGGCTGCAAGGGCGTGTGCGAGGGCGTGAAGACGCAGTCCATGACGGACTCGCCGGACCCGTCGCTGTGCCGCGACGGCCGTTGCCTCGACGAGATCCTGCTGCAGGGCCTGCCCGAGCTCATCGGGAGTGCGAAAGGCGACCAGCTCATCGTGCTGCACATGCTCGGCAACCACGGCCCCAACTACTTCGAACGCTACCCGGCCGAGCACGAACACTTCGTCCCGACCTGCCGCAGCGCCGAACTGAGCCGCTGCGGGCGAGATGAAATCGCCAACGCCTACGACAACGCGGTGCGCTACACCGACGAAGTGCTCGATCGCCTGATCGAACTGCTGGCCAACGAGCACGAGCGCGATGTCGCGATGCTGTACCTGTCCGACCACGGCGAATCGCTGGGCGAATACGGCCTGTACCTGCACGGCGCGCCCTACCGCCTGGCACCGCGCGCGCAGCTGCACGTCCCGATGACCCTGTGGATGTCGCCCTCGCTCGAAGCCGATGCGCGCATCGATTTCACCTGTCTGCGGCAGAACGCGCGCAAGTCGGCCAGCCACGACGATCTGTATTCGACGGTGCTGGGCCTGTTCAACGTGCAGTCCGCCACTTATCGCGCCGAACGCGACCTGCTCGCACCCTGCCGAGGAACCTGACGCGCCTATCCCAGCAGCGCGCGCACCCGGCGCAGCGCGGCGACGAAGGCCTCGATTTCCTCGTGGGTATTGTAGAAGGCAAGCGAGGCGCGGCAGGTGGTGCCCACGCCCAGCCATTGCAGCAGCGGATGGGCGCAATGCTGGCCCGAGCGCACTGCCACGCCCTGAAGATCGAGCAGGGTGGCCAGATCGTGCGAGTGGGTGCCGTCGATGGCGAACGACACCACCGCGGCCTTGTCCGGCGCGCGGCCGAAGATGCGCAGGCCCTCGATGCGGTCCAGCTCCTCGGTGAGATGGGCCAGAAGTTCGGCTTCGCGCGCGCGGATCGCCTCCATGCCGACGCCTTCGAGGAAATCGACCGCCGCGCCCAGCCCGGCGAAGCCGGCGATGTTGGGCGTGCCGGCCTCGAAGCGGTGCGGCGGGTCGTTGAAGACCGTGCCCTCGAAGCGCACCTCCTTGATCATTTCCCCACCGCCCAGGAACGGCGGCATCGCCTCCAGATGCTCGCGCCGCGCCCACAGCGCGCCGGTGCCGGTCGGACCGCACAGCTTGTGGCCGGTGAAGGCGTAGAAGTCGCAGCCGATGGCGGCCACGTCCACCGGGCGGTGCGGCGCGGCCTGCGAGCCGTCGACCACGGTCACGATGCCGCGTCGGCGCGCCTCGCGGCAGATCTCGCGCACCGGATTGACCGTGCCCAGCACGTTGGAGGTGTGGGTGAGGGCCAGCAGCTTCACCGCGCCGGTGAGCTTCCCGTGCAGCATTTCCAGATCCAGCGATCCGTCGGGCGCAAGCTCGACCACCTCGATGCGCGCTCCGGTGCGCTGCGCCACCAGCTGCCAGGGCACGATGTTGGCGTGGTGCTCCATGCGGGTGACGAGGATCGCATCCCCGGCCTTGAGCCGCGGCAGCGCCCAGGAATGCGCCACGAGGTTGAGCGCGAACGTGGTGCCGGAAGTCAGCACGATTTCCTCGCCGCGCGCGCCGAGGAAACGCGCCAGCTTCGCGCGCGCGCCCTCGTAGGCCTCGGTGGCCTCATTGCCGAGCTGGTGCACCGCGCGGCTGACGTTGGCGTTGTGATGGCGATAGAAATC
>ENA-UPTA01004080-UPTA01004080.1-activated-sludge-metagenome-genome-assembly--contig:-NODE-4080-length-14032-cov-5.678615_pt1 | contig 14032 bp, 11 predicted proteins | sample MGYA00238184_ERZ773361 | MGnify/ENA primary metagenome ERZ773361 (study PRJEB29100, sample SAMN05720205) | activated sludge metagenome | isolation source: anaerobic digester from wastewater...
GTCGAGCTGGAGGATCAGGCCGCTCTCGGGGTCCACGCCAATGCAGTTGCCGGTGAAGCGTTTGCCATCGTAAGACAGGGCGACCCGCTTGCCTAACTGTGTGCTCAGGCGACTCCAGGTTTCAATTACCGTCTTTTTGTTGCGCTCGGCCACGCGGAGCCAGTGGTCCAGCGACGTGAGGACCCGCCTGGCGACCGTCGTCCGATGGCATTGTGTCCCGCCGGCCATGTCCAGACTGGTCGCCGTCGCCTGGAGTTCCTCGGGGAATGACTCCTCCATTTGGTGGCAGTTGATGCCGATGCCGATGATCTTCGTGTCTTGCGACGGGTGGCTCGTGGCCCGTTGGCTGGGAGATGGGGCCTCGGGTGGTCGAGCGACGAGCGACGAGTGACGAGATACGCCTCTGGATTCCACGAGGATTCCGGCGACCTTCTTGTCGTCGAGCATAATGTCGTTGGGCCACTTGATCCCGGCGTGGCGGCCGCCGATCCGGCCGATGGCCTCGGCTACCGCCACGGCGCAGGCCAGCGAGACGAGTTCGCCCGCGGCCTTGGAGCCGATCAGGACGAAGGAGAACAGGAGACTGTCGCCAGGACGGCTTTGCCACGTTGCGCCGGTTCGTCCTCGTCCGGCGGTCTGCTCCTCCGCGAAGACGACGAGGCCGTCGTGGTCCGGATTGCGGGCGTACTCGGCGGCCACGTCGTTGGTGCTGGCGGTCCGTTCGTAGACGAGCACCGATTTGCCGATTCTCTTGGTCTTGAGGTTGGCGCGAATCAGGTCCGGATCCAGGCGGTCATCATCAGCCATAGGCACAGAAGCGATCAAATCCGAATCTCGAAATCCGAAACAAATCCAAAATCCAAAGCACGAATGACCGAAACGCTGACGCCGTTTGGCAGACCCGTTTCGAATTTTGGGTTTGAGTCATTCGAATTCGTTTCGCGTTTCGTGCTTCGGGTTTCGGATTTCCTGCGAGGGCGTTATCGATCCACCCCGATATCCACGGCGCTGGCCGAGTGCGTGATGGCGCCGACCGCGATGCGGTCCACGCCGCACTGGGCGATCTCGCAGACGTTGTTCAGATTGACGTTGCCGGAGGCTTCGAGCAGCGGGCCTTTGCCCGTGCCGCACATCTCGTCTCGCATCTCGACCGCGTGCCGGAGCTGCCACTGGCCCATGTTGTCCAGCAGGACGATGTCGATGCCGGGGATCTTCAGAACGTGGTTCAACTGATCGTCCACATGGTCCACTTCGACCGCGATGAACTTGATCTTCTTCACGTTCTTGGCGTCTTCGACGAGCCGGCGAATCCGGGCAGGAAAGCTGCTGCCCAGCTCGGCCATGTGGTTGTCCTTGATGAGGATGCCGTCGTAAAGTCCGAGGCGATGGTTGTAACCGCCGCCGCAGCGGACCGCGTACTTTTCGAGCAGTCGCCAGCCGGGGATCGTCTTTCGGGTGTCGTAGATCTTGGCCTTCGTTCCCTTGATCGCGCGGACGTAGCGGCTCGTCATGGTGGCGATGCCGCTGAGCCGCTGAAGGAAGTTCAACATCACGCGCTCGACGCTGAGCATGCTCCGCAGGGGCCCGCGAATCGTCGCGAGCTTGTTGCCGACATGAGCCGACTGGCCGTCGCGGAAGTAGGGGATCATTTTCAGGCGTTCGTCGTACTGCCGCAGGATTTCTTCGAGGACGGGCATTCCGGCGACGACAATCTCCTCACGGGAAACGACCCGGGCCTCGGCGATGGTGCCGTCCTTGAACAACAGATTCGTGGTGACGTCGCCGCTGCCCAGGTCTTCTTCCATAGCCATGCGAATCAGCGGTCGTACTTGCTTGATGTCCAGTTTCTTCATTTTAATCAACGATTCCAACTGCTAAAACAAAACTACTTTTGCCACAGAGAACGCAGAACACACAGAGAGAGGGAGGCGAAACATTTCCGCCATCCGGTTTTCACTCATCCTATCCTCATTTTCCTCTGTGTTCTCTGTGACCTCTGTGGCGGATCTCTTCATACTTGTCGGTCCCCGGATGCTGCGCAACCCAAGCGCAGGGTCAAGACGTGGTCTTGCGTTTGCCCCGGGTCTGGCGGGCGATGTCTTTCTTCGCTTTGCTGGTGACGATCAGCTCGGGCAGTTCCTTCAACTGACGCAATTGATCCCGAAGTGCGGCGGCCCGCTCGAAATCGAGCGCCTCGGCGGCCTCGAACATCTCCTGCTCGATCTGGCCGGCCATCTCGACCTTGTCGTACTCGGAATCGCCGAGCTGGATCGCTTCGCGGGCAACCTGCCTCGCTTTGATCTGCTCGGTAAGGCTCTTGCGAATCTCCTTGCGTATCGTCTCTGGCGTGATTCCATGCTCCTGATTATAGGCCAGTTGAATTGTACGCCGGCGATTCGTTTCGTCAATGGCTTTTTGCATCGACTCCGTGACCCGGTCCGCATAGAGAAAGACCGTGGCGTTGACGTTTCTTGCGGTCCGGCCGATCGTCTGGACCAGCGAGGTCTGGCTTCGCAGAAAGCCCTCCTTGTCCGCGTCGAGGATCGCGACGCAGGAGACCTCGGGCAGGTCCAGACCCTCGCGGAGCAGATTGACCCCGATCAGGACGTCGAATTCGCCCAGCCGCAGGTCGCGGAGGATCTCGATCCGGTCGAGCGTTTCGACCTCGCTGTGCAGGTACCGGCAGCGGTAACCTCGCTTGGCAACGAAATCCGAGAGCTGCTCGGCCATCCGCTTGGTCAGCGTGGTGACGAGAACCCGCTCCTTGACCGCGACCCGTTTGGCGATCTCGTCGAGCAGGTGTTCGACCTGGTTGGTGGCCGGGAAGATGAAGATCTCCGGGTCCAGCAGGCCGGTCGGTCGGATGATCTGCTCGACCACCTCATTGTCGCACTTGCCCAACTCATAGGGCGCAGGCGTCGCGGAGACGAAGATCGCCTGGTCCCAGCTCTCCTGGAATTCCTCGAATCGCAGGGGGCGGTTGTCCATGGCGCTGGGCAGTCGGAAGCCGTGCTCGACGAGGACCACCTTGCGGTTGTGGTCGCCGGCCCACATCGCGCGGAGCTGCGGAATCGTCACGTGCGATTCGTCGATGATGAGCAGGAAGTCCTTCGGGAAATAATCGACCAGCGTATAAGGCCTGGCTCCGGCGGGCAGACCCGCGAGGTGTCGCGAATAGTTCTCGATTCCACTGCAGTAACCGACCTCCTGGATCATCTCCAGGTCGTACATCGTGCGAGCCTGGAGCCGCTGGGCCTCCAGGAGCTTGCCCTCGGTGCGGAACTGCTGCAATCTCGCTTCGAGCTCGGCGCGGATGCTCTCGACCGCCGGCTCGATGCGTTCGTTCGGCATGACGTAGTGCTGGGCAGGGTAGATGAAAACCTGGTTTTCCCGGGCCAGGATTTCCCCGGAGACGGGGTTGATATAGCGGATCGCCTCGACGGTGTCGTCGAAGAACTCGATCCGGATCGCGAACGATTCATACGACGGGTGCACCTCGACCACGTCGCCTCGGACGCGGAAGGTCCCGCGTTGGAAATCGATGTCGTTGCGGGCGTACTGCATGTCGGCCAGGCGGCCCAGCAGGGTGTTGCGGTCCTGGGGCTCGCCCGTTCGGACGGCGACGACGCTGGCCTTGTAGTCTTCGGGAGAACCCAGTCCGAAGATGCACGAGACCGACGCGACGACGACGCAATCCCGACGGGAGGAGAGACTGGTCGTCGTCGAGAGCCTCAGCCGGTCGAGGTCGGCGTTTCGTGAGGCGTCCTTTTCGATGTAGATATCCCTCGCTGGAATGTAGGCCTCGGGCTGGTAGTAATCGTAATAGCTGACGAAATACTCCACCGCGTTTTCGGGAAACAGCTCCTTGAACTCCTCGTAGAGCTGGGCGGCCAGCGTCTTGTTGTGCGAGACGACCAGGACCGGCCGGTCGAACCGGGCGATCACATTGGCCATGGTGAAGGTCTTGCCGCTGCCGGTGACGCCCATGAGGGTCTGGTACTTCTTGCCCTCGCGCAGACCCTGCGCGAGCCGGTCGATGGCTTGCGGCTGGTCTCCCGAGGGCTGGAACTGGTTGTTCAGCTTGTATAGGCCCATATTCTCAAGGCAACGCCGGACACGGAACGCACAGAGAATCTACCTGTCGGGCTCTGCACGCTTGCCCTGCGGACCGCACGGAGATCTTTCGTATGCCGTCGAAGCAGAGCTTGTTCACGGGATGCCTGATGGACAGTATGATAACCCCTCGGAATGGGCAAATCAAGCGGTCATTGCCTGTGGCCGTGAAGACACGCTCAAACGAGTTTGAGCGTGGCGCCCGGTTGTGAGACGTATCCGACTACAGGGGATGCTGCGGGTACAGGATTGCCGCCAGGAGGGCCTTGCCGTACTTTTCCCAGAGTTCCTGCTCGGTCTGCTTCGAGGCTTCCTTGGGCAGCTCGACGGTGATCGTGGCAATGCCGAGCGATTCGCCGGTGTAGGAGCCGAGCGAACCCGGTTTGGCGCCGAGCTTCTTGAGGGGAAGATCGCAGTATTGCGCCATGCGAGTGGCCAGCGCCCGCCCGGGACCATCGTAGTCGATGCAGTTGAGCGGCTGATGGATGCTCACGATCCGACTGGGGTTGTACTGCTTGATCGCACTCTGCAACGCGCGGGATTCGGACTCGGAAAGGGGCTGAATCCCGTTGGTCGCGTCACTTTCACGGTTTGGCGTATCGAAGTTGCGGTTCAGATCGATGCGTCGGACGTTCTCCCGCGTTCCGGCGGCCAGGCCGTCCGGATTCGCCACAGGCATCATCACGACCCGCCGACCTTCCAGCAGATCGCGGTTGTACCGGAGGTAATCGACCAGACTGTTGACCAGAGTGGCGCCCGCCGGCTCATTGCCGTGGATGGTGGCCAAGACGAATACGGTATCGTCGCCCTCGCCGAGGATCTGGACCATGATGGGCCGGCCCTGGACCGAGCGACCGACGAGCCGATGCTGTGCCAGCGGGGCCTCCGCCGGCGGCAACACCAAAGGCGACATTTCACCGACGATCAGGGGCTTGGGCTCAGGCTCGTAGCATCCTGAGATCGCTACCAAGCCCACAAGAAGGCTGATTCGCAAGAATTGAGTGCAAACGCTATCCATTGGCCTCTATCCTTCCAACCGATCCTGTTTGATTTGTCATCATAGGTTATATCGTCTGTCAAGGCCATGAGGAACGGCGAAACTTGGGATTTCCCGGGTGTTTCCATATAGGAACTCGTCCTTCCGGGCCGATAAACATCAAACAGGGCTGGTTCGTATGGGTGATGGCAACGGTTCGATTGGGAACGGATGACGTTTTTAGTAAAGAAAATGCGGTTGGTTCTGTACGGTTTTGTCGCGATCTTCGTCGCGTCCGCCGCATTTATCGGACCGGGAATCTACCGCGGCGCGATGACCCTCCACGATTTGTTGACCGAGAACAAGCAGCTTCGCGAGGCCATCACAAACCTCACTGACGAGGACCAGATCGGCTATGCCAAGGTGATCTCGCAACGGAATGCGGACGGTCGGCTGTTGACCACGATTCGGTTCGTGGAGACAGCCCGCGACGACAAGACCAAGGTCATTCTCCAGAAGGAATACACGGTCGAGGGCGATGTCGTCCACTTTGACGCCGTGATCGTAAAATTCGATGACAAACTGGTCGCGGACGGCAAATCCCGCGCCCTGTACCTCTGGCGTCGTGTCTACGGCGAGAAGATGGCTCCCGGCGAAGGGTTCCTGATCGAAGAACCCGGCGCCGAGCCGAAACGATACAGCGGCCTGTTGCAGACGTTGCCGATCCCGCATCAGCAGTTGTTCTGGTCCAGCATCTGGGAACTGGCCAACGACCCCGATAAGCTCCACGAATACGGCATTCGCGCCATCTACGGCAGTGCGGTCTACCAGCCGCTCAAGGAAGGGCTGATCTACGTCTTCAAGATCAGCCCGACAGGCCAGTTCTATCCGGAAACCGTCCCCGACATGTGAGCGGGTCCGCGTCTGCCTCGATTTCTCGTCTTTCGCGTCGCCATGGCGATAAATTCGTCTTTTTTCTGTGACTGCAACGGCTCGTCATGCCTTTAATCTGTGAACAGATACTCTGAGCTGGAGTGGCATGGCTGGTTTGTGCGTGCTTGGCCGGGACGGCGAAACAGGTGGTTTCGACTGTTTCGGATCGCGCGACAAACCCCAAGACCTTGAAAACAGTAGAGTTAGAAGGTGAACCTCCAGTTTATGACGCCATTTGACGCGATCCGGTTGGACGCGTCGAATGCCGGCGGTCGGCCGGATGGGGAGGTGGGGTTCGCCGGAAATGCCGCCGCCGGGAAGAAAGGAGTATTTCGATGTGTGCCATGAGTGGAAAACAAAGACATCGAGCAAGTTGGTTGGGAAGTGCGAAGGATCGCGTTTGGAGGTCCCCGTTTATTGCTGTGCTGGTTGCGGCGACACTGCTGGTCGGGCCGCTGGCGTATGGCCAACCAGGCGGTCGGGGTCGTTCCGGCGGCCAGGCCTCCCGGCCGAGCGCCAGCAGGAGCCCGGCCCCGAGTGCATCGTCTGCGCCGCGGATGTCTTCGCGCCCGTCTTCCGTCACCCGCCAGACAGCGAGTCCTTCGCGGTCGTTTAGTCCTGCCCCGAGGCCGAGTTCTCCGAGCAGAAGCACGATCAGCCGCAGTCCCGCGCCGTCGAGATCTGTAACGCCGAGCCGGCCCGTGAGCCCAAGCCGGCCTGCAAGTCCGAGCCGGGTTCCGAGCAATTCGTTCAGTCGTCCGGACACTTCGAACAGCCGGTCCGCTCCGTCCGTTCGTTCGAGCGATCCGAGTTTGTCAGTTCGATCGAGCGATCCGGCTCCTTCCGTTCAGTCCAGCCCGTCGCCGAGCCGGGAAAGATCGTTGAGCCGCAGCTCGTCGCGGCGGTCGTACTCGATGCCCTCGGCCAGCGGGAGCCCGTCGGACGCTGTGGGCAGTTTGGAGAGCCGCAGGTCGATTATCGAGCGATCTGAGCCCTCCGCGCGCAGCGGCAACATCGGTTCGGATGCCACGAGCAGCATCGGCAGCCAGATCGGCTCCGCAGCGCCCGGATCGTCGGATACCGTGAGTTCCGGCCCGGCTGAGGGCCTCAAACCGTCCGAGACCAGGACGAGTCGTGAGAATTCCCGGGTTCGACAGGTCTCCCCGAGGACGGAGTCCAATCGGGAGCGAGTGGCGACAGAGCCTCCCAACGGATCGACCTCGACGCCCGATGTGTCGAGTTCGGTTCGGCCGGAGAGGCCGTCCTCCGGTTCTTCGAGGGACCGTACCTCGATCCTCCGTCGGTCGGGCGAAAGCCGACCGTCGGATCGATCCGGACGGGACGCGGGATCGACCCGTCCGGGCGAGTCCCCTTCGCGGCCCCCGACAGGGACCGCCGACACAGGAGGGCAGAGGGTGGCGCCGTCCGGCGAGCGGACGCGAACTCCCGGCGCAACGGATGCCGTTTCCCCCCGGACCGGGCTTCGCGATCGTTTCACGGACCGGAGGACGTCAATGGTGGACCGACCGGGCACGGATTCGCGACCTGCTGCTGCGGTCCGGGAGCAGGCCGTGCGGACCGAGGAACGCCACCGATTGCTGGATTCCCGCATGGACGATTACATGCGTCATCGTCCCTCCTCTCGCGCGGTTCCGGATGGCCCGAGACCCCGTCCACCGGTTGGCGGCCCGGACCACGGCCCACGACCGCCGCGTGTGGACGCCAGGTACTACGACCGGCCGGACCTGATCCGGCATGACTACCGGCACACATACGCTTATTACGATCGTTACCATCGACTGCATCACCGCGTGATCTGGCCGAGCTACTACTATCCGGTCTGCTACCGGTTCGGCCATGACGCGTATTTCTGGCACGTGTACCCGTACTACCATCGCAAGTATGTGTTCATCAGCCTGGGCGGCTGGTGGCCCGGGGATTACTCGTACGTCCGGTACTACTGGTACGGATACCATCCTTACGTGTGGTATGGGTATTATCCGATCGCGTATCAGGTGCCCTCGGATAACGATAATTACTATACCTACAATTACTACTACCAGAACGACAGCGGCGAATATGCGAACGTCGGCTCCGCGACGACGACCCAGCCGGTGGACACGAGCACGTGGGCCGATGTCCGCTCGAAGCTGGACGAGCAGAATGTTCCGCCGGCGTCGGCGACGCCGGCCGACACCCGGTTCGAGGAAGGCGTCAAGAGTTTTGAAGGCGGCAATTACAGCGCCGCGGCCGGGAAATTCGAGGAGGCCATGCGGCTGTCCCCCGACGACGTGATCCTTCCGTTCGCCTACGCCCAGGCGCTGTTCGCGGACGGAAAATACACGGAGTCGGCCGAGCAACTGCGCAAAGCGTTGCGCGTCGCCTCGCCGGAAAAGGAAGGGGTCTTCTATCCCCGCGGCCTGTATGCGAACGACGACGTGCTCTTCGCCCAGATCGGGAAGTTGACGGAGAAGATCGATGAATTCGGCTACGACGCCGACATGCAGCTTCTGCTCGGGTACCACCTGCTGGGCGTGGGCGAGACGGGCTATGCCCGCGAGCCGCTCGAGAACGCCGGCCAGGACCTGAAGAACGCCGAGTCGGCCAGGGTCCTGCTGAAGGTGCTCGACAAGGTCGAAAAAGAGGCCGGCGCAACCGGCAAATCGGGCGGCGCCGCGGCTGAAGCGATCGGCGTGGCCGTGGGAGGCGATGTTCAGACGAAGGCCACCGCGTCGGCCGAGCCGAACGCCGTGACGAGCCCTGCGGACGCGCAGCCGTTGAACATCTCCGATGTCCCCGCGGGCGTTCAGCCGCAGGGGGAATCGACTTCGGATAAGACGCCGGGCGAAGCGAACGAGGCGATTGTGCCGACACCTTCCAGTGACGAGAAGGACGACGCTGCGAGTCCGGTCGTTCCGCCGGGTGACGGTAACGCATCGAGCGAGTCGTTGGAATCCTCGGGCGATGCGGCGAGTGTCCTGGCGAATCTCCCCGCGCGGGCGATTGCGGGCGTCGGCCGCTGCCTGCGCGCGGATTTTGCGATCTTTGCGGCGATCGTCCTGCTGGCGTGGACGGGAGTCTGCCTGCAATGGCGGTTCTTCAACGATCGCGCGTGAAAGGAGAAAAACCCCTCGGGCCTTGTTGCAGGGCGACGGTCAGAGGTCGGTCCGAGGGGAGCTGAATGCAGGGGAGTTTACCGGTTGAACTCCTGCAATCTCTATGATAGACTGGGAGATTATGGGCGATAGAGCCCGTGCCCGCCGGTCGTTGGCACGCCAGTTCCGGCGGGGGCCAAGGCAACGAGTACAGGAGATTGAAAAAAACCGGACATGGACAAGCGGCTGCGTAACGCACTACAGCAACTGACGGCCTCTGATACCGAGTCGCGTCGCCGAGCCATGGAGCCTTTTGTGAGGGCGACTTTTGCCCTGTTCATCGGGCATCTGCATCGCTATCTCGGCAACGAAGTGGAATGTGAAGATGTATTGGAGGATGTGTACGCGGACATCTGGGAGAACCCGGATCACCTGCGCGACGTCGAGGACGAGAGACATCTGCTCAAGACGGTGTACCTCTACTACATGCGCAAGCGGCTCCGGGAGGTCTACCGCAGGCTGAACCGCAGGGCCTCGTTGTCCCAGGAGGACCTGCAGAACCTGATGGCGCCGGATCTGGGGTTGTGCGACCTGGTCTCCCAGGAGGAGCTCAAGCAGCTCCTGCACAAGATGCTGGGCAAGCTGAAGGCCCGGGAACGCAAGGCCATCGAGTTGTGGATGGAAGGCATGTCCAACCGGGCGATCGCCAATCAGCTCGGCACGACGGTCGGCGCGGTCAAGATGCTGGAGTTTCGGACGATCTTGAAATTGAGAGAAATGTTGAAAGAACAGTGCAGGGCATCTGGTGGGGAAGAGTGACGACCTTCCCCGGGCGTCCCGATGCGGCAGACCGCGTCGAGGAGGCCCGCAAGATTGGAGCGGTTTTCAAATGATGAACGCAGATCGAGAAATCCAGGAGTTGCTGGCGGATTACGCCGGAGCGCTTCGCGACGGCTGTCTGCCGATGTTCCTCAAGTCGCTGACCCGCGAGGAGGCCAAGCGGATCAGCGAGTCGCGGGACTTCTGGGAGGCCACGGAGATCGTGCGGTTGATGAACAGCGCCGGGTTCGGCGACAAGATGGTGACCCCCGACGTGGGCCTTTTTATTTCGCGCGTTGACGCAGGGATCGCATCCCGCATGAAGAAGGCTCAGGCGTCAACGCGGAATCCGAGCCGAAGTCACGTGAACCTGCAATAGGGAGCATGGGAAGTGGTCATGCAGGATGGAGGATTGAGCCTGTTCTGCATGACCGAGTCACGTAAGGATTACGGAATCGACGCGCCGATATGATTTTGGACAGTTATCAGTGTTCTTCCTGCTATTTTGAGGACAAAGAACCGAGTTCGAGGATCGATCCCTCGACGATCTCCCCGCCTCAGGGGAAGGTGAGCTTCAACAACGTGCTGGTGGTTTTCGTCTGCGTGGAGCGGTACGACGGTCGTGAGGAATTGGAGCAGGTGGTTGACGAGCTGGGCTCGCTGGTCGCCATGCTGGGCAAGCGGCCCATTGTTTTGTGCCCGAACGTGCACCTGTCGATCGACAAGGCCCCGGAGAAACAGGCGATCTTCCTGATCACCGAACTGGAGAAGATGCTCCGGGAACGCGGTCACGACGTGCATCGCCTGTCGTTCGGCTACCACAAACGCTACGGCCTGGAATGTAACGGGAACGTCGGCAGCGTGGTCGGCCGGCGGTTTTACGGCTCCGAGCACAAGCAATTCCTCCGGCTGATGACCCGACTGGGCGTCTGCCCGCCGGAATCGCTGCCGAGCGATATGCCGGTCTGGGCGCATGCCCTGATGGAACGTCAGTTGAAGGTGCTCGGCAACCGGCGGGAGACCTACGAAACCGCCAAGCAGATGCTCGAAGAGCAGCTCGACGCCACCGGCCAGGGCGAGTTGTGGACCTGCATGTTGTTCGAGGGCGAGCGGCAGCCGATGGAGGACTATCTCAGCCAGCTCCATACGATCCTCCACGAGTACCCGGACGTTCGGGTGCACCGGGCGATGAATCTGAGCGTCCCCGGATTCTCGAACGCGGCGAGGCACCTGTTCCGCAGGTTCCCCGAGGCCATCGAGTCGGGCCGGCTGAAGATCTACAACAGCAAGGTATCCGACCTTGAATTCCTGATCTCCCGCCGGGCGGGCCTGTTGGCCTTTCCCCAGAGGCCGCGGAAGGCCGAGTCGCACGCCGGCGAGATCTCCTTCGGCCTCTATTGCCGGGACGACGATTTCGCGAAGAACATGATCCAGTGGTACGGCGCGTTTCTCGTCGATGCCCGATTCGGGTGGATTCGCACGGAGGCCGACTTGGACGCGGTGATCAGCGAGTTGGAGGAAGAAACGTTCCAGGAGGGACGCGAGTGAGTGGGACAAGAAGTGTGAAGTGTACAGTTTGAAGCTTGGGGTCCGAGCAGGTTTTCTTCATACTTCAAACTTCAAACGGCAAACTTGAAACTTCTCTAAGGTTGTGCCTGTGGTTTTCTCGGCGGTGCTCGTTATAGGCTACGTGGTCTTGTTGATCGCTGTCGCTGCGCGCGCACGGACTGCCCGCGAGTACGAGGACTTCTCGATTGCCCGTCGGTCGCTTCCCCTGGCCCTGGTCTTCGGCAGTCTCTGTGCGACGTACGTCGGTCCCGGTTTTTCCATCGGCTTCGTCGGCAGGGGACACAACAGCGGATTTCTGTTCCTGTTCATCGGAGCGGCCTACGCCCTTCAGAACATCCTGGTCGGCCTGCTGGTTGCGCCCAAGCTGCGGGAACTCAAAGGTTGTTATACGCTGGGCGACGTGGTCGGTCAGAAGTACGGCACACGCTGTCAGGTGCTGGCCGGGATCATCTCCGTCCTGCTGTGCACGTTGTTTTCCGCGGTGATGATCAGCGCCGGCGGACGCATTCTGCAGAACATGCTCGGCGTGCCGAAATGGATCGCCGTGGCGCTCGTGGCTGTCGTGACCACGTCCTATACGACCTTCGGCGGCCTGCGGGCCAGCGTGATCACCGACGCCTATCACTTTGCCCTGCACGCGTTTCTCTTCGCCGGAATCCTGTTGTACGAATTGGTGACCCATTTCCAGGGCGGCGCCGCGTCGTTTGCCCGGGAGGCGATGGCTGCGACGACCCAGGGGTTCGAAACCACGACGCCTCTCGAAATCTGCACGTTCATCATCGCCTTCCTGCTCGGCGAGACGCTCATTCCACCCTATGCGAATCTGGCCCTTGCGTCCCGGACCACGAATGTGTCACGCGCCAGTTTCGTCCTGGCGGGCTGCTTCGCTGTCTTGTGGTTTGCTGTGATGATCGCCCTCGGCGTCGTCGCCCGGCCGCTGATTGCCGGCGATACGTCCGAGGACTACATCCTGCTGAAACTCGTCAAGGCGACGGTGCCCCACGCCGGCTACGCGCTGATGCTGGTGATGCTGCTGTCGGTGATCCTGTCCAGCCTGGATTCACTGCTCAACGCCGGCGCGGTGGTGTTCACCCAGGACATCCTTCGGCGTTTCACCGCGCGGCAGGACCGTGCGGCGTTGCTTGCAGGACGGTACTCGACCATCGTCATTGCGGCTGTCGCCTCCGGCCTGGCTGTGTTCGTGCCGACCGTGATGAAGGGATTGCTGGTCTGTTACGGGATCTGGGCCCCGGCGATCCTGCCCGCTGTGATCCTCGGGCTGTGGAGCAAGCGGCCGCGTCCCCTCGCTGCGTTCCTCTCGATGATCGTGGGCACGGTTGTCGGAGGGGCCGTGGGCATCGTGTTCCTCATGTATCAGCATCAGGGGCACGTGTCCAAGATGGAGACGCCCGCGATTGTCCCGGCGCTGATTTGCTCGCTCCTCGCCTACCTGATCGGACATCATATCCAACGGTTTGTCGGAGGGCGGGAACGATGAGCGTACTCCTCCTTTGCCTGGTTGTCCTGGCGACCTTGCTGGTCATCCTCAGCGGCGTATGGGTCACCATCGCCCTGATCGACGCCGTCTGGCGCGTGGACCGGCCTGCCTCTTCTTTGTCCCCAGCCGACCCGTCCGACAAGAGCCCCGAGTGACCTCGCATTTGGCTTGGCGTCTGCGGTCGAACCCCACTATAATTCCTGCCGTGTGATTTGAATGTCGTTCGATTCCGGGAGGTGCCCTATGTCGTCGTTTTCTGTTGCCCAATCCGTACAGCGGATGCTGGTTCTTGTTCTCTTTCTGGTTTCCGCCGGCCAGGCGGTTGCCGCGAGCGGGTCGTGCTCGGTGGCGGTCGCCGATCTGCAGTGCGAGTATCTGAGCGAGCCCCTGGGGATCGACGTGCGACAACCCCGGCTGGGCTGGAGACTGGAAGCGACGGACCCGGCCGCCCGCGGACAGAAGCAGACCGTGTACCAGGTGCTCGTGGCCAGCACGAAGACCCTGCTCGACGCCGGCACAGGCGATCTATGGGACTCCGGCGAGGTGGCTTCGGGCCAGTCCCTGCACGTCGTCTACGCGGGCAAGCCGCTCGGGTCCGGCGCCTCGTGTTTCTGGAAGGTCCGCGTGAAGGACCAGGCCGGCGTGACTTCAGCCTGGAGCGAGCCGGCGCGATGGACGATGGGCTTGCTGGAGAAGGCCGACTGGTCGGCCCGGTGGATCGGAACGGATCAGGTCTTCGACCGCCGGGATTCGGGCGCCGGCATGGTCCCCGACCCCTGGCTGCGGAAGACGTTCGAACTGAAGGCCAGGCCCGAGACTGCGGTGGTCTACGTGGCTTCGGTGGGCTATCACGAGGTCTATGTGAACGGCAAGCGGATCGGCGACACGGTCCTGTCGCCGGCCGTGGCGAACCACCGCAGGCGGGCTCGCTACGTTGCCTATGAGATCGCCGATCAGCTCAAAGAGGGCGAGAACGTCATCGGTCTGTGGCTCGGTGTCTCCTGGTCGATCTTCCCGCCGTACAAGACG
>ENA-UPTA01004082-UPTA01004082.1-activated-sludge-metagenome-genome-assembly--contig:-NODE-4082-length-14030-cov-7.187692_pt1 | contig 14030 bp, 13 predicted proteins | sample MGYA00238184_ERZ773361 | MGnify/ENA primary metagenome ERZ773361 (study PRJEB29100, sample SAMN05720205) | activated sludge metagenome | isolation source: anaerobic digester from wastewater...
GGTTATAGGAGACTATTATATTTTCCTCCTGTTTATGGCAATACTCGGTGCCGCCAACGGGATCATCGGGCTCCCCCTGGATATTTACTCCAGCTATATCATTGAACACAGGTACGGTCTTTCAAACCAGACAATTCCCGCCTGGATCGGGGAACGGCTGAAATCCCTTGGAGTGGGCCTCGGGATCGGTATACCCATTGCCCTTCTCTTCTTCTTTCTCATACGGACCGCGGGTAATTACTGGTGGATCATTTTCAGCGGAGCAATATTTCTTTTCGCGGTTCTCATGGCAAGAGTTGCTCCGGTACTGATTTTCCCCCTCTTTTACACATTCAAACCTCTGGAGGAACCGGAGCTGCGGGAAAAAATCAATACCCTCATGGAGAAATACTCTATCCCGATAAAAGGGATTTTCAGTTTCAACCTCAGCAAGGACACGAAAAAAGCCAATGCCGGTTTTACAGGAATAGGCAAAAGCAAGCGGGTTATTCTCAGCGATACGCTGCTGGAGAAGTTCACAACTTCGGAAATTATGGTGATATTCGCCCATGAGCTGGGACATTATCTGAAGCGTCATATTGTGAAAAATGTTTTCATAAGCGGCAGTATAATTTTTCTGTCATTCTATGTGTGCAGCGGCCTCTATGACTGGACACGGGGAATATACGGATTTCAAAAGCCGGGCGATATCGCCGCGCTGCCTATACTGCTCTTTTATCTCACAGCCACGGGACTCATTATTATGCCTCTCACCAATGCCGTCTCAAGGAAGTTTGAGCGTGAAGCCGACAGTTTTGCAATAACGCTCAGCGAAGATCCGGAATCATTTATTTCCGGAATGGAGAAACTTGCAGACCTGAATCTTTCAGATAAAAACCCCCATCCTCTTGTGGAATTTCTCTTCTACAGCCACCCGTCAATCGGAAAAAGAATTCAGTATGGCGCAGCCATAAAAGAAAAATAATATACAATATTATTTTTTTCTCCTGCGATCAGAAAAATACATTTTATGGTGAAGGGTCCTTTCCAGGGCATATACATCCTCAATATGCTTCTGCACCTGCTCATCATAGTCTGCATTCATTTTGACAGTTCTCAGGAGATCTTTCAACAGAAGCAGATCAGACCGCTTTTGAATCTGATTATCTTCAATTAATTGCTTCAGATATGAAAACTGGAAATTGCGAAGATTGACTTTGAGAAAAAAATCCATACCGTAAATATTAATAATCCGCTGAAGGGGATATTTATTTTTTTTGGAAACAAAGTCCCGGTATCGTTTTGAATCAACGGCACGTCCCATTGCCTTCTGGGCAGGTTCTTCTACCGCAGTCTCTGCGGCCCCGCTACTTTCTTTTCCAATACCGGGACCGGACTTCTTTTCATCCAGATCGAAGTTCGCTTTATTGAGTTCAATCTCCAGCTGCTTTTCCTTATAATCGGAAGTATACAGCTGGAAATCTTTATCCATGAGCTTTTCATGCTCTTCCAGCATGATAGATTTATTAGCAACCTTTCCGAGACCGGTGTTGTTCAGGGTTCGGATTATGGGAAATATTTCCTTGACTACCTGGTGGACCATGAGGTCCTTTTTAAACTGCTTGGCATACAGCATTACAAGCTGCCGCTGATAGTAATTTTTAAGATTGCGTATAATGGTAATGTCCGTTACAACATATCCTTCAACCTGTGGAATATTCCGGATTTCATCCTGGTGTACAACCTCAAATGAGAAAATCATATGGGAGTTGACTAATATTTTAATGATCCGCTTCACCAGGTCCTCTGACACCCCCATGGAAGCGGTAAGATATTTAATGAATTCATCGGAGTGAGGTAATGACTTCTCCCCCTCTTCGAGATTGTTTTTTTTTATTTCCTCATATACTTCTTCAAGTAATTTTCGTGACATCCCCTGCTCCGGCGCATCATGCTGGCATTTTTTCTATATCTGTCGTGAACAGCTGTATATTAACATTGAAATACACCTTTTGTCAATGCAAAATGTTCGCCGCCAGAGAAGCGGGATAGACCGGACTTCGGTGCATTCCATACATGATGGTCTTTTTGTCCATTTCACGCAATTTTTTAAAATTTTTTATTGACACAAATGTCCATTAATATTCTTTTAACAGCACGTTCTACTTACGGGGTGTTAGCTCAGCTTGGTTAGAGTGCCTGCCTGTCACGCAGGAGGTCGCGAGTTCGAGTCTCGTACACCCCGCAAAAAAAACCGGACTTTTCTGAAAGTCCGGTTTTTTTATTTCCCGCCCTGAATCATCGCCCCCGCGCTCACCCCTGTTCCCAATAATGAAAAATCTGCTCTTTCCATATTGCTTCATTCCCGTAAATAATTGACACTTTTTCCCCTGTATACCAGAAATGTTAAAAACCACTATTTTCAGCGCGTGCAGGGATGTCACATGATCAGAAAAGTTATTACAACCGACTTTGAAGAAATGCTCGCGATTATCAACGATTCTGCAACAGCCTATAAAGGTGTTATTCCCGACGACTGCTGGCATGATCCGTACATGTCCCGCGAATACCTTGCGGATGAAATCGGCTGCGGCATTAATTTCTTCGGTTATGAATCAAATGGTATTATGCAGGGAATTATGGGCATTCAGGATGTCGGGGATATAACCCTGATCCGCCATGCCTACGTGCGGACAAAAGCGAGAAACTCAGGAATCGGGAGCGCCCTCATGGAATACCTGCTCCCTATGGCCGAGTACCCTGTTCTTATCGGAACATGGGCAGATGCGGTGTGGGCGGTCCGTTTTTATCAGAAACATGGTTTTGCCGTAGTATCACATGATGAGAAGGAATATCTTTTACGAAAATACTGGAATATTCCTGACCGGCAAATTGAAACATCGGTGGTGCTCGCCCATGAACAGTATTTTGCGAAAAAGCACCAGTGATATGCGATGCACCAATATGCTATCATCCGATTCCCCGGCAGTTGTTCAACAATAGGATGTCATAATTACGGAGGCTTCATGTTTATAACGGGAAATTTTTTTCTATTTATCGGGTCATCGATTCTGCTTATTCTCGCTCCGGGCCCGGATATTATTTTTACCATCACACAGGGGATAACAAACGGCAAAAGGGCAGGTGTCTGGACCGCTGTCGGTCTGGGCCTGGGGAACATCGTCCATACCCTCGCTGCGGCTTTCGGCATAACGGTCCTTTTGAAAACATCACAGACCGCGTTTCTAATTTTCAAGATTCTCGGCGCCTGTTATCTTTTTTACCTCGCCTTTAAAGCCATTAAACACAGGCACGATATTTTTGGAATGGAGAAATCCGGGAACAGCAATTCAGGCGCCCTGCACCTTTTCGCAAAGGGGTTTATCATGAATGTACTCAATCCGAAGGTCGCCCTTTTCTTTCTGGCGTTCCTGCCGCAGTTTGTCAACAATGCCGCAGGCAGTGTTCCGCTGCAGATAGTCCTGTACGGCATTATATTCATCGTGCTGGTGATTATCATCTTCGGGCTGTTCGGATATTTTTCCGGGTCAGTGGGACAGAAGCTGCTTAAAAATGATAAATTTTCCAGCCGCATGAGCGTTATGTCCGCACTGGTGTTCATCGGTCTCGGTTTGAAACTTGCCTTTGCTCAGAGCAGGTAATTTTAAGACGCGGGGGAAAAGCCTGTTGACAAAGGGGCAGAATCCGGCAGATGCTTGATTTGGACTGATATAATCCACGCATAAAAGGAGACGCGGCAATGGATATGATAACCTGGGATGATTCCCTCAGTGTCGGCGTACAGCAGTTTGATGCCGAGCATCAGGAGCTGATCAAGTTCGTCAATAAACTCAACCAGTCGCTGAAAATAGGCGGAGCGCAGAAAACCATGGAGAGCATACTCACGGGCCTCATCAATTATACCGTCATACATTTTAAACATGAAGAAGACTATATGGTGCTGTATGAGTATCCCGGATACGAAGGACACCGGAAGGAGCATGATGCGCTGAAGCAGAAGGTAATTGATTTCCACGAACGCTTTACCGCTCAGAAAGCCGCCTTCTCCCTTGAACTCATGATTTTCCTCAGGGACTGGCTGATAAACCACATACAGAAAAGCGATATGGCATACCGGGAATTTTTTCAGAGCAAAGGGGTGTAGCTTTTTCCGCTCATTCCACTGCGGCTACTTGTTGAACCCCAATGAACTGGTGACCCCGAGAGACTCATAGATGTGCCGTGTGGCGCCGGATTTATTGAGCGTATAGAAGTGAATCCCCCTGACACCGTTATCAACAAGGTCCCGTACCTGTTCAGATGCCCAGTGGATACCGACCTTTTCCACATAACCGTCATCCTCGGCACGGGCAATGGCTTTCAATAGTTTCGCGGGGTACCGCATCCCAAGGGCGAGGCCGGCCATGCGTTTCATGTTGTTCAGCGATGTAATAGGCATGATCCCCGCTATGATGGGAACAGTAATGCCGGCAATAATGCAGCGTTCCCGGAAATCATAAAAATCGTGGTTATCAAAAAACATCTGCGTACAGATGTAATCAGCCCCTGCATCAACTTTCGCTTTCAGCAGTTCAATTTCGCTGAGCCTGTTCGGTGTTTCCGGATGGCCTTCAGGATATCCCGCGACCCCGATTCCCATTCCGGGAAAATTTTTTTTAATGAAGGCAACCAGCTCCGCTGCATAGGAGAACCCGCCCTCAGGGGCAACAAAACTCCCCTCACCTTCGGGGGGATCGCCGCGAAGCGCCATAATATTGCAGATACCGTTTTCTTTATAACCCTCAAGAATGGAGTTAATCTCCTCCTTCGTTGATCCGACACAGGTAAGATGGGACACAACAGTGAGATTTATCTCCCGCTGAATTTTTGTCACGAGATTATGGGTAAGGTTCCGTGTCGATCCCCCTGCGCCATAGGTTACGCTGACGAATGCCGGCCTCAGAGGAACAAGCTCCCGAATGTTCTCAAACAGCTGATGTGATGCCGCTTCCGATTTCGGCGGAAAAAATTCAAAACTGAATGCGATCTTGCAGCGGTTAAACACTTCTGATATATGCATGATAAAGACCTTCCTGTTGAATAGACCACATTACTGCGGAATCACCTGATACAACTCCAATAAAGAAAATGTGCTTTTTTGTTATACATGTCAAACAAAATAATCTTCACCGGGGCTATCGTCAGTATTATTAACACTTCATACATCGATGGCAGGATAACCCGGAATGTAACACGAAAGGAACTGTCACGACGGGAAGAACAGAACGCAGGAGGAATAAAATTTCTATCCGCCGATCTTCAGCATGGCGCGGGTACTCTGAAGCGACACACAGCCGTCCCCTTCCCCGGAACAGTCAATGCCGTGCTCCATCGGTTTTTCCCTGACTGCCTGTTCTATTATCTTCAATACGGCCTCATCGCCCATGTCCATACGGTGAGGTGTTTTAATATCGTACTCGAGGTTGGAGAGAAGGCAGGTACGGATACGCCCGTCGCATGTAAGCCGCAGCCGGTTGCACCGCGAACAGAACTTATGGGTCATGGCGGGAATCACCCCTATGCGGATGAGGTCGCGGTCCCTGTAGTTGTAATCAAACATCATGGCAACATTTGTGTCAGTGCGCTCATTTCTTATGATCGTCCCTTTCTTCCGGAGCAGTTCAATAAAATTATCAGAGGAAAGAAATGTATGGTCAACACCTTCTTTCACGAAGGGCATCCGCTCTATGAAGCGGAGGGTTATATCGTCCCCCTTGAAGTAATCGAGATATTCGTCAATCTCATCAAGGAGTTCCGGCAGCAGCACCGCGTTTATTTTCAGATTAAAAAAATCACGTTCCAGGGCGCTCCGTATACCGCGCAGCACATCATGTAACGCATCACGGCCGGTAATCGATTCATAGCGACTCCGCAGCACGGAGTCAAGACTGACATTCAGCTGCCGGACATCAAGGGCCTGCAGATCGTCAAGGTGCTTCTCAAGAAGGACGCCATTGGTTGTCACGCACAACACAACATCAGGAAATAATTCACGGGTCTCTCTCAGTATGTCGATAAAACCCTTCCTGACAAAAGGCTCTCCCCCGGTAAACCGTATTTTTCTCACCCCCAGCTTTACGAAGAACTCGATAAACCGCACAAACTCCTCGTTCCGCAACACATTGTCATGGGACAGATACTCCACGCCGGCGGGAGGGATGCAATAGGTGCATCGCAGATTGCACTTGTCCGTTACCGAAACACGGAGATAGTCAAGCTTTCGGTTAAATCTGTCAGTGAGCATAATCAATACCTGTATAAATACCGTGCTGTGAGAAGGACTTCCCTCCCGGAAACATTATTAGCACAGGAATACTGAATTTCAAAAGTTGGTACCGCATTTTCATTTATCCGCACCACATGATAATACGTAAAAATCATCGACGACGCATACACAAGCACATTCGCCAGGACCGCAAAAGTGATTCGCTGCGCCGCCCTGTCATAGTCCCTTTCGTATTCATCGACTGTTTTGTATCCTCCATCAGGATCCTCGAAATAAAGCCGGTGGTCGGGATCCATGGACTCATTGGCGTCGCGTGCCGAATAATACAGAGACCTCCGGTATTTCCAGTCCGAATAACAGTAATACAGCGACCAGAGGCCTATTACCTTCAATGAGGCGAAGGTAATACCGAATCCCGTATTCCCTGTATAAAAATGCCCCCCTCCCGGCACCAGGAGGTCAAGAAGCAGCGCCTTCCTTAACGATACTTTCTCCCCGCCCTGCGGTGTCAAGTTATTAATGCATTCCCCGGCATGCACCGTCTCATCTGATCCCGTTTCTCTCTCAGCACCGCTGTCGTTCATCGAATAATCATACTGCACTTCGCGGTGAAAGCAGTCCACCTCAGGGGTTCCGTTCCCAGCTGCAAAGAGAGGTGTCCCGGTGAATATACTACAAATCAGAAAAAGTTGTAATATTTTTTTATACATAATACATCAATTCAAGTCGATTTCCATCACGTTAGAATGATCACTTTCCCGCCCGCCGTCATGGGCGGTCATCCAGATATATGCCCTGCCCGTATAGCTTCCCACATACACCGCAACTTTCAGCTCCGTCAAACCGGAATGTTTAATACTGCCGAGACGGTAATAGTCATCATAATAGTCTGCCCGGTTACCGGCACTGTCAGGATGCGTCGTTGTTCCATAAAACAGATACACCAGCTCCGTGCTGAGCCCCGTATCGGGATCAACGGTTGCGGTTCCGGTAAAATCCACTACCACATAATCGCCGTTTTCCGAAAGCGCCGCAATAACAGGAGCCGGGGCAGGCTTCGCACCTCCCTTTACCAGTTCAGGATTCATAAAATAATCCCGATCAACAGGGTCATCAGCACAAAAGCAGAATGGACACAGAACCAACACCGTAAAAAACGCCATTACTCCTGACGCTGCCATGTTCATATACCTCTTCAACGCCCGGACACCTCGCCTTTCGATAGTTATGCGATGCTGCTATTCATACTAAGCCGTTTTAAAAAAGTTCACCTGCGAGGGGAAACCCTCTCACGTTTATTGCCTCCAATCTCAGGAAGCGCTTCGTGCCTCACCATATAGAGAAAATTATGCCGGAAATATTCGTTATCCGGCTCAATAAGGCATGCCCGTGAATACAACGCAAACGCCTTTTCTCTATTTCCGGATATTTCATAGAGGACACCGAGATTGTTCAGCGCAGTGACGGAGTTATTGTTTTCCCGGAGCACCTCTTCAAAGAGAATAGCCGCTTCTTTAAACTGCCCCTTTTCCGCGAGGGCAACGCCGCGGTTGTTTATTCTTTCAGCAGTGCCCCCTGAGGAAACACGGGCCAGATATTTTTTGATGGTAACGGTGTGGTATGTGCTGTTATCAGTCTGCCTTCGGCGTTCACCAACAGGAGGTGATGTATTCCCCGCTTCCGGGGATTGCAGTGATACAGGTGCTCCCCGGAGAAGCTCCGGGGGCACACAGGGAACCCGGTGCGTGATATGCAGTGTGCTGTATGAATAACATGACAGCAGCAGCACCGGGAACAGAAGGATGCTTCTATATATCAGGGGTAATTGGTTCACTTATTTTTTCTATCGCCCCGGCAGCCTGAAGAATTTTTTTCTCCTGAAAATGGTTTCCCATAATCTGGAGTCCCATGGGAAGCCCGCTGCTGTCCTTTCCTATGGGAACAGATATTCCCGGAAGCGCCGCAAGATTTGCTGATATCGTCAGGATATCCGACATATACATTGAAAGGGGATCACTCACCTTTTCTCCTATGCCGAATGCCGTGGACACCGTGGTGGGTGTTATGATCACATCAACTTTACGAAATGCTTCTTTGAAATCATTTATTATCAGGGTCCTTCCCCGCAGGGCCTTCGTATAATAGGCATCATAATATCCTGAACTGAGAGCAAAGGTACCGAGAATAATACGGCGCTTCACCTCCTTCCCGAATCCCTCCTGACGTGTACGTGTATAAAGATCTCCCAGACGCTTTATATTCCCGGCACGGTATCCGTATCGAACACCGTCATATCGTGCGAGGTTAGAAGAAGCTTCCGCGGTTGCGATGAGATAATATATGGGAACCGCATAATCGGTATATTTCAGGGAAATCGGTTCAATACGGGCTCCCATGCTTTCCAGATCACTGATTTTCTTTTTAATGGCCCCGGTGAGTTCATCCGGCAGCCCCCTGAAGTACTCATCGGGAACACCCACAACAAGGCCCTTCACGCCGTCTGAATCGATGGTGCCGCCAAAATCAATCTCGCGGTCAATGGAAGTGGCGTCCCGCGAATCATGTCCGGAAATCACACCCAGCACCGCCGCTGCGTCATCAACTGTTCGCCCGAAGGACCCTATCTGGTCCAGAGAGGAGGCGAAGGCAACCAGGCCGTAACGCGACACCCGGCCGTATGTGGGTTTTATTCCCACAACGCCACAGAACGCCGCAGGCTGCCGTATTGAACCCCCGGTATCAGATCCCAGAGAGACCGGCGCCATCCCCGCTGACACCGCCGCGGCAGAACCGCCGGAGCTCCCTCCTGGAACTTTTTCTTGGTTATGCGGATTTTTCACAGGTCCAAAAAAAGAATTTTCTGTTGTGGAGCCCATGGCAAATTCATCCATGTTCGTCTTCCCCAGAGTCAGAAACCCTTTCGCCTTCAATTTCTGATATGCCGTCGCATCATAGGGGGGAATAAAGTTTCGCAGGATTCCCGAAGCGCATGTTGTCAACATGCCTCGTGTGCAGATATTATCTTTCACCGCAATGGGGATACCGTCATATTCCGAAAGAGGAGCGCCCTGCGCCCTGCGGGCATCGGATTCCTCCGCTTCTTTCATTAAGATATCATTGTCAAATGTAATATATGCGTTAATGCTATCATTGTATTTCTGTATTCTTTCACTATATGCACCCGCAAGCTCCCGGGCACTGATTTTTTTCTCCCTTAGAAGCCCGGATAATTCCTTAATTGTTTTTCCTGTCATTTTTTCCCCTGAGAAATATCATATACTGCCTGATAATTCAACTTCTCCTGCCAAAATATTATGCACTCCCATAGCTTTGTCGGAAATCCCGGTCCCGTCAATTATTTTTTGTTATCACAAAATTTACTTCAACCCCGCATAGTGGGAAAATGAAACCCGTTTCACGCACTGATGTATATCTGTATCAACACAGCCATGCAACTGCATATACGCAGTATTCTTGCTCATTCAATAATATTTTCAGACAACCGTTCAGCCTTCTCCAGGAACTGCGTGATATGGTCCGGCAGCGGGGCCTCAAAGCTCACACGTTTCCCGGTATCGGGATGGGTGAACTCCAGATACACCGACGCCAGGAGAAGATACGGCACCCGGTATTTGGCCCACTTCTTGGAATACACGGTGTCCCCCACAATGGGTAAACTCATGGAGGAAAGGTGCACACGTATCTGGTGCGTCCTCCCCGTATGCAGATGAACATCAAAACAGGAAAAAATCCCCTGACGGCTGTTGATAATTTTTTTACAGAATACCTCGGTCAGCGCTTCTTTCCCTTCGTCCAATACTGTCATCTTATGCCGGTATTTCGGATGGCGTGCGATGGGCCTGTCCACAAAAAAATGCCGCTCATCTGGTTTCCCCGCGACCACCGCGCAATATCGTTTTGCCACCCTGCGGTCTGCGAACTCCGCCGTCAACAGCTGATGTGCCCTGTCATTTTTTGCCACAACCATGAGTCCCGACGTATCCTTATCCAGGCGGTGAACAATACCGGGCCGTATCTGACCGCCGATCGATGAAAGATCTTTCAGGTGGAACAGCAGCGCGTTTACCAGGGTTGAATTCCAGTTGCCCGGCCCCGGATGCACCACAAGGCCAGGCTGCTTGTTTATCACCGCGATACTGGCGTCCTGATACACAATATCAAGGGGAATATCCTCAGGCAGAATGTCCAGTTCTTCAGGCTCCGGAATGACAATTTTTATACAGTCATCTTCTTTAACTTTATAATTTTGCTTGATACTATTACCATTAACGGTGATAGTATCATCATGAATCAATTTCTGGATATAGCTTCGGGAAAGATCAAGCTCAAGAGAACCGGCAAGAAATCTGTCAATTCTCTCAAGGTGATATTCCTCAGGCACTATAATTTCAAATACTTCAGGTGTATCCATGGCATCAGTTGACCGTATCCTGGGAATAATATCCGACACCGTGCAGACAAAAATTGTCACGGTTGTTTCATACTTTAATATTGTGTACTATTTTGAAATAATAAATTTCATGATACTTCTTTTTTTTATTTTCGGGAAGATACCGGCAGTTCTTGCGGGACTCGCCTTCGCCCTGCTATTATCATGGCACATCATAATGCTGTTTTTCAGGAAGCAGCACCACCGGAAGATACAGCTCTTTCTTATGGATATTCACATTGCCATTTCCGCCGGCATCATTATACGTACGATAACAGCGCCATCAGATTTGTCAACGCTTCACGCATCGCTTCTCGCACTTCGCATAATCATCGTAATTTTTGAATTGTTGCTGATAATCATATTGACCGATGAAGAAGTAATCGCTTCCTTTTGAGACATGGGAAGATATCTCCCTTATTCCGCCGGAAAAATAATAGTGAACGCTGTCCCCTGACTTCTGTCCAGTGATATCTCGCCGAAAAGCTGGCTCGTGAGGGCATTGACAAGCTGTAGTCCCAAAGTTTCCGATTGTGTAAAATCAATATCTTCAGGGATACCTCCTCCGTTATCCCGCACCGACAGAACATAATTGCCTTCAGTAAATCTGAATATGACAAACACATTTCCGTTTTGCGAATCGGGAAATGCATATTTTATAGCATTTGATACCAGTTCATTAATTATCAATGCACAGGGAATTGCACGGTCAATACCGATATACAGGTCATCAGCCTGAATAGTGACAGCCACCTTACCTGAAACATGTGAATACGTTCCGGAAATATCACCGACAAGGTTCCTGATGAAATCATTCATATCGATACATGCGAGGTCCTTCGACTGGTACAACTTCTCATGGACAAGGGCCATTGACCGGACCCTGCTCTGACTGTCAGTGAAGAGCTTACGGTCACCCTCGTCCTTTATTCGGGACGCCTGCAGATTTAAAAGGCTTGAAATGACCTGCATGTTGTTCTTCACCCTGTGATGAATTTCCTTCAACAACAGCTCCTTTTCATGCAGTGATGCCTTGATTTCCTCATCTTTTCTCTTCCGCTGGAGAATACCCCACATGTCATGAGCAAAGAGTTTTACCTGCTGCACATCGTTATCGGTATATTTATCAGCCTTGTTTCCCATTCCAACAACGGAAACGATCTTTCCTCCATCATAAATGGGGACGGACATGTGGCGAATAATTTCAAGATGTCCTTCCGGTAAACCTTTTCTTCCTTTTTCATTCGGAAAATCATTATGTATTACCGGTTCACCTGTTTTCACGCAGTCTGCCCAAATACCGGCATTCGCAAGGGGATAGTGGAGTGCAGTACCTGATTTACACTGACGGATGTCTTCACCGCCCCATGCAAACAATTCCAGGTTGACCTGGTCATCATGCAAAAAATGCATGTACCCTATCCGGCTCTCAGTAAAGGAAATCGCTTTTTCAAGAGCAAACTGGACTATTTCCTTTTCACTGTATTCCATCATCTGGTGCAGCTCAATAAGAACACCAAGGCGTTCCTCATTTGTTTTAATTGCTTTTTCAAAACTGTTTCGCTCAGTAATATCGCGAAATTCGGTGACGCGAACCATTTTCCCTTTGTAGGGGACCACCTTACCATGAATTTCCATGGGAAAAGTACTACCGTCTTTTTTCAGCCCCTCCACAACATAAGGCTTTTCATAATTGCTGATGATGTTGGTCATCACTTTATCACGCCACTCCTCCGCTATCAAAGTAAGTCCGTTCATCCCGATAAGTTCATCATAGGCATACCCGGTCATTTCCGCAAGAGCATGGTTCGCTTCCAGAATCACACCCCTGTCGTGAATGCCGATGCCTCCAAAGGACGCCTCGTGGAGAACACGAAACCGCTCCTCGCTTTCACGCAGGCGCTGCTCTGTTTCTTTCTGCTCTGTTATATCGACATGGGTGCCGAGCATCCGAAGAGCCCTGGATTTATCGTCACGTTCAATTATCTTACCCCGCGCCAGAATCCACATCCAGCTTTCATCTTTTCGTCTGAAACGGTATTCAGTCCTGTACTGCCCGATTTTGCCTTCGATATGCGCATTAAACGTATCTTCCACCATGGGTAGATCGTCAGGGTGCACACGTGTCTTCCAGTTATCAAAATTCATGGGAAATTCACCGGGATGGTATCCCGCCATGGTATAATAACGATTGCTGTAAAATGTTTCACCCGTCTCAATATTCAGGTCCCATAATCCGTCATGAGACCCTTCAAGTGCATATTTCAGCTGTTCTTCATTTTTTCTCAGCCTTTCCTGAGCTTCAATCAGTTCACAATTCTGTGCTTCAAATTCCTCGCTTGTTGCTTCAAGTTCTTCGATGGTGGCCTGGAGTTCTTCATTTGCGGCTTCGAGCTCATCACTTTTACGTTTTATTGCCTCCTCGAACTGTTTTCTTTCAGAAATATCACGGACATACGCGACAATGTATTCTTCATCCTTGTATTCAAGATACTTGATACTTATCTCCACAGGATACTGTCGGCCGCTTTTTGTTCTGCTCTGTGAGTGGATCAGTGCGGCCCCTGTTTCCTTCAGCGTTTGCCACCATGTAACCCACCTGTCCGGGGTAACAACCGTATCAACATCAAAAATCGTAAGAGTATTAAACTCTTCACTCTCATACCCGAGGGCCCTGCAGGCGGTATCATTCACATAAAGAAATCGCCCCCCCCTGTCAATCCAGTACACTTCATCCAGAAAATTATCAACGGAAAACTGGGTCATTCTCATCTGTTCACCCGCCCGCTGCTGAGCGGTTACATCATGCATTATCCCGAACAACATCTGTATTTTTCCCCTGGCGTCCCGGATCGAATCGACCCGTTCCCAGAGCTGGAATTTTCTTCCCGTCGAATCATGACATTCCAGAACTCCCTCCCAGCTGCTGCCCTTATCCAGTGCCGGCAGTATAATGTCATCAAAAACGGAAATTGATTCAGGCTGATAGAGCTCCCGGATATTCTTATTTTTCGCGTCATCCTGTTCCAAATTAAACAAACGCTCAAACGCCGCGTTGATATATACCAGGTCCCCGTTATTATTCGTGACAGCAATTGACTCATTCGAATTTTCTATAATCGTTTTAAAAACCTTGAGAGACTCCTCGGTGTTTTTCTTATCAGTCACATCAGCAAGAACACCACGCATTCCGTTAAACTTTCCATCAGAAAAAACCGGTTTACTGGAAGCCTGCACCCAGCGAAATGAGCCGTCTTTAATAATAATACGGTACTCACCGGCACGTATCGCTGATGCTCCGCGTATCTTCTGAAA
>ENA-UPTA01004084-UPTA01004084.1-activated-sludge-metagenome-genome-assembly--contig:-NODE-4084-length-14026-cov-5.154033_pt1 | contig 14026 bp, 13 predicted proteins | sample MGYA00238184_ERZ773361 | MGnify/ENA primary metagenome ERZ773361 (study PRJEB29100, sample SAMN05720205) | activated sludge metagenome | isolation source: anaerobic digester from wastewater...
GCCGCGCCGCGGGGAGCTCACAGCGCCGTGAGGGTGTATCTCAAGGAACACGAGGTTTTCCCGCTGGAGGACATGCTCTACGCGCTGATGATCCAGTCGGCCAATGATGCCGCGCTGGCGCTGGCGGAGCATTTTGCGGGAGCCAAGGAGGGCTTTGTCCACTTGATGAACGAGAAGGCCCGTGAACTCGGCATGAACTCGACGCAATTCTTCTCGCCCCACGGCCTGCCGCCCGGGGAGGGCCAGAGCCCGGACGTCACGACCGCCCGTGATTTTGCCAAGCTCTGCCGTGAGCTCTGCAGGCATCCGGACATCTTCCGCTTCACGTCCACCCGCGAGAAGGGATTCCGTGACAACACCTTCATCATGCGGAATCACAACAATCTGCTGGGTGTTTTCCCGGGCTGCGACGGGTTCAAAACCGGCTATTTCCGCGCCGGCGGATATTCCATTGCCGCCACGGCAGAGCGCGAAGGCCGCCGGGTGATCGCCGTCGTGTTGGGCAGCACCTCCAAGCAGATCCGCGACGCCAAGACCAGCGAACTGCTGTCCATCGGAATCGCCAAGGCGATGACCGTCCCTGCGCCGGTTGTTCAACCCGTTCCCCGGATTGCAGAGCAGGCCGCTGTCATGACAGAAGAAGCAGATGACATTGAAGAGCCGGAAGAGGAAGAAGAACGGGAATCCTGCGACAGCAAAGGCGGCGGGTTCTGGCTGGGGCTGCTGACGGGGCTCGCAATTTCTGCGCTGATCGCGGTTGTTCTTAAAATCAAACAGAAGCGTGATCGCGGCGACGTCATTCGCCGTTCGTAAATGTGGGCAAACGATGAAAAAGTCATTGCCGCTGTCAAAAGTCTATACCTTGCTGGAATCCGGTCCGGTGATTTTGCTGACGACCGCCGGAAAGGACTGGCCCGACACCATGCCCATGGCATGGCACACTATGATGGATTTTGATCCGCCCCTGATTGGATGCATTCTGGGCGACCGCAACTACACCTGGCCGCAGCTGCTGAAGTCGAAGGAATGCGTCATCAATATCCCGACTTCTGATCTGCTGGAAAAAGTGGCCGGCTGCGGCAGCACCACCGGCGCGAGAATCAACAAATTTGCGGAGTTCGGCCTCACCGCAAAACCCGCGAAGCTTGTGAAAGCCCCGCTGATTGATGAGTGCTATGCCAGCATCGAGTGCAAACTGGTGGATACACGCATGGCGAAGAAATACGGTTTTCTGGTCCTGCAGGCCGTCAAGGCGTGGGCGGATCCTTCTGTGAAAAATCCCCGCACGATCCATCACCGGGGCGGGCCCGTCTTCATGGAGGCCGGCCGGACGCTGAATATCCCTTCCCGCAAGAAGTGACCGGATGCCTGAAAAACACTGAAAACGATTGCCCCGTGCGGGTGCTTTGTGTATCTATATCGGACTTGTTTATTGTTAACCGGGATCGTCCCTGAAAGAAATTCGAGGAAGACAATATGAAGAACATAGCCATTGCGGATGTGAGGAATTTTGTGCTGCTCGGCCACACGGGAAGCGGCAAGACCACGCTGGTGGATGCGCTGCTCTACAAGCTTGGCATCAATGACCGTCTGGGCTCTGTGGATGACGGCTCCAGCATGGCGGACTGGACCGAAGAGGAGAAGGCCCGCAAGATTTCAACTTCGGCCAAGCCTTTTGATGCCTCCTACAAGGATCCCGCGGGCAAAACGACGCGCATGGTTTTCATGGATACCCCGGGCTATGCTGATTTTTACGGTCAGGTTGTTGCGGCCACTTTGGTCGCTGACGCGGCCCTCGTTGCTGTGGATGTTAACAGCGGCATCCAGGTCGGGACCGCCCGCGTCTGGCGGCGCTGCGAAGACCTGAATCTCCCGCGCGGCGTGGTCATCACCGGCATTGACAAGGAAAACGCGAATTTTGCAAACGCATTGGCCGCCATTCAGGAAACCTGGGGCGCCCGCTGCGTTCCCGTTGTGATACCCGTCGGATCCGACCAGGTGGTGGATGTGCTGGCGTCGAAGCCGGTTCCGGCCGAAGTGGCTGAACAGGTTTCGGCCGTCAAGGGCAGCCTCGTCGAGGTCGCCGCGGAAACGGACGACGCGATGATCGAGAAATATCTCAGCGGCGGGGAGCTCTCGCCCGAGGAAATCGCGGCCGGCCTGCGCGGCGCGGTAGCCTCCTGCCGGCTGATTCCCGTGTTTGTCACAGCCGCCAAAAAGGCCGTGGGCCTGGTGGAACTGCTGGACGGCATCAAGCGCCTGTTTCCGACTCCCGCTGACCGCCCGGCGAAGGATCAGGAAGGCAAGGAAGTTGATCCGGCCGCTTCCGCACCCGCGCTGGGCCTCGTCTGGCGCTCGGTCAACGACCCGTTCGTTGGCCAGCTCACTTTTGTCCGCGTCTATGGCGGAACGATCCGGGCGGAGAACGAGCTTTTCAATGTGAGCAAGGGCGAAAAGGAGCGCGTGGGCGCCCTTTACCTGTCGCGCGGCAAGAAGCAGGAGACGATCACCGAGGTGAGCGCCGGTGACATCGTGGCCATTGCCAAGCTCAAGCATACGGCGCTGAACGACACGGTGGGCGCGCCGGGCACAACCCGCAAGCTGCCGGTCATTGTGTTTCCGAATCCCGTGATGTCCTATGCCGTGGTGGCCAAGACACAGGGCGACGAGGACAAGCTGGGCACGGGCCTTCATCGCATTTGCGAAGACGATCCGACCCTCAAGGTTGAACGCACCACCGACACGCATGAGCTGATTCTTTCCGGTTTGGGCGACGTGCACCTGGATGTTGCTGTCAAGCGCCTTAAAGAGCGCAGCAATGCTGAGGTGACCCTCCAGACCCCGAAAGTGCCCTACAAGGAAACAGTAACCGGCCGGGGCGAGGGGCACTACAAGCATAAGAAGCAGTCTGGCGGCCGCGGCCAGTACGGGGATGTCTACCTGCGCGTTGAACACCGTGACCCGTCCGACGAGGAATGGTTTGCGAATGCCATTGTCGGCGGCGCAATTCCGGGCAACTTCATTCCGGCCATCGAGAAGGGTTTGGTTGAGGCCATGCTCAAGGGCGCGGTGGCCGGCTATCCCGTCACGAACGTCAAGGTCACGGTGTACGACGGCTCCTATCACGATGTGGACTCGTCTGAAATCGCGTTCAAGATCGCTTCGCGCATGGCGTTCAGGGACGGCATGAGCAAGGCCAAGCCGGTTCTGCTCGAGCCGATTATGAAGCTGAAGGTCATGGTGCCCGACCAGTACATGGGCGATGTCACCGGCGACCTGAACCACAAGCGCGGCCGCATCCTGGGCATGGGATCCGAGGACGGCATGCAGGTGATCACCGCGGAAGTCCCTCAGGCGGAATTTTTCCAGTACTGCCCGCAGCTGCGCAGCATGACCGGCGGCCGAGGATCGTTTGAAATGGAATTCTCCCGCTACGACGTGGTTCCCGCGAACATCGCGCAGAAGATCATTGCAGCGGCTGAGAAACACAAGGAAGAGGAAGAATAATTTCCAGGGAGCATAACGCATGAGCGGTCACAGTAAATGGTCAACCATCAAGCATAAAAAAGCCGCCATTGATGCAAAGCGCGGCAAGATATTCAGCAAGGTCGCGCGTGAAATCATGGTGGCGGTTCGAACGGGCGGCAGTGATCCTGAAGGCAACATCACGCTGCGCGCGCTGCTGCAGAAGGCCCGCTCGGCCAATATGCCCAGCGACAACATAGACCGCGCCATCAAGAAGGGCGCTGGCGATCTGGGCGGCGCGGTTCTTGAGGAGATGACCTACGAAGGCTATGCCGGAGGCGGCGTGGCGATTCTCATCGGCGTGCTCACTGACAACAAAAACCGCAGCGCGGCCGAAATCCGTCACCTTTTCACGCGTCACAACGCCAGCCTTTCCGCCGCCGGGAGTGTCAGCCGCCTTTTTGAGCGCCGCGGGCAGATTGTTGTCAGCGCCGAGGCTGCGAGCGAGGACAAGCTGATGGAGATTGCCCTTGAAGCCGGCGCCGACGACATGGCCAACGAAGGCGATCACTTTGAAATACTCACATCCCCGTCAGCCTTCATGTCCGTTGTGGACGCGCTGAACAAGGCGGGTATCGTCATGGCCGGTTCAGAAATGACCATGCTCCCGTTCACCTGGGTGCCCATCACCGACAAGGGGCAGGCTTCCTCGCTCGTGAAGTTCGTCGAGGCCCTTGAAGATCTGGATGACGTTCAGAATGTCTGGCACAACGGCGACATCAGCGACGATCTGATGGCGGAGATTGAAGGCTGATGCCTGATCCCGCCGGAACACGCATCATGGGGGTGGACACCTCCCTGCGTTCAACCGGCATTGGCGTGGTCGAGGGCCGCGGAACGGCCTTCCGGACGATTGAGTTCGGCATAATCAAAAATCCCCAGAACCGGATTCACTCCGAATGCCTGGACAACATCTACCAGTCCATCACGGCCTGGATTGCCCGGTGCAAACCGGATGCGATGGCCATTGAGGGTTCCTTCTACTTCAAGAACGCCGGCACGGCAATGACGCTGGGTCAGGCCCGCGGAGTCGTGATGGCCGCCGCGGCGCGCATGAAAATCCCTGTTTATGAATATGCCCCGCGCCGCGTCAAGCAGGCCCTGACCGGCACCGGAACGGCCACCAAGGAGCAGGTGATTCGGATGATTGTGGCCATGCTGGGAATAACGGGCGGCGATCCGACGGACGACGAGGCGGATGCGCTGGCTCTTGCCATCTGTCACCTTCAGGCCCGGTCGTCCTTCAGGGTGATTGCGCCGAAGCCGGTCTGATGCTTCGTTTCCATGCAAAATATACAGCCAGCATGGCCATCAGAATGCAGAGGCCCCAGTACATCTCGACGATTTCGTCAAACTGGCGGGTGATCAGAACCTTTGTTGTCGGACATGGCTCCGGCAGCAGGAACGGGCCGAACCGGGTCTCCACTAGATGCACCAGCTGATCCTCAAAAAGGCTGATCAGCTCAGGCAGCATAAAAACAGGTGTGATGACAGGCGGGGGAATATATTTGAATGTTTCACCTTTCCCGCGGATATATTGCCGGATGAAAACCAGAGGCAAAATGATCCCGTAGATTTTCATGAACCAGGAAACGATATCTTTCGGGTGAAATTCCTCAAACTTCAGGTTGTGCAGATTGAATTCGTTCTGCTCATTGATTTCAACCATGGGCTCCGGTGTTCCGAATCCGAAAATCCTCTGTCCCCAACTGATTTCCTCACCTGCGCAAACGAACAGGAAAAAACCAAGAAGAGCAAAAAAGGTCACGCTTTTTCTGCCCATTCCCGCCCGGAAGCGAAGCGTCATCCAGCAGGCAATGGCTGCTCCAAGGAAACCAATGAAGGTAAGCCATTCAGCGGCGCGGTCTTCTCCCTGAACATAATTGATGTGGAATTCGGGGGATATTCTGTTGATCCCCCAGTAAACAAAAAAAAGACTCGCAAGGCCGATATACATGGCCGGAAGACCAGCGCTTTGTTTTATTTTCACCATGTCGAATAAACTACATATTACGCATGTTTCTGTCCATCCTTACGACACGCTATGTTTGCTGTTGTACTCAGTGGGTCTGGCGATAGAATAGCGGTATGAAAAGTCGAAGCATATACGACAACATCACGTCCGGCCTCGAAATGGAGATTATCAACACACTGGTCCATTCCGGCCCCGTGCGCATTGAGCGCATTGTTTCTGAGGGCCACGCCTCTCCGGAGGATTTCTGGTATGATCAGGACCAGCCGGAATGGGTGATTCTCATTCAGGGATCCGCCACGCTTGAGGTGGAGGGCCGGCCTGAACCGGTGGAATTAAAGCCCGGCGATTATGTGAACATTCCCGCCCGCTGCCGGCACCGCGTGATGCGCACCGATGAATCTCAACACACGATCTGGCTGGCCGTTTTCTATTGAGGTGACAATGAAAAAACTGATCCTGTTTCTTATGCTTGCCGCTTCCGTCCGCGCGGATGACGGTTCTTTTGCGTTGAATCTTTACCGGCGCCTGGCGGCGGTTGAGGGCAATGTTGCATTTTCCCCCCACAGCATCGGCACCGCGCTGGGCATGGCCTTGAAGGGCGCGCACGGCGATACCGCCGCCGCGATGGCGCAGACGCTGAACGCCCCGGCCGACGCCTCGGCCTACGATGAGCAGATGATCGCTCTTCGGAAATCGCTTCGCGAAATCTCCGCGAACGGCGGTCCGCGGATGCAGATCTCAAACCGCATGTGGCCGCAGCAGGGTTTTTATATCCGCGAGGCCTATGAGGACTCGCTCCAGCGCGTGTTTGACGCCGATACCCAGACCGTGGACTACAGGGCCGATGCGGAGGCCGCCCGGCAGACCATTAACCGGTGGGTTGCCCTGGCAACCGCAAACAGGATCAAGGAACTCCTGCCGCAGGGGATTCTGAATACCCTCACCCGTGTGGTGCTCACGAACACGATCTGGTTCAAGGGCAAATGGGCGCTGGCGTTCAAGGCGGAGGAAACCCAGGAAGCCGATTTCTATTCGGGGCCCGCTCCGGTAAAAGTCCCGATGATGAAGCAGACCGGCGACTTCCTTTTTGTTGATGCCGCCAGTTTCCAGGCATTGGAAATGCCGTACATCGGCGACCGCGTCGCGATGCTGATCCTGCTTCCGCGCGCGCGCGACGGCATCAGCGCGCTGGAGCAGAAACTCGATGAGGCCCTCCTGAAGCAGTGCATTGATAACCTGAAAAAAACGAAGGTGGATGTCGGTATTCCACGCTTCACGGTTCAGCAGAACGCCAGCCTGAAGGATATTTTGTCTGCGATGGGCATGGGTGTTGCGTTTTCCGCTGATGCTGATTTCAGCGGCATCACCGGCGAGCCGGAATTGTCCATTTCAGATGTGATTCACTCGGCGATGGTTGAGGTGAACGAGGAGGGGACCGAGGCGGCCGCTGCGACAGCGGTGGTTATGGCCAAAACCGCTTTTCAGCGGACACCTGTTTTTCGAGCCGACCATCCGTTCATTTACATCATCCGCGACCGGCAGACTGGCGCGATCCTGTTCATGGGGCGGTTTGCGAAGCCGTCCTGATTTTCCAATGGTTGGAACATTTTGCGCGAAAACTTCCAATGGTTGGAACTTTTCCGGAAAAAACTTCCAATGATTGGAAAAATCAGTAGATTCTGGCCCATGACTGAAATGCTGAAAAGGCGGTTTCTTTTGTTGTCGGCCCTGTTCCTCCTGCTTCCGCGGGGGGCTGCGGCCGTTGAATTCAAATTCCCCTTGGGCGAAAGCCTTGTGTACAACATCTACTGGGGTAAAATCCCGGTCGGCGAGGCCCGCGTGCATACGGACTGGGCGAATCTTGACGGGCGCAAGCTGTTGAGCATCCGCTTCCGCGTTCTGACCGGTCCGGTGCTCAGCAAGATTTATCCGGTGAACGACATCCATGAATGTTTTATTGACCCGGAAACATTTCTCCCGGTCCGGTATGTCAAAAAGGTGAACGAGGGCCGTTACCATGCGGATGAGGTCACGGATTACGATCACGCAAAAGGGGAGGCCGTCATGCAGCGCTCCGGGCGTGAAAGCAAGAAGGTGTTTTCCATCAAACCGGACAGCCGCGATGTGATGTCGTTTATGTATTTTTCGCGGTCGCTGGAATTTGCCCCGGGAACCACAAACCGGTACGAGGTGATTTCGGACGAGAAACTGTATGAACTCGAAATCCAGGCCCAGAAAACGGAAAGCGTCAAAATTGTTGACGAAAGCCGGATTCGAAGCATCAAACTGGAACCCATCGCTAAGTTCGAAGGTCTCTTTGTCAGAAAGGGACGGATGTGGATGTGGGTCTCGGATGACAACAGCCGCCTGATGACTAAAATGAAGGCCGAGGTGCCGGTCGCCAGCGTGCATCTGCTCCTCGCCGAGGTTCGCAGCTCCGGCGAAAACATGATCATCCGGCTGCCGGATGCGGAAGAGAAACCGGATGAGGAGAAGAACAATGTCGCTCTCAGTCAATAGGGCCAGGAAGCTGATTTCATCTTTTTCGGGCCAGCGGATTCTTGTGGTCGGAGATCTGATGCTCGACCGCTTCATCTACGGGTCAGTGAGCCGCATTTCACCCGAGGCTCCCGTGCCGGTTGTTCGCGTAAAGAGCGAGAGCAATATGCCCGGAGGGGCCAGCAATGTGGCGTGGAACATCCAGTCGCTGGGGGGGCGCAGCGCGGTCGGAGGATTCGCCGGTGACGATCAAGCCGCAGCGGAACTGCGCAGCGTGCTCGCGAGGGGCAAGGTTGGTGTAGACTGCGTGCAGACAGTTCCCGGAAGCTGCACCACCGTCAAGACCCGCATCATCGCCGAACACCAGCAGGTGTGCCGCGTGGACTGGGATGCCGAACCCGACTACAAGAATGCGGATTTTGATTTGTTCACGAAAAAACTGCGCAAGGAAGTCGGCCGCGCCACGGGCGTCATCATTGAGGATTACGGGAAAGGCGTTGTGCGCCAGACCGTGGTGGATGCCGTGATTTCCGCCGCGAAACAGAAGGGCATTCCCGTCGGATTTGATCCGAAGGATAACTGCGATCTGAAGGTCAGCGGAGTCACCGTTGCCATGCCGAATCACCGCGAGGCATTCTGGGGCGCCGGCATGAAGGAAACGCCCGTGAAAAGCGATCCGTTGAAGGATGTCAGCCTGCTGAAGGCTGGAGAGCGTTTGCTGAAGATATGGGAACCCGGGTTTGTGGTCATTACGCTTGGGAGCCTGGGGATGCTGATGATGGCTGAAAACGCGAAACCCGTTCACATTCCCACGCGCGCCCGGGAAGTGTTTGATGTCAGCGGAGCGGGCGATACGGTCGTGGCCGCCACGGTGCTGGCGCTTGCCGCAGGCGCGACCCATCGCGAGGCCGCCGAACTGGCCAACTTTGCCGCCGGCGTCGTGGTCGGGAAACTGGGCACGGCCACATGCACAGCGTCCGAACTTCTGAAAAGTGTGAGGGAGGGCCTGTGAAGGCCATAGGTGTGATTCCCGCGCGCTGGGCCTCGACCCGTTTGCCCGGCAAGGCTCTGGTCAACATTGCAGGAAAACCTCTCATTCAATGGGTTTGGGAACGGGCTAGCCTTGCGAAGAAACTGGATGCCTTGATTGTGGCCACCGATGATGAGCGCATTGTGAGTGCTGTGCAGAACTTTGGCGGCCGTGCGGTGATGACAAAACCGGATCACCCGTCGGGGACGGACCGGATTGCCGAAGCGATCAAAGGCATTGCCGCCGATGTGGTGGTGAATGTGCAGGGCGACGAGCCTCTGGTGGATCCCGCGCTGATTGACCGTGTGGCGGAAGTCCTGCTGACCGGGAAAGATTGGGACATGGCGACCGCCGTGACTCCGATGGACAGCGACGAGATGCTGCATGATCCCTCGGTGGTGAAGGCCGTCTTTGCGGCTGACGGATGTGCGCTGTATTTCTCGCGGTCGGTGATTCCATTCATGCGTGATGCCAGGCCAACCATTGGAGCAAAGGATGGCCGCTACTGGCGTCATGTTGGCATCTATGGTTATCAGTGCAAGTTCCTGGAGCGGCTGGTCAAAACCCCGCCCTGCGATCTGGAGCTGGCAGAAAAACTGGAGCAGTTGCGGGCGCTTCACATCGGCGCGCGGATGAAGGTTTTGAAGACTGAAAGCCCGGGGCCGGGAGTGGACACTCCGGAGGACGTGAAGCGTGCCGAGATCGCCTTGCGCAAAGCCGGCCTGGCGAAATAACGCCGATTGTTGCATTTTGTTTTTGCTTCCTTTGAACCAACGTAATAGAAATGCCGCCCAGTCAGTTAGAGCGTTTGACTAAAAGGGAATTTGAGGAGATTTGATTATATGGCAAATGTCAAAACACCGGTTGTTCTCGGCAATGCGCGCTTCACCGTTTACTCCAGCGGCTGTGTCCGGCTGGAATATGCAAAGGACGGGCGGTTCAGTCCGTATCCTTCGCTTCTCACGGGCAACAAGCCCGCAAAACCCGCGAAAGCGGATGCGGAAATCAAGGGCAAAAAGCTGAAGATCCGCACGGACGATTTCACGCTTCATTATGAAGACAACGGCCAGAATTTCTCGGCTGACAATCTCAAGATTGAACACAGGAACAACAACGGCAACCGCGAAGTCTGGCAGCCCGGCAAACACGACCGCGGCAATCTGGGTTCGGTTCGCCGCTGTCTTGACCAGTGGCAGTGGTGCGGCGGACCGGAGCACTATCCGGTCGAGGGCATTCTCAGCACCGACGGCGGGCATCTTGTTTTTGACGAGCCGCGCGTTTACTGGAACACAAAGCACGACTGGCCCGAATGCCTCAACAACATTGTCTGGTTTGACGGGTATTTCTTTGCTTATGGCGATAAATACAAACAGGCTCTGAAAGATTTCGTGACTGTGTTCGGGCGCATTCCGATGCTCCCGCGCTGGGCCTTCGGCTTCTGGTACTCCCGCTGGTACGCATACACAGACAAAGAAGTCGTAGGCCTTGTGGAGAAGTATCGCAAAAACAAAATACCCATCGACGTCATGATTATTGATACCGATTGGCGCGACGGATGGGGCGGCTATGACTGGTCGAAGAAGTATTTCCCGAAACCCGAAAAGCTGTTGAAGCAACTGCGCGACATGAACGTCCATTCCAGTTTGAATGATCATCCCGGCTACGGAAATTATGATGCGCTGCCCGAAAACGACAGCCATATCCCCGTGATCGAAAAGAAACTGGGCGCGCTCCCGCATCAGGGACAATGGGCCTGCGACTGGTCGAACAAGAAGGCCATTCAGGTCTGGAAGGACGACATTCTGGGTCCGTTCTTTGATCAGGGCATGGATTTCTGGTGGATTGACGGATGGATCAAGGGCCCGTTTGGTTCCACGGACAGCCAGTACTGGGCCAACAGAATATATTACGAGCTGGCCGAAGAGCGACTCAAGAAGCGCGGCATGATTCTTGCGCGCTGGGGCGGCATTGGCTCGCACCGTTATCCGGTCCAGTTCTCCGGCGACACGGCATCCGAGTGGGGCGTGCTGAAACATCAGGTTGAATTCACCGCCCGGTCAGGAAATCTGGGCGCGGCCTACTGGTCGCATGACATCGGCGGCTTTTTTGGGCGGCAGGTGGATGAGGAAATCCTGATCCGCTGGATGCAGTTCGGGGCCATGAGTCCGATCCTGCGGACGCACAGCGATCATGGCGACCGCGAGCCGTGGAAATACAGCGACCGCGTGATGAAACTGTTTCGCAAGCAGGTGCATATCCGCTATGCGCTGGCGCCGTATTTCTATACACTGGCGCGCGAAGCGCATGACGAGGGTCTGCCGATTGTGCGGCCGCTCTATCTTGACCACAGCCACAATGACGGCGGCGCCATGTGGCGCAAACACCAGTATATGCTTGGCGGTGACCTTCTGGTTGTGCCCGCCGATGAACCGGTGGACAAGAAAACCGGCTTCCTTCGCAAGCGAGTCTATTTCCCAAAGGGCCGCTGGTATGCGCTGGAGTCGGATGAAGTCGTGCAGGGCACGCAGGACCGCTGGATTGATATCCCGCTGGATGTGATCCCGACCTTTGTGCGCGAAGGCGCTATCCTTCCGTGCCAAACAGTGGGTGAAGCGATCGGCTGCGCGGTGCCGGAGGAAATACACTTCGATTACTATCCGGATTCACTCAATCCGTCCAAGCATGTCCTGTACGAGGACGACGGTGAGACGAAGGATTATCTTGAAGAGCGTTCCGCCCGCCTGACCTTGAAGGGATGCCGCAGCGAGGACTGCATCTGCTTCTCGATATCGGAACCGGATGGAAGTTACCGCGGCATGCCTAAGAAGCGGGATTATGTTGTTCGCGTACTGCTGAACGATGGCGACGAAGTCAAAGCGGTTTGCGCGAAAGTCGGCAAGGCTGCCTGCGCCGATGTGAAACACAGGATCGTCCGCAGGCATCTGGCCGGAACCGTGAGTTCAGGCCGCCGCTTCTGCGAGATCGCGGTGTCGTCAGCCAATAAATCGGTGGATATCTGCGTCCAGTTGAAGTAGGGTGGCGGCAGGATTCTGAATCATGCTGCTGTTTGTACTGAAGACAATAACCCGGTTTGTGTCCTGGCTCCGGCTGGAAACAGCTTTGCGCCTCGGGCGCGGCATGGGCTGGTTCATTGGCTCGGTAATCCGTTATCACCGCGAAGATGCTCTGGATGCTTTGACAAGAGCTTTCCCTGAGAAGTCCGCACAGGAAATCACCGGCATTGTCTCTGCGATGTATGCCAACCTTGGCATGAACCTGGTTGAATCTCTTCGGCTGGCAGGAGGCCGGAGGGAGCAGGTTGAAGGCATGATTGCGGTAAGCGGGAAAGAAAGTGTTGATCAGGCCCTTGCACGGGGAAAAGGCGTGCTGCTGCTCACCGCCCATCTCGGGAACTGGGACCTGCTCAGCATCATGTCGCTCATCGCGAAGCTGCCTCCTTTGACGATCATTTCCAAGGACGTGAAGAATAAACAGATCAACGATTTCTGGATGGGCATGCGCAAGGAGTATGGTCTCCGGATCGTTCCAGCCCATAACTCCTATCGCGCCTGTCGGTCGGCCCTGAAAAACAATGAGATGATCGGTTTTATTCTCGACCAGAACATGATTGCCAAGGAAGGGGTCTTCGTGGATTTCTTCGGCCGGCCCGCTTGCACCACGCCCGGTCTTGCCTTCATGGCGGCCCAGTCCGGTGCACCCGTTGTTCCGGTTTGCATTTACCGCACGGGCGGGGGGCATCACGAGATCCGCGCGCTGCCCGTTATGGAACCGCCGGCGGATCGTGAACCCGAGACCATTCGCGCCGCCACGCAGCAATACACAAAATTTCTTGAGGACATGATCCGCGAGCATCCCGAGCAGTGGATATGGATTCACAGGCGCTGGCGCACAAAACCGAAACCGGAAAATTCCAATGAAAAAAGTGCTGGTTGACGAGAAACGGATTAAGGCTTTTGCGGAGTATTTGTCCGGCGAAGGGCGTCCTGTTCCGTTTGATTTTTGCAGCGCAAGCGAAGGTTATCTGTTTCCGGCTTGCGGCGACGGCGGTGTGCTTGATTATTTCTTTTTCTGCTGCGCCCATCAGTTCGGGTTCTGGAATCTTGAGAACAATCGCTGGTCCACGCCAATGATTGCGAAAATTGACGGCCGCGACTTGAAGGGATCCGACTTCCTCTGGCGGGCAGCCACCCGCGCGCTCCAGAAAAACCCGAATGTATTTTCTCCTCCCGAGCTGGCGGCCATGAACAGTTTGCAGCTTGATGAAATCTTCCGGGACGATATGGGTGATAATCCGCTCCCAATGTGGCCGGAACATCTCGAACTTATCAGACAGTACGCCGACTGGTTTGTGGTGAACGCACTGGAACCGGCTGATCTGCTCAATCGGGCGGCGGCAGCCCCGCGGCCGCTGCAAACACTGCTCGATGCGCTGGCGGAAGTTCCCGGCTATGCCGAGGATCCTCTGCAGAAAAAGGCCATGCTGCTGGCTATTGTCCTTGAAAACCGGCCGGAACATTTTTTGAAAGTCACGGATCCGCAGTCGGCTCGCCCGATCATTGACTATCATCTTCAGCGCAGCGCGTTGAGAACCGGGCTTGTAACGGTTGAGGATTCCGCATTGCGGGCGAAGCTTGAAGCCCGTGAGCTGGTGACGGCGGGGGATGAGGCGATCATCAGGTCTGCCGTGTATGAAGCCATAGACAAACTGGTTCGCCTGTCCGGACTTTCCGTGGCGGCGATTGACTGGTTTTTTTTCAAAAACCGCACAGGCTGCCCGGAGGTGACGGCACCAAAATGCGCCGAGTGCCCGGTTCAAAAAATCTGTGCGAGAAATACAAAACTCTTCCAGCCGGTGTTCAGGACAACGTATTATTGAGCCATGGAATGGCGGGATGCAGATGCTTCGTACCGCGTGCCGATTCTTTCGTGGTGCCGGCGCGTGGATGAAAAGGCAATGAGCCAGGCGCGGGATCTTG
>ENA-UPTA01004087-UPTA01004087.1-activated-sludge-metagenome-genome-assembly--contig:-NODE-4087-length-14019-cov-22.344027_pt1 | contig 14019 bp, 11 predicted proteins | sample MGYA00238184_ERZ773361 | MGnify/ENA primary metagenome ERZ773361 (study PRJEB29100, sample SAMN05720205) | activated sludge metagenome | isolation source: anaerobic digester from wastewater...
GCCGCAACTCGAAAAAAAGATCTTCCGGAATTAAAGGAAGAGGAACCGGTTGTTTTTTGATTCCTTAGGTGAAGCAGGATGGCTGTTGGTTTGAAAGAGAGCCATTCAGAGAGTAACTCCCGTCATCTTATGGTCTGGCTGCAGTTGTCACAGCAGCAGAAGAGTCTCAGACTGAACGGTGACCGTTCGTCGTAAGAAAGATCAGTATCTGGCTTTCAGGGAAATATCTCCCAGCCCCTTCAGCTCACGCGACGAAGTGAAAAACACCCTTCCTTTTCTTGAGAAAACCTCCCACGCAACCAGTGAGGTGATATCTTCAATTATTCCCGGCTGTGATTCATCTTTGACGGGTTCAATTCTGTCATATGCCTTGACTGCCACAGGCTGAAAATAGTCATAGTGGGTGATCAGCAATTCTCCCTTCCCGGCTTTGGCAGTGGTATAAATCTCCTGCAGGTCGGTTATTACCCTTCCTGCCGGAACGGCCTCTCTCATCTCCTTCAATGCATCGGATGTGCGTAAGGAATGTTGCCCGATTACCAGGTTCCAGGCCTGGCTGGCAATATGATGCAACCCCACGTTGTTATAGTTAATTCTTGCAAAACCGGTGTAAATCTCCGGTCTGTCAGCAACCTGGACAAGACGGCTATAGTTGTCTTCAGTAGAGATAACCACACAATCAAGCCCTGTCATCTTCCAGACTTTCATGACAGCTTTGTCAACCTTATTGAGAAACTCTCTGACCATATTATCCACAGCTTCCGGATCGCTCAGTTTTTTCCGGTCAGTATGATAATGCACATTCTCCCCGAAGGGAAATTGTTCATTCTGAATCTCGCCGGTGATTTTGTCATTAATGGCATTATATAGCTGCACCCCGCTCTGGGAGAGAAGAAGAATCATATACTCCTCATTTCTTGCCAGGGCATAGATAAGGGGGCGCAGGGCGAAGTGGTCACTGACCATCACCCTGTCAGAGTGCGCCGGCCACGAAGACCTGACTATCTCGGTAGTCCTGCCTGAAAGAAAGAGGTGCAGGCTGTCAAGGCTCAGGCTGTAATCAATCTCCTCAGGGATGGCATCCAGTTTCCTCAGGACCGATGCCCCTTTCCTCTTCCCGAATTCATCAATAACCCTCTTTTCTGCCTCCCGGCAAAGATTCTTTAATACAATACGGTCTTTCAGATAGTCTGGTTTGGTGCGGTGAGTGTTCAGGCTGATGGTGACACAGATGTTTCCTGTTTCAGCAGCCAGCTTTTCTATGATCTCTCTCTTCATTTTTCTTTTCTTTATTTATTTATTAACGCCGCCGTATATTGCTGTGTTCATTCATGGTCAGGAATTGATTGACAGGTATCCCCGGCACAATGGTTCACTGTTAATATAGGTCAAAAAACCGGAACTGAAAATTATTTGTTTTATAAATAATTCGCCGGCACACTGACTGGTATTATTTTGCCCGCAGGTACTGCAGCGGCCATGGGATCTCTGCTCCCAGTTCTTTTGCGGCGTGCAGCGGGAGATAGGGATTTCGCAGAAGCTCTCTTCCCATGAGTATCAGGTCAGCGCTTCCCTCTGACAGTATTTTTTCCGCCTGTCCCGCCTCAGTTATTTGTCCCACAGCGCCAGTGAGTATTCCTGTTTGCTTTACTGCTGCAGCGAATGGCACCTGGTAGCCCGGTCCGGCTGGAATTTTTGCATTATAGACATTCCCTCCCGATGAACAGTCGATGAGGTCTGCACCGGCAGCGTGCAACAGCGGAGCCAGTCTTACGCTTTCTTCGGGTGTCCATCCTCCTTCGGTCCATTCGGTTGATGAGATGCGGACGAAGAGGGGCAGTTCTTCGGGCCATACTGATCTGACTGCCCCGGTGACCTGAAGCAGCAGCCTTGTGCGGTTTTCAAATGAACCGCCATGATCATCTGTGCGTTTGTTGCTGATTGGTGAGAGGAATTCCTGCAGCAGGTATCCGTGGGCGGCATGTATCTCCACCACTTTAAATCCTGCCTTCAGTGCACGGACGGCGGCATCCCTGAATCCCTCAATTATCCTTTCCAGGCACACCCTGTCAGCCATTACGGGCGCTCTCTCTCCCGGGCTGAAGGGGATGGCTGACGGAGCCACCGTCTCCCATCCTCCCTTTTTCAGATCAAGCTGCTTTCCTCCTTCCCACGGTAAGCCGCATGATGCTTTACGCCCTGCGTGAGCCAGCTGAATGCCAGCCACTGCTCCCTGGCTGTGAATGAAGTCGGTTATTCTGCGCAGGCCGGGTATATGATCGTCGCTCCACAGGCCAAGGTCGCCCGGTGTGATCCTTCCTTCCGGCCAGACTGCCGTGGCCTCAACCATGATAAGCCCGGCTCCGCCTGTTGCCCTTGTCCCGTAATGCACCTGATGCCATTCGGCGGCAAACCCGTTTATTGCCGAATACTGGCACATGGGTGACATGGCGATACGGTTCCTGAGTTCGATGTTTCTTATTCTGAGCGGGGAGAACAGGCAGGACATTTCAGCTGGTTTTTATATTGTGTTAACTGGTACAAAGTAGGCAAAACAGAAATAATATTGAAATAACTCACCTTTTATTAATTTTAGCGTATGATTACGCTGAATTTTAGGATAATAAACAATTTACCAGCCTGCAGATGAAATTCAGCTTCACATGTGCTGTTGCAATCCTTTCCGCGATTTGCGGTAACCTTTTTTGCCAGGGCGGTTCATCAGCATATCAGAGGAAGACATTTACAACCGAAGACGGCCTGCCCCATAATGTTATCTACAGCATTGCCCGGGACACTACCGGATTTCTCTGGCTAATCACGTGGGACGGGCTCAGCCGTTTTGACGGGAATGAGTTCAGAAATTACCGCCATGATCCTGATGATCCAGGATCTCTTCCTTTCTTTATGCCATCAAAAGTGGTAACGGATCGTCTTAACAATGTATGGATCCTTACCATTGGCCGGCCGGTTTATGTATATGACAGGGCTGCTGATAATTTCAAGCCCGGACTTATTGATGAATACAGGGATGCCAGGGCTGGCGATCTTACCACTGATAATTCGGGCAATATATGGATTGCCCTTGACACAGTTCTGTTAAAGTATGACCCGGTAACTGGAGAATCTGTTGCAGTCAGGCAGGTCAGGGATGGCTCCATGATCAGAAGTACGCTGTTTGAATATCCTCAGATTGACTTTGATAATATGGGCAATTTATGGTACGTATTTGAGGATTATTCTAATTACAGGGTCTATACAGGAAAAGTCTACGCTGATACAATCACACTCCGGTTTGCCGGGTCCTTATCGCTGCAGGGTTACAACTCTCTATCGCTGCGTACCAGTCAGATGTATCCGGATGTTTATGTTTCTAATTCAGGAACTGCATGGCTTTCCTGCAGATACGGATTGTTCAGGTGTGATACAGTCAATAAGAAATTCATCCCTGAGAATATCATTGCACCGGATCAGTTAAATGAGATACCTGTTAATTGTTGGGTAAATGAAGTTACCGGAATTAATATCCGGAATCCGGGAGACGGGCAGCTTGTTAACCTGCCATTAGCCGAGGGGGACTACGTTGAATGTTTTTATACAGACAGGTCCGGGACGGTTTGGAGTTCAAATATTAACACTACACTGGAAAACCTGGGACTGAATCGTTATACTCCTGTTCCTGAATGGTTTACCCATTACCTTAACGGATTTAATGAAACTAATTCAGGTAATATCGTCTTCCCGTTACTTAAGGACAAGAATGGCGAACTCTGGATTGGAACCCGTAATCAAAAATATCTGCACAGAATAGAGGCTGATGGGTCCGAAGCCCGGTTCCTTTTACCTCCGGACAGACCTGGTGAACAAAGTCCGCATGTGAAATGCATGGCTGAAGATGAAAAAGGAATTTGGTTCGGAACCACTGATGGCAGACTCTTTTATTTCCGGGTTGAATCACAAAATGTCCGGCAGATTTATCCTTTGCCGGGTTCAGATAATCCGGTTATAAGCGGTATCCATAATATACTGAATGATGTTAACAGCCTGGTGATAAACAGCAGCGAAGGTGTATATCGGTTTGACAAGCCTTCAGGTAGGGCGGAACTCTGTTACCGCCATCCCTCTCCCGGAACCGGATTCTCACTCGTTAAGGACGGAAAAGGTGGTTTCTGGCTCGGGTCCTGGGGAAGTCTGGTGATACACCTGGATTCAGCTCTTCATAAAACCGGCGAATTCATGATCGGTGACGGCGAAAATATTGCAGAACATATATGCCCCGGTGACAGCAATGACATCTGGGTGGCCCTGATGGGTGGAGGATTGGGACACCTTTTCCCTGAATCCGGAAAAACGGAGATACTGACCACCGCTGACGGCCTTTCAAATAATATTATCTACAGCATACTCCGCGACACAAGAGGATGCCTGTGGATTTCCACCAATGATGGTCTTTCAATGTTCAACCCGGAAACACGGATCTTCAGAAATTATGGCAGATCTGAGGGACTTCTTATCTCTGAGTTCAACTCCGATTCTTTCTTCCAGGCACCATCAGGAGAAATGTTTTTCGGTGGAATAGGCGGAGTGGTAGCCTTTTTTCCTGACAGTATCACTGACAATATTCGCATGAATGACAAAAAAAACCTCGCGATTACCGGGATAAAAGTTTCGGGGATTAATTACAATTTAGATAAAGCCCCCTATGAAACAGACACTTTCAGACTCCGGAAAGGGGATAATAATTTCCAGGCTACGATGACCCTGTTCGATCTTGCCGCCCCGGAAAGGGTGAAGTACAGGTACAGATTATCCGGGAGAGATAATGACTGGATTGTTACTGGTCACAAAAATCCGGTGATAAGCTATGCAAACCTGACCCACAGGGATTACAGTCTTGAACTGGAAGCCACGAATGAGCTTGGAGAATGGGCATTCAGAAAAACAATTTTGGTCACCATCCCTCACCGCTTTTATGAACACCCTGTTGTAAGAACAGCTATTCTAATGCTTTTCCTGTTGCCATTGTTCCTTGTCATCGTGTACTATGTGAGAAATCAGCGACTGAAGGACAGACAACTGCTTGACCGGTTAAGGCTTGAGAGCTTGAGGAGTCAGATGAATCCTCACTTCGTGTTCAACTCTCTAAGTTCCATAAACTACTTCATTGCAAAGGAGGACAGGCTGGCAGCAAATGAATATATAACTGATTTTTCGCGTCTGATAAGGTCAATCATTGACAATCTCGGGGAAGACTATATCTCTTTTGACAGGGAATTGAGGGCGCTTGATGATTATCTTAAACTTGAACATCTCCGGTTTGGCGACAGGTTCACATATAAGATTTCTGCTGAACGGATACCATCACCTGAGGATGTGACAGTATTTCCGGGAATGATACAGCCTTTCGTGGAAAATGCCATCTGGCATGGTGTAAGGAATCTTGAGGAAAGGAAGGGCCATATTAACATTGTACTTGATTCAGCCGGGCCGGACAGACTCATTTGCACTGTAGAGGATGACGGAATTGGACGAAAAAAAGCCATGATGTTCAGGGGCAAGCTCTCCGATCACCGTTCAAGGGGCATTGAACTGGTCTGCGAAAGACTGAGAATCTTCAACACAATGAGCAGGAATGACTTTAAAATTGTAATTGAGGATTTGTATCCGGACAGGGAAGATACAGGTACCCGGGTAACCGTTGACATCCCCGCCGGAAGAAAAAATCTTAAATGAATTTTTGCCGATACTCCATGGAAAACAAGGCACACATTATTAATACTGTCGTCGTTGAGGATGAAAAGCTGTCGCGAGAAACTCTGATCTCACACATCCGGGAATATTGCCCGGCACTGCATGTTGTGGCCGAATGCCGGTCAGTCAGGGAGGCTTGCCGCGCAATTTCCCTTAATGAACCTCAACTGGTTTTTCTGGATATCGAGCTCCCGGGAGGAGACGGCTTTGAACTGCTGAAGAAGTTCAGGAAGATAGAGTTCTGTGTGATATTCATTACAGCCTATTCGGAGTATGCTACAAAAGCCTTCAGATTTTCAGCAACGGACTTTCTTCTAAAACCTGTAAAGATCAGCGAACTTATTGAAGCAGTGGAAAAAGCAAAGCAGAATCTCAGATACAAAGATTTCACCAACCTGGAGACGCTGCTTGAAAACCTTGACAATCAGTCAGGTCATTTTCAGAAGTTAATAATTCCCAACCAAAAAGGTTTTGTGGCAGTTAATTCAGATGAGATCATAATGTGCAGGGCTGAAGGCTATTGCACGAACTTTTTTCTCATAGGGGGAAGAAAAATAATCAGTTCTCATAACCTCAAATATTATGAAGAATTATTGCCTGCCAGGATGTTCATGCGCATACATAATTCCTTTATAATAAATCTCCTGCATGTAAAAGGTTATTCAAACCAGGGAGAAATTTCTCTGGATGGCGATCTCTTCGCCCCACTCAGCAGAAATCACCGGGAAGAGTTTTTCCTCTGCTGGAACAAAGGCAAAAAGTAGCATCATTTACCGGTTATCGTACGTGGGCATCCAGTTATAGCACCAGGGTGTTATTCTGTTGGTTTGCTTCTCTGTCTCACCTGGTAATCAGTAATTTGGTTTGGAATTGTGCGCCGTGGACCTGGCGGAGCCATTGCCGGGATATCCGCAGAAACTTAATCATATTGAGTATTCACCTTCTAATCAAATCACCCATGAAACTTAACCTAGCAAATGTTACAAAGCGATTAAAACGCTCTGGTGTCATCATCACTGTTGCTCTTGCCAGCATGCTTCTTCAGACACAATGTTTCGTACAACGACCAGCCATGACAACGGGAGTCGTGGACAGGGTAGCGCTTATGGGGACACTGGTCAGTTTTCAGCAGCCAACCGGAATCAACGTGCCTGCCGGGATAGCAAGGTCACATTACAAGAATATGTCAGTTGAAATTAACCAGCTGATGGCTTCCTATGCAGACACCTTGCATAAAGCGGTTGCGGCCAACCTTTCAACCCAACTGGGCTGTGAAGTTGTATACGGAACAGAGCTGCAATCGTTGCCACAGTTTGCGGATTTGAGAGAATCATATGAAAGAGCTGATGCCCTCATGTCCGTTGATGAACATTTCCCGCAGGTTTATATCTCTTCAGGCGATTTTAACTTTATAGTAACAGAATCCAACGGAGGCGACGCTACCGGCTTGAACGGAATGAAAACACTTAAACCGGATGAAGTAAAGCAAACTGTGATGAGCCTCTGCTCTGAATTGAATATCAAATACCTGGCATATGCTCACTTCAGGCTTTCAGGGTATAAGATGGACCTTGTAACACCAAACACGGCTATATTATGGTATGGCGTGAATCTTTATAATCATGAGGGTGAACTGATTGCATCAGGTGTTGCAATGAAGGAGGGAAGAATCAGGGAAGGACAGCCGGAAGTCTTTCAGAGCCTGCTTGATCAATACCTGTTAATTTCTGAAACCGTTCAGCTTAAAACAGCAAAATAAGAATATTGAATATATAGCACATATCACACAATGAGACCTTCTGTAAAAATTATCAGTGTACTGATAGTCTTATCATTAAGCTGCACGCTTAATGCACAGTACAACAAGCTGTTCCTTGAGGCAAACAAGTCATATTCCAGGGGCAAGATTTATGTGAAAAAGTCCATTCAGCCAATTGAAGCAAAAAATATTCAGTTGGTTCAGGACACCCTTCTACAGTATCTTGATATTCAAACAGGTGAAAGCAGGTCAATGCCGATTGGTTCATCGATGATTAACTACATCAAAGTTAAGTCAGGCTCAAAAGCAGGTGCCTTCGCCCTATACGGAGGAGGGTTGATGTGCCTCTCTGCACTCGTCGGGGTGCTCACTGCAGAAGGCGAAGCGCTGGGCGATTATGGTGAAACATCCGGTATTAACTGGGTTCCTTTTGTGCTTGGCTTCACCGGGGGAGGAGCTCTCATAGGAGGAGCAATAGGAGCATTTGTTCCCAAATACAGCAATTACTATATAAAGACTCCGTCTGTGGCGTTGGATGTAAAAATTGTTCCCCGGTACTACTATGGGCGATCAGCAGGAGTCGGATTGCTGGTAACCTTCTGACGCATCAGTGCCACTGATGTGTATTTTGCTTTGATGGAATGCCCGGGTTTGCCTTTGGTGGCTCAGAATACAATCCACATGGCGGCGGTAATGGTATTGTTCCTTATGTAGCCTTCTTCCGGATCTTCAAAGATGCTCTTTCTTCCGTTGGTCAGCTTGATATCAACCCCGATCGAATTGAAAACAACTCCGGTTGAAACAAGTACTCCCAGGTCAGTTGAACTAATCCCGTCGAGATCACCTGAGTCACTTTCGCTTTCTATAACATCGGATGTAATACCACTGTTGTTGAACCCCTGTTCTACCAGACTCAGGGTCATATCATATTTGGCTGAGAGATTCATGGCCGGTGCTACTCCCATATTTACAAACACGTAAAAGTTTTTCTCTTTCTTCTTTGATCGGGTAGACAGCTGTAATGAAACCGGAAATTCAAGATATGTCAGCTTGAAAACAGACGAGTACTTCAGTACTATTGACTCCATGTTTAGATTGGTCGACAGGTATAGGTCTCCTCCATACTGCTCACCTTTCGGGGTATATTCAACAGCGCCTCTTAATCCAAGCCAGGGCAGAATATTGTAGGTAACAAATCCACCCACTGTCAGCGTAAAATTCCTTGGTGAAGATTCAATGGGAAAATGTTCGCCAATTGCATCCGACAGGGCAATGCTCATATCCTCAGTCATATATTCAGCATCCAGACCTCTGAAATCAGTAAACCCCGTGCCAACCGTTAATCCGCCCTCAAATTTCTTTTGTGAGAAAACGCATGCTGAAATCACAAGTAACAGCGTCATTAGAAGTGCTTTCTTTGCTTTCATTCCATATCTTTTATATTTAAAGCTACTTCAAATGCCACAGCCGGTAAATTAAATCCAACAGAACCGGATTCTCATTATACAATGGGACAGTGTAATCCTATGAGCGGTATATTATAACCTGCGGTTTTGTTTTTTCAGAACCTGTAAAAGAATCCGGCGCTGACGGAGAAGGGGAAGAGCTCGGTGATGTATCCTTCCGGAGGATTGGTGGTGCGGTGGACGGTTACTCCCAGCTCGGCATTCACCCCGACCCTGCTGCTTCTGCCGGGAAACAGAAAAGACCTGCCGATCCTCGGATAAAGATAACTCTGCTCAAAAGTGTCGTATCCCTTTCCGAACAGGGTGGTGCTAATCCCGCACATCACGTAAAACGGCCCTGCTGTGCCCGGGGCTCCCCTTCGCGGCAGCCGGTAAAAAAACTCCAGCCCGGTGGTGTGCATCTGGCTGATCAGATCCTGGCTCAGGCCTACCTGGAATTTCTGACCGTATCTTGCCTTAAGGAATACGCCGTCAAAAAGCCCCGCCCCGGTGCTGACTTCAAAACGGCTCTGTGCTGACAGTACGCTGTTAATCAATAGGGCGGCACATACTAAAATCACTCTGAAGATTCTGATCTGAAACATTCTCTTAATGGTAAGTCTGTTGAGTATAAATGTAGTGAATTGAGTGATAATAATAAATCTGATGATGACCGGCACTTCTCCGGCAGGTTCGGTCCTGGCCGGCCCTTCTTTGGCAGGCTCGGGTTGCCATATTCCGCCATTCACCAGCCAAACCGGTCCGTTCACCGACAAACTATGGTCAGAGCAGAGCCGGCTGCATAATTTCGCCTTTGATCTGTAAGAAAAACCTGAAAATAAAACCAATGAAAAAAATCCTTATTCTGTTTATCACAATTACTGTATCTCTTTCACTGGAGGCACAGAACAGCATCAATCTCAAATTGAATCCTGAGAAAAACCGGATTTACCGGTTCCGGTCTGTTTCGGAACAAACCGTTTCACAAACAGTTAACGGCGTCAGTCAGGCAACTGAATCAAGGGTCAGTTATACAATGTCACTGAAAATGCTTGAGACGACACCTGATTTTATAATAGCCGAAGTGCGATTTGACACCCTGGTAACCATCACCAATACTATGGGTAAGGTGATGACTATCAGCTCTCTGAACGAGGGAGACATCGGTTCGGCAGAGACAGCCGACATTCTTTCATGCATTATGAACAGGTTGAGCAAAAATGCCCTGTATACAAAGATTGACTATAGTGGTAAGCCGGTAGAGATTGTGAATGCCGCCATGATCCCTGCCATAGTTCTCAGGGATACAGCCAGTATCTCATTAAAAGGTGCGGCAGCGGAGGCGGTAAGGAAGCAGGTGATAGAGACTGTCAGCGAGGGCAACCTTAAATCCATGATTGCAATGTTTACGCACTTCCTGCCCGCCAGGCAGGTTTCACGGGGAGAGAAGTGGAGCATTAACCAACAGCTGAACTCCGGGGGAATGGCTTTGGACATAATATCTGCATACCGTCTTGATGATATTGACGGCACCAGGGCAGATATAACTACAGAATCAGCAATAAAAGCGACAGAGAATGCGACACCGATTGAATCAGGCGGGGCCACCGTGACCTATGAAGACCTGAAGGGCATGAGCAGGGCAAGCATGGTTGTTGATGTAAATACCGGCCTGAGGATTGAAGAAAACAGCAAAACGCATATCTCGGGGAACCTTGGCATAAGCGGCCCGGGCTTCAGCATGCAGATGCCAATGGATATCAACGGCGAAACAAACATCATTCTATTACAATAACACTATTTGGGGACAGAACATGAAAAGAATTTTAGTCGGATTGCTTCTGGCAGCCTCTGTTGCAACACAGGCTCAGAATATCAGCGGTAAAGTATGCCTTGAGAGTGACAGGTCTCCTGCGCCTTACGCTACCGTGGGCCTTGTTCAGCTGCCTGACTCATCAATGATTACAGGAGTAATTACCCTGGGCGACGGAGGGTATCTCCTTGAAAATGTAAAACCCGGTAACTACTTCATAAGGATAAGTTACGTGGGTTACAAAACAACCGGCAGGAGCGTTGCTGTTGCCGAAGGCAGTTCTGATGTTACTGTTGATACAATCTTCCTGGCTGAAACCACAGCCAGCATAGATGAAATAATGGTGGTGGGAGAACGCCTCAAGGGAAAGGAGATGGTTGACAGAACCAGCTATGCCATTCCTGAAGTGGTTTCGCGGACAGCCACTAACGGGTATGACCTGCTGAAAAAGATACCACAGGTCAATGTTGATTATCAGAACAACGTTACTCTTAACGGCAGCAGTAACTTCATTATCCAGGTGGATGGCAGGCAGCGCGACAAGGAATACCTGGCGCGACTGCTTCCATCTGATATCCAGTCGATAGAGATAATAAGCAATCCGTCTGGCAAGTACGAGGGTAACATTGACGGGGTTATCAGTATAATCCTGAAGAAGGAGGCCAGGTACGGGGTGAACGGCAATGTCGGCCTTAACCTGAAGCCTTTTAACAAGATAACCAGCCAGGCTACCGGAAGCATTGATTACTCTCTCGGAAAGATCACCTTTTACCTGACGGCCCTTAATGTTTATCAGGCTCTTGATATCAGCCAGACCACGGAAAGCCGCTTTACGGCAATAGATTCAACAATCAGCCTCTCGGGAAACGGCGGACTGGCAGTGACGCTCTCTTCAGTAAACAGCGGGTTTGATTATTACATCAATGACAGGAATAACCTGAGCCTGAACATCAGTTATAAGCCCATAAACCAGGATATTGACCTGCTCAGTGAAACCTTCCTTTATAAAAGCGAAACCCCGCTGAGTACAGTTATAACCAATACACTTAACGGCTATAAAAGCGACGAGGCATCAGCCTCTTTGTTTTATAAAAGAACCTTTCAGAACCCGGTGCAAGAACTTACCGTTGAAAATACTTATTACAATTTCAGGTCACGGGAGGATAACGGTTTTGAGAATACCCGATACCCATATGATTCAGGTACAATGCTGGATACCTATTCAAGGCATGAAGAGAACCTGAACACCAGGAACTACTATTCAGCCAAAGTGAATTATGTCCACCCGGTGGGGATGAATGCAAAGATCGAATCAGGCTACCAGTTATATTACCAGCAGATGGGTTATGATTTTATCGTTGATAATGTTGAATCTGACAACCTGTTTGAGTATGCAGAGTTGCGTAATTCTGTCTACGGGGGGATCACTTATAATCTGAAGAAGATAGGGATGCAGGCAATACTAAGGGTTGAGAACAGTCATATCAATGCCGATTCTGTTACCAGGCCGGATTATACATGCTTTCTGCCATCGGTAAATCTTCAGTATAAGTTTTCGGTGTCGCATAACCTGAAGTTCACCTATAACAGAAGGATTAATCGTCCCGGGATCTATGACATGAATCCTTATTTCAGGACCGATCAGAATTACAACATCACCCAGGGAAATCCTGATCTGAGGCCCGATTACCGTGACCGGCTCCAGCTTACATATACCTGGAATTTCGGGAGTAATTATTTTTCACCTTACATCTACAATGAGTACTTTTCAGACAGGACGGGCAATGAGTACCGCGTAACACAATCGCCCGAGGACCACTCGCTGATCACATTCACCAAGCCCTATAACCTCCTCAGCGGCTATGAGCTGGGAGGCGGAGTCAATGCAACATTATGGTACATCAATTTCAATGCGAGGGTCTTCAAGGGTCATATCAATGAGTATACGGGTCAGACATTTACTATACCGGGTAAGGATTATTACTCCTGGAGCATGACCGGTGCGGCATATGCCAGCCTTGGCAAGAGCAAGAAGACAACTGTGTTTGCTTTCCTTAACTATGACGGGGTGAACATGAATGCCCGTTCAAAGACATACAATCACCCGTTCTATGGTCCCGGCATCCAGACCCAGTTGGGGAATCACAGTCTTGGCGTTGTGTGGGTGCTGCCCTTCTCAGGGCAGGTGAAGCTGAATCGCACTGAAACCGAAGCAACTGATTTTTCTTCCACGAATGTAATTGGCTTTGATGCCGCCGGCTTCTTCCAGTTCTCTTATTCGTACAAATTCAACAAGGGCAGGAAGGTCAAGAGGCTTGACCGCAATGTGGAGGTAGAGAGCGACAGCAAGAGCGGCACTCTGGTGAAGTGACCTTTACCGGAGGATTACAGAATATCACCAGGGCTGGTGCGTCACTGAAGTGACAACATCAGCCCCGGTGTTGTTTATTTGAAAGTGATTCTGGTAATTTCAAGACCTTTCGGTTCCAGTATATCTCCCTCTTCCTCGGCGGTGATGAATGCCTCGTAGAAATCAAAGGATGTCAGGGTTTCCAGCTCGGCTTTCTTTGCATTCTTCACATTCAGCTGGCCTGCATTCTTTATCTCACCGGTTGTGGTTACGATCCAGAGAACGTATGTGTTCTTGTAGGGAGCGAGCCGGTCAACGGCAGCAAGGTTTTTTGCCGTAAGGTTAATCTCGTAGTTGTTGTGATTATCAAGTTTCTTCGTTAGTGTTATGTCTGCGGCGGGAGCAATGTCCGAGACGGGAAAATGCATCTTTGGAGCACATGAAGAAACCATGATCATGATCACTGCGGCCAGAACAATCTTAATTGTTTTCATTGGTTTTCGTCTTATTGTTGATGGGAAATTTACTAAATATTTATTTTACTCAGCAATGCGTTAATCCTGTTTTATGACTTACGGATTCATAAGATCATCCCGGGCCATTCATTTTTTGCGGCAAGTAACCCTGACGTCCAAAGTTCAGATTGGCCGGGGCATCTTGCATCAGCATGCCTGATAATCATGAACATATGAATATTTGTAAAGACTATGAGCTAATAATCAGAACATTGTGAAACTTTAACCTAAAGATATCGTTTAACCTATACTAAAAATCATTAAAAAGATCATGAAAAACATTATAAGTATCTTTTTGATTGCCTGTATTTTCTCTGGATGTGAAAATGAGGGCGGCACTCTTAGTCATAAAATAAAATATTCTACCTCCCCCAGTACCTTTAAAT
>ENA-UPTA01004095-UPTA01004095.1-activated-sludge-metagenome-genome-assembly--contig:-NODE-4095-length-14001-cov-5.965295_pt1 | contig 14001 bp, 10 predicted proteins | sample MGYA00238184_ERZ773361 | MGnify/ENA primary metagenome ERZ773361 (study PRJEB29100, sample SAMN05720205) | activated sludge metagenome | isolation source: anaerobic digester from wastewater...
AAAATCCACTTCTTTCAAATCTATGCCACCTGCCGTGACAAATTCATCTTTATTCGTGCTTTTACCATCGGCACTAAGGATACAGGCTGTCAGCAACTGCGCCAGTTCACGAATATCTTCTTTGGATAAATCCGCATATTTCTTGTCTTCGCGTATGCCGGCAAAAGCGATACAGCTTTTCCAGAATCGCGCAGGCAATGGAAACGGACAGAAATTCAGCAGATTTTTCTTTGGCTGCGTTTGTTTGGCATCCGTTAATTTCGCTTTTGCCTCATCAGCGGTTTCCTGAATCCAGTTGATGCGGATATTAAATCGGTATTGTTTTTCCGCCAGCTCCAACGCGGCGAAAGCCGATAACTTCAGGATAGCCGGACCGCTGAGTCCCCAGTGTGTGACGAGCAGAGGACCTTCGCTACTTTGTTTGCTGCCCTCCGGCTGCACCGTAACACGTTCCACGGAAACGCCTTCCAGTCCATGCAGCAGCGGACTTTTGATATTGAATGTAAACAGGGAAGGCACCGGCGGAATAATGCGATGTCCCAACTGCTTCAGCAGATTCCATAAGGTATTGCTGCTGCCACTCGCGACGAGCAGATAATCCGCATGCTGCGGCCGATCGTGCACATACACCGTGAATCCATCGGAAAGTGCTTCCAGTCGTGTCACCTTGGCCTGCCGGACAATCCGGATATTGTATATTTTCGCCTGATCGAGCAGACAGTCGATGATGGTTTGTGAACTGTTGGTAATGGGAAACATGCGGCCATCCGATTCCGTTTTCAGCTCTACACCGCGCTGTTCGAACCACTCAACGGTATGCGCGCAATGGAAACGGTGAAAGGCGCCCAGCAGCTCCTTGTTGCCGCGCGGATAAAATCTGACCAGTTCTTTCGGATCAAAACAGGCATGCGTTACATTACAACGGCCACCGCCCGAAATCTTCACTTTTCCGAGTACTTCATTGCCCTGCTCCAGGATGGTAACAGCCAGGTCAGGCCGCTGCGCCGCGAGCTCAATAGCGGCAAAAAATCCGGCCGCACCACCACCGATAATCACTACCTGCTGTTTCATCGTGCACAAAGATGCATTTTTATATTTACGGGTGCAAATACGCCGTCTTTCCTGCCATTTCAACACCCTTGCAATGTGGATATCTCAATAGGGTGTAAACTACGTTTTACCCTCAGAAATCCGTACCTTTGCAAGGTAAAATGTAACGTACATGTCAGAAGAATTAGAAGAAGAAAAAGGAGCGAGAATTGTCCCCATCAACATTGAAGATGAGATGAAATCCGCCTACATCGACTACTCGATGTCGGTGATAGTGTCCAGGGCGTTGCCGGACGTGCGCGACGGTCTGAAACCGGTGCACAGACGCGTGCTTTTCGGGATGAATGAGCTCGGAATGACCTCCAACAAACCGTACAAGAAATCTGCCCGTATCGTCGGGGAGGTGTTAGGTAAATATCACCCGCACGGTGACTCCTCCGTATACGACACCATGGTGCGTATGGCGCAGGAATGGTCGCTGCGCTATCCGATGATAGACGGACAAGGTAACTTTGGTTCTATCGACGGAGACCCACCGGCAGCGATGCGTTATACCGAAGCGAGATTGAAAAAAATCGCGGAGGATATGCTGGAAGACCTCGACAAGGAAACGGTGGATTTTCAGCTCAATTTTGACGACTCACTCGAAGAACCGACGGTATTGCCGACACGCATCCCGCAATTGCTGGTAAACGGTGCTTCCGGTATCGCGGTGGGTATGGCAACGAATATGCTGCCACACAACCTGTCGGAAGTAGTGGATGGCATCACCGCCTATATTGACAACAGAGACATCACGATAGATGACCTGATGCAGTTTATCAAAGCACCTGACTTTCCTACCGGCGGGATTATTTACGGATACGATGGCGTTAAAGACGCATTCCGTACCGGTCGCGGAAAAATCCGGGTAAGAGGTAAAGCACACATCGAAGATACCAAGGAAGGCAGATCACAAATTGTGATTACGGAAGTGCCGTATCAGATTCAGCCGAAGATGATTATCACGCGTGCCGCTGAGTTGGTGAATGAGAAAAAACTCGAAGGTATTTCAGAAATCCGTGATGAATCCGACCGCGAAGGATTGCGTGTGGTATTTGAATTGAAACGCGATGCAATTCCGAATGTCGTACTGAATAATCTGTATCAATTCACCCCACTGCAAACCAGCTTTGGTGTCAACAATATCGCACTCGTGGCTGGTCGCCCGCAAATGCTGAATCTGAAAGACATGATTCATCATTTTGTAGAGTTCCGACACGATGTAGTCACGCGCCGTACCAAATTCGAACTCCGCAAAGCGGAAGAGCGACTCCATATCCTGGAAGGTTATCTCATTGCTTTGGATGCGTTGGATGAAGTCATTCAGCTGATCCGGAAATCGAAAAATCCGGAAGAAGCTAAAGAGGGCCTGATGAGCAACTTCGGCATGTCTGAATTGCAGGCAAAAGCAGTATTAGCCCTGACATTACAACGTCTGACAGGTCTGGAAATTGACAAAATACGTGCGGAACACAAAGAAGTGAGCGACCTGATTGCACGACTGAAAGAAATCCTGGCGAATGAACACCTCCGGTTTGATATTATCAAAGAAGAATTGCAGGAAGTGAAAAAGAAATACGGTGACAAGCGCCGTTCAGAAATCGTGTACTTCGGAAGTGATATTTCTTACGAAGACATGATTGCGGAAGAGCAGATGGTGGTGACTATTTCACATTTAGGTTATGTGAAACGCACCTCACTGGATGAATACAAAATTCAGAACAGAGGCGGTAAAGGTTCTCAGGGCGGTAAAACAAGAGATGCCGATTTCATCGAACATCTGTTTGTCGCTTCGACCCACAACTACCTGTTGCTGTTCACGGAGCAGGGGCGTTGTTTCTGGCTGAAAGTATATGAAGTACCGGAAGGCAACAAAACCTCCAAAGGTCGACCGATTCAGAATGTCATCAACATTCCGCAGGATGATAAGATCAAGGCATTCATCAATGTTGCCAGTCTGAAAGACGAAGAATTCCTGAATACGCATTATATCATCATGGCCACGAAACGCGGTACGGTGAAGAAAACCTCTCTGCGCGAATATTCACGTCCACGTTCCAATGGTGTAAATGCCATCACCGTAAGGGAAGGAGATGAACTGGTTACAGCAGCACTCACCAACGGCAAATGCGAAATTATCCTGGGTTCCAAAAACGGCTATGCCGTTCGTTTCAATGAGGAAGAAGTACGCGCTATCGGCCGTAACGGCTCCGGTGTACGCGGTATCACCCTCCGCGGAGAGGACGATGAACTGATTGGCATGGTTTGTGCAGATACAACCGCAGAAGAAAAAGAAGATATCATGGTGGTTTCTGAAAACGGCTTTGGTAAACGCTCCGCACTGGATGACTACCGCATCACATCGCGGGGTGGCAAGGGCGTTATCTCGCTGAATGTAACGGAAAAAACCGGCAATATGATTGCCATTGACGGCGTTACGGATGCATACGACCTTATGATTATCAATAAATCCGGACTCACCATCCGCATCGGACTGAATACGCTGCGTACACTCGGCAGAAACACACAAGGCGTCAGCTTAATCAAACTCAAAGGAGATGATGCTATTGCGGCTGTGTGTAAAATTGAACACGAAGAGGAAGAGGAGGAAAACGCGGCAGACACCACAGAGTCTGGGGAAGGTGCGGTGCAGCCGGAAAACAATGATGATGTAAACAACAATCATATTGACGAACAAAAAAATGAAGAATAACATGAAACACTTAAAAACGTTGGTGGTGCTGGTAGCCGCTTGGTTATTTGTACAACCTGCTTTCGCTCAGAAAGGTAAAATCACCGCCGCTCAGTTGTCCTTGCAGGATGGCAAGGTAATGGATGCCAAAAAAGAAATCGATGCAGCCCTGCAGGATGCGGAAGTGCAGAAAATGGTAAAGGCATGGAGCACCAAAGGAGATGTGTACGCACAGATTTATGAAACGAAATTATTCTACGCCCAGAATCCAAATTGTCTTTTTGAAGCGAAAGACGCTTATATGAAGGCATTCGAGCTGGAGTTGAATCCTAAAAAACAGAAAGACTACTCAACACCATTGTCCAATGTATCGGGTTATTTGTTCAATGAAGGTTTCGATCGCTTCAACAACAAAAAATACGACGAAGCTTACAAACATTTTGAGGCCAGCAGAAAAGTGAATGAGTTTTTGCTCTCCAAATCGCTGATTTCAAGCCTTGACACCAATACCATCTTTGCTACTGCCATGGCAGGTACCAATGCCAATAAGATTGACGAAATCATACCTTTGCTGGAACAACTGGTAGGCATGAATTACAACAATCCTGCGGTATATGAAACATTGGCACAGGTGTATGAAATGAAAAACGAGAAAGCAAAACTCGCTGAGGTCATCAAAAAAGGAATGGCAAAATATCCGGGCAACAAAAACCTGCAGATTTATGAACTGAACGCAACGCTGGACAGCGATGATTTTCAGGCGTCTATTGATAAGTTTGAGAAGGCAGCAGCCAACGACCCGAAAAACTCTTCCATCCTGTTTAACTTAGGTGTATTGTACGACAAAGCCGGCAACCTCGACAAGGCGAAAGAAGCTTATGAAAAAGCAATCGCTATCAAACCGGACTACGGTGACGCGCATTTCAACCTGGGCGTTATGTTCTTCAACAAAGGCGTTGAAATCAATAAAAAGATGAACGCTGAAGATGATTTGAAAAAATACGATGCGCTGAAAAAAGAAAGAGATGCCTTGTTTGCAATCGCTTTGCCAAGTCTGGAAAAAGCGTATCAGACTGACCCTAAAAATCCGGATTACAAACAGAATCTGAAAAAAGTATATGCCAGCATGAATATGCTCGACAAAGCAAAAGCTTTGAGCGAAGAATAAGCTTACTGAATAAATAAAAAACAGCCTCCATATGGAGGCTGTTTTATTTAATAGCTGATATCTATCTGATATCTGGCGAGTAATCCGGGCAAACCGGTAATGGAAAATTTCGCATGGCGAATACTGTTTTTATCCGGATCTATCTGATAATTTATTGCGGAGCGGAAATCCGCTTTGTCCAGTTTGGTGTGTTCAAATACCGCGCCGCTCAAATCGCAATCCTCCAGCAGTACACCCGACATATCCGCCTGTGTAAAGTCGGTTTCCGTTAATCCGCATTTGCGAAAGACCGTTTTGGAAATATTGACTGTATAAAAGGAAGCATGCTGCAACTGACAATGCTCAAAACGCAGGGAAAGGCCGAAAGGATTGCATGTATCAAATTGCAGCCCCAGCATTTTGCAGTGCAGAAACTGAACATCCCGGAGCAAAGTGCGCTGCAATTTTGCGAGACTCAGATTGCAGTTTTCAAATACACAATCAATGAATTTGCAGTCGGATAAATCCGCATTTTCGAGTATCAGATTACGGAAAGTACATTGCTCGTAGGTTTCCTTAGGTAAAGTAGCATCCGGAAAATCCTGTTTGTCATATATTTTTTCAAAAGGCATTGAAAATATTATTTAATATTAAATATTGCCATTACCAGGTGATATGCATTTTCACATTAAACCTGCGGGAGGTCAGATAATTCGGAATCGCCCATTGGTTGTTATCGGTGTCCTTGATCCAACGATAGGACAAGGTATTGCGAATACCCAATATATTAAACACCTCAAAACTCATCCAGATATTATCAAATTTACTACCGAAGCTGTTGGGTTTCTTTACCGCTCTTTTGTCACCGCTCAGCAACAAGGCTGAAAACCCGATATCCAGACGGCGATAAGGCGGCATTTTCAATGTATCTTTGTAGCGCTGATTGTCAGGAGGGCCGAAAGGAAGTCCGGTGCCTACCACTAAATTAAAATGCACCTTAAAGCGTTTGTACTTTTCGAGATAATCCTGAAAATATAAACTCACAAATAAGGCCTGATCCGTAGGTCTGCGGATATAACCCGGGTTTACGGTTTCCGTGCTCGCCACCGTCTGATCTTCGGTTCTCGGCGTAATCACTTCACCGGCAGCATTTTTATTGACGACATAAAAATCATCGAGCAAGTCTTCTTTGGTATTCAGGTAAGAAAGCGTAATCCAGGAATCGGTGCCTTTCACCATTTCCCCGAATAAACGAAGGTCGATACCCGTTGCATATCCTTTGGCATTGTTATTGGCAAAATAACGGATGCGCACATCTTCAATCTCGTACGGATTAAGATGGCGGATGTGTTTGTAATAGGCCTCCGCAGTGAACTTAAACGCGCGCTTCTTGATTTTGAAATTATAATCCGAACCCACCACAATATGATAGGATTCCTGCGCTTTCACATTCCGGTTGATGCTGCCGTCAAGCCCACGCAACTCGCGATAAAACGGCGGCTGAGCATACATACCACCGGCCAGTCGGAAGGTAACATCGCGCTTCAGCTTAGGTTTGTAAATCAACTGTACGCGCGGCGTGACGAGAAACTGTTTGTTGACAGACCAGTAATGATAGCGCACTCCGGCAATTAAGGTGAGATAAGTGGAATCTTTTTTGATGATATCCCAACTGTCCTGAAAATAGCCGTGCACCCGAAAAGAAGTCATTTCATTCGCCGACTTCAGTCGATACGGAAACACGATGGAGCTGCCGCTGTAGGGAATGGAATAGCCGGAAGAATCTATCCGCTGCCATTCGCTCAGCTCATCGCTGATTTGCTCATACTGAAAGGTAGAACCCCATTCCAGCAGGTGTTTTTCCTTGATGCTGTATTTTCCGGCATGACCCACATTTGTCACAATCGCATCCAGCTTATTGCGCGCCCAATCCTGAAAAGTACCAATACCGAGATTCTCGCGGACATTGCCGAAATTTTCGTTATCCGGATCTATCTCAATTTCATCGAGAGAATAGTAACCGGTAATATTAAACGTTTCCGTTTCGCGCATTTTCCAGAATGCGGACATAAACTTCAGACTCAGCTTCGTATTTGGGATGAACTTGTAGGAAAGTCCGGCCATGGTATTTTGAAAACGGTCTTTCTCATTGCCCTCAAAATCGACGAGGAAACGAATGAGTTTGTCAAATGTTCCGGCACGGGTTTCTTCCGTCACCGGCACAAACTTGAAATCATTGAAAGAATGGTTCACCAGAATTTCGAGATCGTGTTTCACATTCGGTTTGTAGTGGAAATTGGACTGCACATCGAAAAAATTCGGATTGTATTCCCCCTTTCTGTCGAGGCTGCCCAACAGATAACCGTTGGTTTTATAGCGGACACCCGCCAGATAAGTAAACTTCTGATTTTTGGTGGCACCTTCCACATGGGCATTCACGCCCAGAATACTCGCCATGATGGAGCCTTTGAAGGTAGTTGGTGTCTTGTATTTTATATTGAGTACAGACGACATTTTATCGCCGTACTTCGCTTCAAAACCGCCGCCCGAAAAGGTGAGTTTATCCGTCAGGTCGAGATTGGTAAAACTCAGGCCTTCCTGCTGTCCACTGGAAATCAGAAAAGGACGGTAAATTTCAAAATCATTGACATATACCAGATTTTCATCGTAGTTGCCGCCGCGCACGGAATATTGTCCGCTCAGTTCATTGTTGGATTGTACCCCTTGTCCCAGCGTTTTTACGATGGTGCCGGCATCGCCGGTGGGGTTGGGAAAGTATTCCGCGCTCTTTGCCTGCAGCGTGGATTCCCCGATTTTACCTTTCACAGCGCTGATTTCCACCGTGTCAATTTCATAATCGGAGCGGGCAAACTCGATGTCTTTATACAAAGTCATCTTGTTGGTTGGATAAAAAACATGGGTGCGTTTCCCGAAAGCCAGACTGCTGTATTCAATCACACAGGAATCTTCGTATTCCACATCAAGGGCATAAAAGCCTTTGCCGTTGGAAACGGTGCCGTTATTGGTGCCCACCTGAAGGATAGTCGCGTTGCTCACCGGATTCTTATCGGAATCCGTGATTTTACCCTTAATCACTACGCGCACCTGTGCCGGCAGGAACAGTACTTGCAGCAACAGACAGAAACTCAGGGCACCACGCAGCATCATAGGCATAACGGAAAAAATCAGGCAATATTTTTTAATTGCAGAATAGTGGCTGCGGGATCCGGAGAATTAAATACCGTATTGCCTGCCACCAGTACATCCGCGCCGCTTTGCACCAAACGAGCGGCATTGTCCAAGGTGACCCCACCGTCAATTTCGATGAGGGTAGCTGCATTTTTACGGAGGATGAGGTCTTTCAGACGTGCTACTTTATCGTAGGTATTTTCGATGAATTTCTGTCCGCCGAAACCGGGATTCACGCTCATCACACACACGAGGTCGATATCGTTGATGGTATCTTCCAGCAGCTGAACAGAAGTATGCGGGTTAATCGCCACACCGGCTTTCATCTCCGAAGCGTGTATTTTTTGCAGGGTACGGTGCAGGTGCGTGCTGGCTTCCAGATGAACGGTGAGGATATCGGCGCCTGCATTCCGGAAAGCGTCGATGTATTTATCCGGTTCCACAATCATCAGATGCACGTCAAAGGTCTTGGCCGACAGCTTGCGCATCGCCTGAATGACGGGCAGTCCGAAAGAAATATTAGGGACAAATACGCCATCCATCACATCCACATGGATATATTCGGCGGCACTCTCATTCAGCATGGCAAAGTCCGCCGCCAGATGTGCAAAATTTGCCGACAACACAGAAGGGGCAACAATAGGAGATTTCATGTTTTAAAGATAAGAAAAAGTTGATAGTTCCCGCCAAAATAGCGGAAAAGCCATCAATTTCTGCCAGCGTTGTTAACTTAAATACGATTTCAGTTCCTTGGAAATGGCGAAGCGACGCATCTTGCGGATAGCCTTGTCTTTCAGCTGACGCACGCGCTCGCGGGTAAGATTCAACTTAATGCCGATTTCATCCAGACTGTACGACTGCCCGAACTCATTCAGTCCGTAGTAGTATTTAATAATTTCAATTTCGCGGTCGGAGAGGGCCTGCAACGCGTGTTCCAGCTCATCGTGCAGCGATTCATCTATCAGGTGCGTGTCAGGTCGTTCGATGGAATTGTCTGCCATTAAATCGAGGCTGGTCGTGTCATCATCGTCATTGATGGGCGTATCCATAGACAAATGGAAAGTCAGGGTGGCGCGCAGCACCGCCAGATCCTCCGGTTTCATATCCAGCAATTCCGCGAGTTCGTCATTCGATGGTTCGCGTTGATTTTTCTGTTCAAAGTCGACAATAGTGCGCTGAATTTTATTGTAAATAGTTGCCTTATTCATCGGCAGCCTCACCACACGCGGCTGTTCTATCAGCGCCTGCAAAATCGACTGGCGAATCCACCAGACAGCGTAAGAAATAAATTTAAAACCTTTGGTTTCATCAAATTTCGTGGCCGCTTTGATCAACCCGATATTCCCTTCATTGATGAGGTCGTTCAGAGCCAGTCCCTGATTCTGATATTGCTTAGCCACAGAAACCACAAAGCGGAGGTTGGACTGTATCAGTTTTTCCATAGCGGCGGAATCTCCTTCGCGAATGCGGCGGGCCACTTCCACTTCTTCCTCTTCGGACAACATCGGCAGCTTGGAAATTTCGCTCAGATACTTATCTATGGAGAAACTGTCCCGGGACGTAATTTTGGTGGTAATCTTTAACTGCTTCATACACTTCAATTTTTAGGGTAATAATAATATGCTACAGCATAACCAGTGCAGCAATCATACGTTTGCTGCAATTAATTACACTTGCTACTACAGCAAGAAAACCGGTAAATAAAAAGACTATCAGGTTGAATTGAGTAGTAGTAGCCTAAATAGTTCTTCACATATATACGCAAAAAATCGCAAAAAGTTACACAAATGTTAAAATAAAAAAAGGGAATACCGGTTAAATGGTACTCCCTTTCTGTATAAATTGATAATTATTAAGCGTTTTCTTTTGGCAACAATACTTTTCTGCTCAGTTTGAATTTGCCTGTTTTGCTGTCTACTCCAACTAATTTGACCTGAATTTTTTCACCCTCGGTCAACACACCTTCCAGTGATTCCAGACGGGCATTGGCTACTTCAGAGATGTGCAGCAAGCCTTGTTTGCCCGGCAGGAACTCCACGAATGCACCGTAAGGCATGATGGATTTCACTTCCGCGTCGTATACTTCGCCCACTTCCGGCACCGCCACGATGGCTTTGATGCGCGCCCATGCAGCCTGCATATTGTCTTTGTTGCTGGACATTACCGTCACCTTGCCAATACCTTTTTCCTTATCTTCTTCGATAGTGATAACGGTGCTGGTTTTTTCCTGAATATCCTGGATGATTTTACCGCCGGGACCGATTACCGCACCGATAAATTCTTTCGGAATCGTAATCATCTCCGCACGTGGTGTGTGAGGTTTCAACTCCGGACGATAGGTCGGGATACATTGCTCCATCGCGTTCAGGATATGCAGACGACCGCGTTTTGCCTGATCGAGTGCTTCTGCCAGTACTTCGTAAGATAAACCATCCACTTTCAGGTCCATCTGAACACCGCAAATACCATCGCGTGTACCTGTTACTTTAAAGTCCATATCGCCCAGGTGGTCTTCATCACCAAGGATGTCGGATAAGATAGCATATTTGCCATCTTCCGCAATCATACCCATCGCGATACCGGATACGTGTTTTTTGAATGGAATACCTGCATCCATCAGCGCCAGTGAGCCTGCGCACACCGTTGCCATAGAAGAAGAACCATTAGACTCCAGGATATCTGATACCACACGGATAGTATATGGATTCACATCATCGGAAGGCAACATTTGCTTGAGGGATCGCAACGCCAGGTTACCGTGTCCCACCTCACGACGGGAAGTACCGCGCAGCATTTTCACCTCACCGGTAGAGAAAGGAGGGAAGTTGTAGTGTAAGAGGAATTTGCTGTATGACAGCGCATCCGCCTTGTCAATCATCTGCTCGTCTTGTTTGGAACCCAAAGTAACGGTAGTCAGTGACTGCGTTTCACCGCGGGTGAACAAAGCCGAACCGTGTGGGGAAGGCAATACATCCGTTTCCATGAACAGCGGACGGATTTCATCCGTTTTACGGCCATCCAAACGTACTCTGTTATTCAGCACGCTGTTGCGGATAGCATTTTTCTCCACTTTATAATAGTAACGATCAAACAATGCTTTGTTGAATGTTTCCAGTTCTTCTTCAGAAATAGTCGCGAGGAAATCTTCTTTCACTTGTTTCAGCGCAGCTTTTCTGTCGTATTTACCGGTAGCGGTCGTAGCGATTTCTGTAATTTTAGCCACCGCGAAGTCCTGAATACGCTGCAATAATGCCTCGTCTTCTTCCGGTGCGGCTACTTCCATTTTCGGTTTACCTGCTTTCTCTTTCAGTTCGAGCTGTGCTTCGCACTGTTTGATGATAGTTTGGTGCCCCACTTTAATCGCTTCAATCAGATCTGACTCACTGGCTTCCTGCGCTTCGCCTTCCACCATCAGGATATTGTCGATAGTACCCGCGAGGATAACGTTCATTTCCGCTTTATCCGCTTCTTTTGGCGTCGGATTCACCACAAACGCACCGTTGATTTTGGCAACGCGCACTTCGGAAATCGGACCTTCAAAAGGAATGGAAGAAATGGTGAGTGCGGCAGAAGCTGCCAGACCTACCAAAGTATCAGGTGCTACGTTCTCATCATTGGAGATAAGATACATCAGTACCTGTGTGTCATTTTTGAAATTAGCGGCAAACATCGGGCGAATCGCTCTGTCCACCAAACGGCAGATAAGCACTTCATAGTCGCTGGCGCGACCTTCACGACGATGGAAACTGCCCGGAATACGACCCGCAGCAGCAAATTTTTCCTGATATTCTACGGTTAAAGGGAAGAAATCTACGCCTTCTTTCGGTTGTTCTGTTGTACAGGCAGTTGCCAGGATGATACAATCACCTGAACGAACCACCACGGCTCCGTCCGCCTGACGGGCCAGCTTACCGGTTTCGATGGTGGCAGTTTTGCCATTACCATACTCTACGGTTTGGGTATGTATATTGAATGTCATTATATATTATTTAAATGGATAAAAATAAAAAAGCGAGGCTATTGCCTCGCCTTTTTAGTCGCTGCTTTATTTTCTCAGTCCGAGTTTGTCCAATAAAGCTCTGTATCTTACGATATCTGTGTTAGATAAGTATTTCAACAATTTCTTTCTTTGTCCTACCAATTTGTACAAAGATCGGGTAGTAGAAAAATCTTTTCTGTTTGTTTTCAAGTGTCCCGTGATGTGGTTAATTCTGTGGGAGATCAAAGCTACTTGTGATTCAACAGAACCGGTATTAGTGGCTGCACCACCAAATTCTGCGAAAATCTCTTGTTTTTTTTCTTTCGTCAACATCTTTTTTTATTTTTTGTCGTCTTTAATTTTGATGTGCAAAGATACACAATTAATATGTTACGGCAAAATTATTATTGACATTTTGTGGATTACGCCTAAACTAATCTGCTTTCCGGGTGCGCAAAAACTCCAGACTAAGCCCGATTTCATGCTCGATGGGCTTCAGGGCAATGGAAAATGCCTCCTTATTGCCGCTTTTTGCATTTTTGTGGGTGGCGTCCCACACATCATACTGATAATCATCGCGGTCGGATTGGCCGTACTGCTGGGTATAAAACTCGGTGAAGGTGCGCTGCAACTCCTTGACCTGCAGCGTGTCAGACAGAAAAATATCCATTGTGATGACATCCAACACGTCCGTTTCATCGAAATAGTAAGAGATGTTCACATATTCCGAAAACTCGGTGCTGTCCTTCGCGTAAGTGAATTCATAGAACAAATGGTCGGGTGCAGCTTCAAACAGTTTGGCCTTTTCCACGTCTTTCACTTCCTCCGCATTCAGTCCGAATGATACACCGCGCAATACCGCCGGATCCTGCACATCTATCAGTTGCGTAAAATAGGGCGATGGCTGCGTCAGCTGTCCGTTGAAGACTTTTTGCTTACAGGCAAACAGGAGCGTGCAGCAAAGCAGCAGGAGAGCGGATTTCGTGTTATTCAGGCGCGACATAAGGCAAATTTAGACAATTACAGGCATTTACGGTTACAATTCGTTGTGCATCGTTTCCAGAAATTTGCGGATATTTTTCAATCGCGACACAATCTCGGCATGCACATTGGTTTTGTCGTCGCCGCCTTCCTTCAGTTTCTTCTTGGCGCCATCCAGCGTATAGCCTTTTTCCTTCACCAGGTGGTAAATCAGGCGGAAATTCTCGATATCCTTTTTGGAATACAGGCGATTTCCCTTGGTAGTTTTCCGCGGTTTGAGAATATCAAATTCTGTTTCCCAGAAACGAATCAGGGAAGTTGCCACATTGAACTGCTTGGCCACCTCACTGATGGTAAAATACATCTTCTCAATTTCCTTCTCCTTGTATGGCATAGTTTATAGTTTTGAATGTCAATATTTTAAAATAAGAAAACGATACTTCTACTTTAATCAAACGCCTGATTGCTCTGTTCTGCAATTTTAAGTATCTGATCGTATTGTTCCGCTGTCAGGTCGTTGAAGAAAAAGTTAACAGGGTCGATTTTCTGACCATTCTTCCACACTTCGTAATGCAGGTGAGGACCGGTACTCTTGCCGGTATTGCCCACGAGCGCGATGGTTTGTCCGCGTTTCACTTTCTCGCCGGCGCGCACCAGCAGCTTGCTGTTGTGGCCGTACAGGGTTTCATAGCCGTAGCCATGATTGATGACGACCTTATTGCCGTAGCCGTCGCCCTGATAGCCGGCAATCTCCACGATGCCGTTGCCGGTAGCATAGACAGGTGTGCCCGTTTCCGCCGTGAAATCGAGGCCGGCGTGCATGCGCGGCGTTTTATACACCGGATCGATGCGCATCCCGAAGCCCGACGCGATGCGCTTGAGTTCCTTATTCGATACCGGCTGAATGGCGGGAATACTCGC
>ENA-UPTA01004099-UPTA01004099.1-activated-sludge-metagenome-genome-assembly--contig:-NODE-4099-length-13995-cov-7.368436_pt1 | contig 13995 bp, 12 predicted proteins | sample MGYA00238184_ERZ773361 | MGnify/ENA primary metagenome ERZ773361 (study PRJEB29100, sample SAMN05720205) | activated sludge metagenome | isolation source: anaerobic digester from wastewater...
TGAAAATCCCCGTGTCGGCGGTTCAACTCCGTCCCTCGGCACCAGTCAGTTCACTTTGCCTTTCCTAAATTTTTTACATGTGGTATCCCCAGAAAGCCCGTCATCGCTCCGTAAATATGAACTCATCGCCGAAAAGTCCATGTCGGCATACTTTACAACCCTAACCCGTTGTTAATTCATTATTCTATCTTCCGAGATCCAATCATGGTGTCGGTTTTATTTACATATTTGATTGATTCTCCTGAAATGACTTTCTCTATCTTCTTGGTTTTTCTAATCTATTTATATTTGGAATATATATTGCTTGTTTTTGAGCATTGTCCTCACGATTCCGCACAACGTTCAGCCTATTTCAACAAGGAGGTTCTAATGAAAGTCATACATTATGGAAAAGCTTTTTTTATTGGTGCTGTATTTATTCTCATGGGCAGCGTCGCCTTTGCACTTCCAGTTACCGTTGACCTGGTGCAGAACCCGGATTACATCAGTGGTACACCTTATGGGAGTGGATCGCTCACCTATGAGAGCGCTGGGGCATCCTTCATGGGCTCGCTCTCAGTCAGCGGTTTGATCCCGTTTTTCACCTACCAGATGAAGCTCGAGGGGCAGCCTGATGACGACTTCACCGCGAACGCGCTCATCGGTTCCATCGGCCGGTGGTGGGTGATCGATGAAACCGCGGCGTGGGGCGGGTATAGTGTAACGGACGACCAGGTTGCAGCCGAGTGGGCTGCAGGCAAAACCGTTCTAGGATACCTCCTTTTCGACTCGTTTACCGCTGATGCTTCCGGATCGGCAAACCTCAACTTCTACGTCGACAGCAGCTATCATGTTGCCGGGGTTCCTCAGCCAGACAGGCCGGCGCCCGGTGATCTTGTTATGCCAGCGGGTATGTACGATGCGGTAAGCTTCATTATTACCGAGGATGCAGCGCCCTGGGGCACGCCGCTCTTACGACGGGATATCTCCTTCGAGGTGGCTCCAGTACCGGAACCGGCAACATTATTGCTTCTCGGTTCGGGTCTGTTAGGACTGGCAGGTTTCAGGAGAAGAAAGACATAGACAATAGATACATCTTATCAAACTTTTTGAGGCGAGGCCGTATGGCCTCGCCTTTCCTTTTGATTTTATGAAAAATTCGTTATAGGAGAACAATGAATCCTTCAATGGGAGCTTGAATATGAAAATCTGTATGATCGGAACCGGTTATGTGGGCCTGGTGACAGGTGCATGCTTCGCCGAGATGGGCAACGATGTCATCTGTGTCGATGAAGACAAGAAAAAGATTGATGTCCTCCTTGCCGGAGGTATTCCAATCTACGAACCTGGGTTGAAGGATATCATCGAGCGCAATGTTCAGGAGAACCGTCTTATCTTCACCACCGATCTTGTTGATGCAGTTTCGCGCTGCCAGGTATGTTTCATAGCGGTCGGAACGCCCCAGGACAAGGACGGCTCTGCAGACCTCCGCTATGTACTCCGGGTCGCGTCCCAGATCGGCCAGATCATGACCGAGTACCGGATCATCGTGAACAAGTCCACGGTCCCGGTGGGCACTGCAGACAAGGTGAAGGAAGCGATCAGGAAGGAACTGAAAAAGAGAGGGCTCGACCGTCTTGAATTCGATATAGTCTCAAATCCCGAGTTCCTCAAGGAAGGCAATGCAGTCCAAGATTTCATGAGGCCCGACAGGGTTGTCGTTGGTACGGACAATGTCCGTACAGCCGCCCTTTTCAGGGAACTCTACGACCCGTTCGTACGAACCACCAACAACCCGATTCTCATAATGGATAATAAAAGCGCAGAGCTGACCAAGTATGCCTCGAATGCCTTCCTGGCCACCAAGGTGTCATTCATCAATGAGCTCGCCATCATCTGCGACAAGGTAGGTGCGGACATCTCGCACGTACGCGATGGAATGGGCACTGATGAACGGATAGGCCCGAGGTTTCTCCTTGCCGGGCCGGGCTTCGGGGGTTCATGCTTCCCCAAGGATGTTCAGGCCCTCATGGCAACGGCAAAAAGCTTGAACCACACCCTCGAGATCTGCGAAGCCACGTGGCGGGCCAACCAGCGGCAGAAGAGTTATGTGGCTCAGAAGGTTCTCGATTTCTTCAAGAAGAAGGATCCTAAAAAAGTTACCGTTGCTGTATGGGGACTTACCTTCAAACCAAAGACAGATGATGTGCGGGAATCACCAGCCATCGACATCATAAACAATCTTCTCAGCAAAGGAATGAAGGTAAAGGCGTTCGACCCGAAGGGTATCGACAACGCCAGGATAATCTTCAAAGGACGTATCCAGTACATGGAAGATGCCTATGAAGCACTTGCAGGGGCCGACTGTCTTCTGATCATAACAGAGTGGAACATGTTCAAGAGCCCGGACATCGAACGCATCAAGTCGCTCTTGAAAAAACCCGTGATCTTCGATGCGAGGAACATCCTCAACCCGGTCGAACTTCGAGCAAGCGGGTTCACGTATTTCGGCATCGGCAGGCCCTGATAATGCCTGCCGGGGCGAAGCTGTTACAACCTCATTAAGAAAGGGAAACCCTCACTTTTCACTTGGAACCCAGTACCGCCTTTATCTCTCTTAATTGCAAAGCAATGACAAAGAGCAGCGTTATTGCCGCGAACTCCAAAAGTTGCCAGTTTGCATAAAGGCCCCTCGTGAGCGTAAAGCCTGCCATGTTTGCCATCTTTTCCCAGACGGCAATTCCTGCCATGAGAAACGATGCAATGAAAAGAACCCGGCATATAATGCTGGTCAGCCTGTTCATGCCTCATACCTCCCTACTGACGCCTTAAAAACCTATAATTTTCATGGAATACATTGGATTCTACATGATAGGGTATCATGTACATATTTCCGTCATTATCCTGAAACCACACCTGGACCCAACCGGGAAATTGACCAATACTGCTGACAGATACGACACTTCCCCATGCCAATGGAATCGGCCCCTTGAGCTGTGCAACCTCCATTGCGTGCCTGCCTTCGGTCTTGGTCGGCGCATCGGGTAGCTTTGTACAGGACAGAAAATAAAACATCAAAAAGAGTGAAAGCGCACAAACAGCTGTTCTCCTTAACATGGCACCCTCCTGTTCGTATGGTATTCTTTGCATATGCATTGCACACCAGAGCGAAAACACTGCTCGCAATGGCGTGGTCTGGTTCATGTATGCCATGTCATGGCGAGAAAACAGATGTATGAACAGTACCAAGAGTCATACATTTTCATATGAATGATATAATTTGCTGAAAGACATTATCAAGGGTCCATGGTCACATCATCATTGAGCTTGGTGGGATTCTCCTTCTTCATAACCAAAGATACTCCCATACGAACGGTAAATGGAGGAATATGTAATCGGGCACTTCTCTTTCATGAGAGGTCCACGTATAATATATCCTTTGACGGAGCAGGGAGGCACTGTTGATGAACCATATTCCCAGGTGGATTACCGCAAGGACTATCGGGAGTATACTCCTGCTTCTTGTCCTCTCCGGATGCAGCGACAGCAGCAGCGGGAAATCGAGTGAGCATAGTTCACTGACATCCATAACCGTTGCACCCGAAGACCAGACTATCGTCCCCGGTGAAACCCTGCATTATTCGGCTACAGGAACCTACACGGACAGTTCCACAAAAGACCTGTCGGCGACTGTCGTTTGGGCTTCCTCCGATACTAATATTACAGCCATCACTGATATAGGGCTTGCAACCGCGCTCGCTGAAGGCACTACGAGCATAACCGCCTCATATGGGACAATAACGGGTTCCACCACCCTGATCGTGGCCGAAACTGCGATACCCCTTCCTCAGGCCCCATCGGGCATTCGTGCGACAGCCGGAGACGGGCGTATAACCCTCAGCTGGAATAATGTCCCGGGTGCGACGTCATACTCCATATACTGGTCGAATTCCCCCGGCGTCACAAAATCCACGGGCACAAGAATATCCGGCATTGTGACCCCATACATCCATTCCGGCCTTACGAACGGGATCCCCTACTATTATGTGATAACTGCATCCAACAGCCAAGGGGAAAGCAGTGAATCCGCTATGGCTGTTGCCACACCAACTCAGACAACACCTCCCCCTTCCTCTTCTGCGATCATCATCGACCATACCTGCACACAGCTCGATACAATTCCTGATCAGTGGATCGAAGCGGCAAGAGCGAACCTGCATATCGCTTACGGCCATACGTCCCACGGAAGCCAGATAACGACAGGCATGACCGGACTGGTCTCATTCAAGGGAGACCTGTATCGATACAGCTGGGGCGGATCCAATGGGACGCTGGATCTCAGGGACAGACCATTCAATGGCGCCTCGGACCTTGGCAGCCCCAACAGGACAGCTTGGGCAAGTGCAACACGACCATATCTAGATACTCACCCTGAAATCAATGTGATCATCTGGTCATGGTGCGGCCAAGTTTCATATGCCACAGAGGCTGATATCAACACATATCTGAACCTAATGAATGGCCTGGAAGATGATTATCCTGAGGTTCTATTCGTCTACATGACCGGACACCTGGAGGGCACCGGGCTAACGGGAAACCTTCACCTGAGAAACGAACAGATCCGCAGGTACTGCAGAGACAATGGCAAAGTGCTGTATGACTTCGGCGACATCGAAACCTATGACCCGGACGGCAACTCCTATGCAGGCAGGCACCCCACTGACGGGTGCAATTACGACTACAACAATGACGGGGTCACGAGTGAGTCCGGCGACCCGGCACAGCCTTTCAGTGGCGACCGGAACTGGGCGGTGGACTGGCAGAACGCGCACACAGAAGGCGTAGACTGGTATGACTGCGACTCGGCACATTCCCCTCCATTGAACGCCAATCTCAAGGCCCATGCCGCCTGGTGGCTGTGGGCAAGGCTTGCGGGATGGAGTCGTTGATGGACTTGTGCCGGATGGACAGACCAGACCAGCATTCCAGAACGGGATTATTTAAGCCATGTTAGAAGATCTATTATTGTAGCGCCTCAACAAGATACAGAACATATACCTCTTCAGAAGACATACATGCACGTAGAGGGATATGGGTCTTGCCCCAAGCTTTCTTTTGAAATTCATAGCTGCTTCATTAAAGTATTCAGTTATGCTGTAGAGCTTATAATAACCGATATTCCGAAGATGTTTGTAAAACTGAACTCTCAGATATGGTGCCAGGCCTTTTCCCCGGTACTCTTCCAAGGTGCGGGCATCAGTGAGATATGCTTCGCCATGATTCAGCCGAAAGGAAAGGAGCTTTGAATCACAAGCCATAAGGTTACACCACATATGTGCAGCCACATTCCCCCTGTGTTTAAGTCCGAGGCATATCCAACGATTGTTCAACCTCTCTATGAGAGCTTCTTCTGTATCCTTTACTCCAGGCGTTTCTGATATCTGTCTCATGTCTGAAGGGCCAAGCAACATGACGCTCAGCTCATTTGCATTCATTTTCAGGCCAATGTTCGAGACATCCCGTATATCTGCACTTTCCTCAATGACATAAAAAGGAACGATACGAACAAACGCTTTGGACTTTTCATATATGGTCTGAAGGACAATATTCTTGTTTACAATGTATTTGAACCTTGACAAGAAATCCATACTATACCCTCAGAAGCATCCGTGCTTCCTTCGGAGAATAAGGTCGGAAACCCATCACCTTCGCACATGCAACTACCCGTTTAACCAGTGAACAATTTGTGGCAAGTTTTGTCCTGTCGATGTCATACCATATATTATCTTCGAGCCCCACCCTAACCCCACCACCTGATATAATTGAGAGCATATTCATATTGAGCTGTGAATCCCCTATTCCGCCGACCGACCAGATTGAATGGTCAGGTAATTCTCTTACCATGAGTCCCAAGTGGAGGAGATCAGCCTGTGCACAGGCAATATTTCCAAGAATAAGATTGAAGTAAAAAGGTGGCTCAAGGAGATCTTTTTTAATCAAGTACTTGGCATAATTGATCATGCCTAAATCGAATGCTTCGAGCTCGGGCTTGATTTGTTCTTTCTTCATCTTCCCAGCAAGAGCCTGTATCATCTCAGGGCTGTTCATGCTTGCCTGCTTGTTAAAATTCAGTGAACTCAAGGTGAGGCTGGCAAAGTCAGGTTTAAGATCGCCCTTGAGTTCAAGACAGTCAGAACGCTGTTCAAATGTGTTGAAATCTCTACCGCTCGTGGATACTCCCAGGATGAGATCCTTGTTTTCCATTCTTATTCCCCTGATTATTTCTCCATATATCTCCTTCCTGTATGTTGGTTTCCCAGTTTCGGGGTCTCGTGCATGTATATGCACCATACTGACACCAAGCTCGGCAACATTAAGTATCTCCTGGACAATATCTTCTGGTGAGTATGCCACATGAGGTGTCATATCTTTGGTGGGGATCATGCCGGTTGGTGTGAAGTTCAATATGAACTTGGTGTACATATGCCCTCCAGTAAGAAATAACATTATTAGTATCGGTAAATTGCAAGTAGGAATTTAAATATCAACAACCATTTGCTGAGCCATGACGCAGCCCGATCGTTATAACTTTCAAAATAATTATAAGAAAACCTGGTTCCCAATATCATTGGCCCTCTGGAAGACTGGCGATATCACCTCTCCCTTGGATTACATCAACGATTCTCTGGCTTATCAATGGAGCTGCTTTCATGGAAAAAGACTTGTTCGGGTGTGAATCCTCCTTACTTACGGCATATTCGTCCTTCAGGTATAACCCACCCTCGGTTTCCAGCTCGTGAAAGTCCCAGACAAAGATATTGTCTCCCGGCTCATCCCAGTCGTTCTTCACCCATGTGAAAAACTGCCTCGCCCTCTCCGCTTCGTCCCTGCTCGTTGCCTTCTTGACCCGCGCTGCACCGGTCCACACGATAAAACGCGTAGCAGGGAAAGACCTCATCTTTGTTTTCAGAGCCTCATACTGCAGCTTGTAGTTTTCAACCCTCTTCTCGTTGGATGATACGTCGGGTTTTCCCGTATCGGGTTTAATGCTGCTCACGGGATAGCAGTGCTTGAAGACAATGACCTGGTACTGTCCGGTCAATATCTCGAGGGTGGGCTCCTCTAGATAGGGCGCCTGTCCTCCATTTTTGACCCATATGTTCCAGTAGTCATACGGGTAGTTGTTCCACCCGTAGGGTCTGCTCTTTGGAAAGGCCTGCTCGACGATCCTGAACTCTGTCTTGTGGGTGGCATTATAACGGTCAAACCAGTCCTTCACCCCACCCTGCCAGATGTTATGACCGGTGCTGTGGTCCAGGTACAGGATGGAAACGCTGTTTCCCAAGGATGGCTGTTCACCGTCGACCACGGTCAGCTTCGCCGAACCGGATATGCCTTTGTACACTGCTCCGATGGATCCATCACCCTGTGCAAGAGCCCTGACAATGCCCTTTTCTCCTGGCAGGTCAGCAATACCCTCAATTCCTGAATCGTCCAAAGACCACTCAGACTGCATGGTGACATCTTTCTGTGAGTCGTCGCTGTATACAGCAAGCGCCTGAAACCCGCGTTCCATGCCAGGTGCCACAATCCTCGATTCAGGGATAAGCTTCAGACTGGTCGGTATGGCGTCCTCCCTTTCAGCCTCAGTGGTGCTCTCTTTACAGCAGATGAGAAGGGGGAGGATGACCAGGATCAGTACTGTTGACATGGTCCTCGAATACATGGAAACACCTCGTCTTATGGGATAAGCGGAGAACATAGCACACGAAGTTATTTTCGTGCCACAAGAATGAAGCTGTGAACGAAGAACTTTGACAATCCGAGATGCAGCACCATGCATTTCACCAGTTTTTTTATTGTCATTTTCCCTTTATGGAAACAATCCGCAAAGTAGTTGTTCAGGCTATGCTCCTCTACAATCGTATCGGGTTCCACGTAGCTCGGCATGACACCATAAACCTGTACATCCTTAAAACCTACGGAGTGGAGCAGCTTCTTGTACCCCCTGGATGTGTAGATATGGGTGCGGTAAGGTTTTCCACGCCATACATACGAGATGATGCTCGCGATACAACGGGGAAGAATCGTGACGAACCGCAACCTTCGCTCATGGGGGTCGTGATACCCCAGGAAATAAGGGTACCAGCAACGGTTTTCAATACCTATAAACAGGCGCCCACTGTCTTTTAATAGATCGTGGCATTTCTGCAGTACCCTGATCTGGGCATTCTTCGGCTTCATCTCCAGGAATTCAAGCGGAATCCACTCCAGGAAGCCATTCATGATGATCTTTGTGAATGTTTCAGGTGCATAGGGCAGTGTTTTACAATCAGCCTTGATGCAGTTTATATTTTCCAGACCTCTCTGCCGGGCAAGTGATCTGAGGAAAACCAACTTCTCCATGACCCATTCCACAGAGTCCACGTGGGCCCCGGTGTCGGCAATGGCAAGAGAGAGGCCCCCGTAACCCGCGCCAAGGTCAAGAACATAATCATCAGATCTGATCTTCAGAACATCGAGTCCATGTGCTCTACCGGCCCCCAAGAGAAAACTGATTAACTCCCGAGTGTCTTTCTCAAGGGTTCGTACAATCGTATCAAGCGGTTGCTTTTCGAGCCGTTCATTTATGAATTCGAGTTCTGATTTTTCCACCTCGCCAAGGTACTGAGTATTGTTAGAAAAGATAGGGATACCGGCTTTTATCAGATAAGTATGACTGCAGTGCGGGCATATATACGACCCCCTCGAAAAGATCAAATTACGAAAACATGCAGGGCATGAAAGCCTTTTATTGATCTCGAGATGAGTATTCATGTAATCGTTAATAACACTCGAATACATATCAAAGAGTTATGCTGTTCTCTGTATACGCTACAATAATAACAACCTGATCAATACATTCAAGATGCCAGCCAATATAAATTCGAGCATCCTGACATACAGGATAATTAATTTTTTTAACTTTTTAATAGTAATTAATATTATTAATAAGCCTTTACTTTCATCGATCATTCAAGTAACTATTCAACTTCATATCATCTATATCAAGGATAAATATCTCATGGGTTTTCGCGAGAAACTTACATTCATGCTTCTGCATCCGAGATTCCTGATAGAGCATGTTTATCTACAGAAGGAGCTGCTTTCTCACAGACGGCGCAAGAAGCAGACCTGGCTTTTCCAATGTGATTATGAGGGACACTATCCATATCTCCGGCCATATGTGGACCTGGCAAATGCACATGATGGAATAGAACTCTACATTACCTACGGAAGGCCACGGGATGTCGCCCTGGAACGTTATCTTGTCACGAATGGATTCCCTTCCCGGAGGATCATACACCCCGTAGACCATGTCCGTTTCTCCCTTTTTGACGTGTATGTGAGTCCGACGGAATGGGGAAACTGCTTCCCATGGAATAATGATGTGATCAGGGTCCAATTGTTTCATACCCTGGGCGACAAGGGTATTGAATATGGCGATGAGCTTCTCAATTTCGATGTAATCTTTGCCAACGGACCAGTTCATCACGACTTTCTCGACAAGTACGTCTTCAGCCGCCATCCCTCTGCCAGGCAGGCCTGTAAAGTGATCAACGTGGGGTATGCCAAGATAGACGACCTGTTCGACGGAACCTACAACAGGGAGAACCTTCTGGAGAACCTCGGCTTTTCTTCTTCTGAGACCCGCAAGGTCATACTCTATGCCCCGAACTGGGAATCGAGCTCGGCCCTTGCAAAATACGGCGAGAGGGTTTTCGATGTCCTGGCCGGGACCGGCCATATCCTGCTCATCAAACTGCACTACATGTCCCTCATCTCACCGGCGGACCACCGGGGACTCTTCATACAGAACCCGGACCGCAGTGATGTGGCACCTTGGAAAGACTGGCGAACCATCCTGAACAGATATAAGTTGCTCGACAATGTCCGGGTCATAGACGACCAGAACATCAACCCTTACCTGTTCCTGGCGGACCTCATGGTAACCGATTACGGCGGGGCATCGCTGGAATTCATGACCATGAACAAGCCCATCGTATACCTGGACTGCCCCGAATTCTTCGAGATCCGAGGGCAGGACATCTTCGAAAAGCAGGCTCGGGAAACGGGTATGATTACAGACGATATAGCATCTCTCGGCCATACGATCGATCTAGCCCTGCAAGACCCTGAACCCTATCGCTCGAAGCGCCGCGAACTTCTCTCCAAGCTTCTCTACAATCCTGGCAATGCAGCCCGTTCCGGGGCCAAGGTGCTTTACGACATGGTCAGGCAACAGAAACGCAGGGGATAAGGCCTGTGTTTTCATCCAGGACCGCCCCGGATACATGACCACACACCGCACGCTTGCAGCCTCGCCTGTTCCATGTTAGTTTTTCGCTCAGAAATACCGATCATAGATTGATATTGAGTTTAAAGGACCATATTCCATGAACAAACTACAGATGACGTTTCAGGAGTTTCTCACGACCCAGAGTGTGCAGATACCCGCCCTGTCGTTTTCCTTCAACCTGCTCCTGGCGGCACTGCTCGGTTACCTGCTCGGCATCGTATATATACGGTATGGCCGTGCTCTGTCCAACCGGCGCAGCTTTTCGGCCAACTTCATCGTGCTGGCCATGACCACAACGCTGATCATATCCGTGGTCAAGTCATCCCTGGCCCTGTCCCTGGGCCTGGTGGGCGCCCTGTCCATCATACGTTTCCGGGCGGCCATCAAGGAGCCGGAGGAACTGGCCTATGTCTTCCTGACCATTGCCCTGGGCCTTGGCCTGGGTGCCGATCAGGCGGTGATCACGGTCATAGCCTTCCTCATAATCGTCGCAATCGTCATATTCAGGGGGCGCAGGACGGGCAAGGAAGATTACCAGAACCTCATCCTGACGATCTCGGCACATAACCCGGGCAAGATAGGCCTGGAGGAGATCGTCGAGAAGCTCAAGATGCACTGCAAGGCGGTCAACCTCAAGCGCCTGAACGAGACCGGCGACCTGATAGAGGCTGCCTTTCTGGTGGAGTTCGAGAACTACGAGCAGTTCGAGCGCAGCAGGAACGAACTCATCCGCATGAATGATTCAGTGCACATCAACTTCCTGGACAACAAGGGTGTCATATAGATACGCCCCATGAAGATCCATCAGGCAGACCATACCGATGCCTTTGTAAAGCATCTCAGGAACTGGAAGGTTATTGCAGCCCTCCTCGCGATGCTCGGGTATTCCGCCTTCCTCTTTCTTGCAGGCGGCCTTGCACATCAGAAAGGGCTCTTCGGCCAGGTCATCAAGCCCATAATCACCGAGAACATCAGGATCCCCGTCAACTACGTTCGAGGTCTCATGGTGAGGCCCGAACACATCATGCTGGACATCCAGCACATCGACTTCCAGAAACTTGCCTACAAACGGGAGCAGGCGCTCAAGGATGGCGTCCTCCATGTCACTGACGAGGACTATGTCTCCGGGCAGATCAGGTGGCGCGGGAAGACCATCCCGGTTGATGTCCGGTTGAAAGGCGACCTTGCTGACCACTGGTATGACAGCACGAAGTGGTCTTTCAGAATAAAGACAAAGGGGGACAGGACGGTGCTGGGCATGAAGAAGTTCTCCCTCCAGCACCCAAGGACCAGGGGTTTTCTGAACGACTGGTATCTGTATCGGTTACTGGAATATTTCGGTGATATCATCGTCCTGCGTTATGATTTCGTGTCCTTCACCCTCAACGGCAAGGAACTGGGCACCTATCTCATCGAAGAGCACTTCGAGGAGATGCTCCTGAGGAACAACAACCGTGTGAACGCACCCATTGTGAGGATTTACGACCATCTCCTGTGGTACAATATCGATCCCCAGATAGGATTCAACACTGCACACCTCAACGAACACTACACCCTCTCACCCATTGACGCATTCAATACCGGCACCATCCAGCGTGACCCTATTCTTCGAGAGAACTTCAATCAGGCCAAGAACCTCTTCGAATCCTTCCGCCTCGGCAGACTGGCGGCGCACGAGGTCTTCGATGTCGACAAGCTGACCGAGATCTTTGCGATAATCGACCTTCTCGGTTATCACCACACCACCGCATACTCGAACATCCGCTTCTATTATGACCCCGTCCGTGCCCTGCTCGTGCCCATCGGCTATGACAACACCTTCATCTTCCCGGCCACCTCGATCCAGGGCCAGTGGAAGCCGATGTCGACGGCAGACGGCATCGGACCCGAGCACACGAACATGGACCGGGACCCGCTCTGGTATGAGACATTCTTCCGTGACGAGGTCTTTTTCCGCAAGTACATCCAGGCCCTGGAGAAGGTTTCCCGAAAGGAATTCCTCGACGACTTCTTCATGAAGACAGATCCGCAAAGCCGTCGGCCCCTTGCCATCATTCATCGAACATTCCCGGGCTACCGGTTTGAACACCGTGATACACTCTATGCAAACGCGGAGTTCATCGGAAAGACCATCGATCCCCTGCAGGGCATCCAGGCATATTTCCACGCCTACGACCCTTCAAGGGAAATCGTCTCCCTGGAACTGGGGAACATCCAGCCGCTGCCCATGGAGGTGGTTGGTCTCAGCTTGAACGGACGGGCTTTGCAGCCTCTTGCAGGCAGGACAATCCTGCAACCAAAGGGGCGTCACCGGTTCATCTCATTCCAGACCATTGAATACAAGATACCGCAGGGTCTCGCATGGAACGACTCCATGAAGCGGGACCTGGTCGTCTCGTACCGCATCATCGGTGCATCCGTAACGAAAACCCTCAATCCCTCCGCCTGGTCGCATCTGGATGAAAACTTTCCGTCAGAGAGGCTCAGGCACCTGTCTCCGAACGTATCAGGGTTTGCCTTCCTGAAGATCGACGCTGCCGGAAAGCGGATAGACGTCCTGCCGGGCACCTGGACCATTGCCGAGAACCTGATGATACCCGCGGGCTGGGAGGTTCATTGCGATGCAGGGACCACCCTCGTGCTGAAGGAGAAGGCCATGGTCCTCAGCTATTCTCCCATCCACTTCCGTGGCAGATCCGGCTCTCCGATCGTCATCCAGAACGACAGCGGCAGTCCGGGCCAAGGGGTTGCGGTCATCCACGCGGAAAGGGAGTCGGAACTGGAGCACGTCATATTCCAGGGACTCGATTCGCTTTCTGTAGGCGACTGGAAGCTCTCATCGGGCATTACCTTCTACGAGTCCCCGGTGAGGATGTCTGATTGCCGCTTCATAGATATTGAAGCGCCTGCAGCACTGGCCATCACGAGGACTGAGTTCTCCCTTGACAGGGTAACCTTCTTGTCATGCAGAGTAACATCACTGGACATCACCTACAGTGAGGGAACCCTTGCATATATCGATGCCGCCCGGTCCGGAGGCACATCAATCCATCTCACCGGATCAATGGTGTCCATCCATGATGTCACCCTCAGCGGCTCTGCTGACCGGGCACTGGTATGCACCGGGGATGGCGTTGCCCAGATCAGAAATCTCTCTATCTACGGAGCAAAGCTTGGCGCCGAGTTCACCAATGGTTCGCGTACCAGTGCGGAAGGTCTTGTTTTCGAGAACTGCAGGCTGGGCATTGCCGTACACAGAAACCAGAGGGATTCAGAACCACCGTATGTCGCGATAACCGGCATTGCCTTTCAGGACAATGAGAGGGATCATGTGGTCGAGCAGAATTCCACCCTGGTCATCGATGGCAGGGAGATCGGGTACACAAGGAAGATGGACACGTTGCTCCCGGCAGAAGTCGGGCAGCATTAGGGATGAGAGAGATGTTCTCCCTTTTTGAACCTCAAACGTGGCGCTATGAGCGCAAGTTCGTCATACAGGAGATGAGCAGGCAGGAGGTCGAGTCCATAGTCCTTCTGCATCCCGCCATGTTCAGAAAGATCTATCATGAACGGCAGGTGAACAATATCTACTTCGACACCTTCGGCATGAGCAATTACCTGCACAATGTCGTGGGTAACAGTCAACGAGTGAAGGTGAGGATACGCTGGTACGGGGA
>ENA-UPTA01004101-UPTA01004101.1-activated-sludge-metagenome-genome-assembly--contig:-NODE-4101-length-13987-cov-5.824935_pt1 | contig 13987 bp, 18 predicted proteins | sample MGYA00238184_ERZ773361 | MGnify/ENA primary metagenome ERZ773361 (study PRJEB29100, sample SAMN05720205) | activated sludge metagenome | isolation source: anaerobic digester from wastewater...
TTAATATACTTCAAAATAATTAATTTCCTTACAACCCTACATTCCTTTTCATCAAAAGTAAAATGCCCATTTCCACATAGAGCATGTTTTTCTAGTTTTTTTAGCATACCTCTTTTAGTTATAATGCGAAACTTATGAAAAAACGCCTTTAATTTTTGCATCTTTAACACAATCAATACCCCCACTTAACAAAACACTGTGATAGTTAATTCCGAAATCAACTTGAAAGTAATATTAATTATAAAATATAAAATGCAATTTATAATTGTAAATAAGAAATAAGAATGGCCCGGTATAATCGGGCCAATTTTTTTAATCTTCTTCCGGAAGCATTATAGTAATAACAGGGTCCCAGGTATCCCCCGGACCACATATAGATTTCAGTTCAATTTCCACCATGACATCATTTTCCATAAGAAACAACACCTTGAAGAACATAAGAGAATTAGTACAATGACTGGTAGCATTCCGGAACATCCAGAGAACGTCCCATAAACGACCCTGAATGCTCTGACCTTCATTACGGAGAATCCCTGAAGGATATTGGCAATCTATTCCATAACCTCATCATCAAGGGCAAAAGTACATTCCTCCGAGGGGGGACAACAGAGTGAGATGACAACTGCAGATCGTTTCATGTGTGAAATACAAATTCTTACCCTCTCAGCAAGCCCCCTTTTCGTCCAAAGGAGGCGGCACGGAGTGCGGGGGATTTACAATATATGTGCGGAGACATATATCGCTTACGTTCATTCTCCACATGTTTTCTTGTTGACCGTAACAATAATTATCATTACAGTTTTTTTGATACCATCAGCACATTATTCTATTTCCAAATGAGGATTTATGGTACCATCACGTGACAAGGTACTTCAAATTATTAAAACCCACAGGTCATACCTGCAAACGGAATACGGCGTAGAAAAAATCGGGCTGTTTGGTTCAATCGCGACTGACACTGCAGATGCAGACAGCGATATCGACCTGGTTGTTCAGTTCAACAAACCCATTGGATTTCGGTTTTATGAACTTGTTGAATATCTGGAGAAATTGTTTAACCGGAAAGTCGATGTACTCACTCCTGACGGCATTGAATCCATAAGAAATAATACAATATCTTCCAACATAAAAAGGATTACACTGTATATCTAAAAGGGAGGGAAACGACTTGTTGCAGGATATTCCAAAAGCAATTACTTCAGCCCCTCAGCTTCTGTTTAACTTTGTGACGTTTACTTCGCCGCAATTTGCCTGTAAGCCTTTCTGAAAACCTCTACATTATCCAATCCTCAAAAAACTCAAAACATTTATACATCATGTTTCTAAACCTTCTTGACATATAATTACTTTATAATTATATTATAATTATGAAACGTATATCTTTTACGTGGGATGCAGGAAAGAATTCCACAAACATCACAAAGCATGGTGTTTCTTTTGAAGAAGCACAATCCGTGTTTTATGATGATAATGCGCGCGTCATGTTTGACCCGGTCCACTCTGAGGATGAAGACAGATTTATCATTCTCGGATTGAGTGAAAGATTACACATTCTTGTTGTGTGCCACTGCTATAAGGAAAATGAAGGAATGATCAGAATAATATCCGCACGAAAAGCAACAAAGAATGAGAAAAAACAATATGGGGAGTGTATTAAATGAGAAAAGAATATAATTTTTCCGATTCAGTAAAAAATCCCTATTCGCAAAAATTGAAGAAACAGATTACTATCAGGATCAATGAAGATACTATTGAGTATTTTAAATCATTAGCTATCGAAACAGGCATACCTTACCAGAAGCTCATGGACCTGTATCTTGCCGATTGCGCGAAGAGCCGGAAGAAGTTAAAGCTTTCATGGAAGTAATTGTATTAATCCCTTTCCTGTTGGATAATAATCCTTACTGTTAACTCTTTATACAAAAAATAAACAGAGGTGAAAACCATAACTCACGGAAGAGGATTATGGATATCTTTGACGATTCCCTTGAAGTCCTTTTCGTTCCCGGTGACAAGCGCCAGGTTATATACATGGGCTGTTGCCGCAATAATTGCGTCAGGAATTTTTATCCGTTGATTTCGACGGATATTAACAGTCTCTTCCGCCACTTCCTCATCAAGGGCAAAAACATGTGCGTTATCAATAAATTCCTTTGCACTTTCAAACAGGTTCTTTTCCCTGTATCCAGCCCACCCGAGAAATTCAATCCTTGTAATAATAGAAATATTGAAGCTGTTTTCAAATATGTCATCAATCTTAGAATTCTTTTCGTCAAATACACCATTTATATAATATATAACAGTATTGGTATCAAGTAAATACTGGTTACTCATGGCTGCTCCATCCGGCCCTTATATCAATTATGTCCTTATCAATTTTTTCCTTTTTCTCATTACCAAGTCCCCGATACTTTTTAGGGTCAAAATGCTTTTTACCGGGAAGAGATATTACAACCTCGACTTCCTTGTGTTCAAATTGTGAAGGAATTGGGATGATACCTTTCAATTTATCTGCCTGTACCAGAACGGTATATTTATTCATTACATGCCTCTGACATAGTGGATATTTACTACAAATATAATAACCAATAATTAATTTTACCAGAAGTAATTCATTCATCAAGCAATTTATGAAATTTACTATTGAGTACTTTAAATCATTAGCGGCTGAAACAGGCATTCCCTATCAGAAGCTCATGGATCTGTATCTCGCTGACTGCGCGAAGAGCCGGAAAAAGTTAAAGCTTTCATGGAAGTAAATGTTGTTGGGCCTTGTCAGGCAAGAGGATTTTTGATTTTTAGTCCTTCCTTCTTCCCGGAACTAATAAGTTTCGTATCACACACTACAAAATAATCAATATCATCTTTCAATAGTAATGCCGTACCGAGTTGAATTGAATCAAGTGATTTCAGCTGGTACTTTTCAATTAATAGTTTTGCGTGTGCGGATACGAGGTTGTCAAATGGTATCTGAGTGAAACAGGGATAGTCGGTATCAAATTCGTTCAATAATACTTTGTAGTCACTTTCGGAAATGACTTTTTCAACCAGAAGGCGTTTAAAAGTTGAATACGTTTCAACTTCAGTAATTGAAGAGACAATAATAGAATCAGCATTATTCATAAGATCATCGACCTTGTCTGATCCTGCTTCAAGAATATATTTTTTTATTAACGCTGAAGTATCAAAGAATAATGTCATTTTTCATTTCTCTCACGCATAATATAATCGAGAGAAGTCTTTGAAGTTTTCAATTTTACTTTTACGGTGTCCCGTTTCCACCCGGTGGAGGACTCGTTAAAGGGAATAATTTTAGCGATTGGTTTGCCCTTGCGGATAATAACAAAAGAGCTGCCATGTTCAACTTTATCAAAATACTCTTTTGATTGATTCCGGAAGTCAGTAAATTTAACATAATTCATGAACTTCTCCTCATGTGACATTATAATGTCATAATAATGCCATCTTGATGAAAAGTCAATAATTTCGCAGCGTAGTAAGGCCTGGCTTCAAGGACAAAATGCGGCCCCTTCCCTCTCAGCAAGCCCCCTTTTCGTCCAAAGGGGGCGGCACGGAGTGCGGGGGATTTAAGGCTGCTGTGAAAATAACTTCTCAATTTTAATACCATAAGGACTGCGATGAATTCTAAAAGAGATGATAGTGACTTGTTTCAGGATATAGTGATGCTTGTTAAAATAGAAATAGTCATGTACAATAGTTGACACTCTTAATCGTTGAAGTATTATTCAAACAGACAGCAGATTATACAGTGCTGCAATTATTCAGGAGTTGTACGGTGATATCATCAGGAGCCTGTCATGAAACTCTTTTCAGGAATAAATCTGTCGTTGCGGTTTGCGATAATAAACATTGTATTTGCCCTGTATGTCCTGTTTCTCCAGCCGATACTGTTGCCGTTTCTTAAAAATGCCGCAGACAATACTGTCAGCGGCTCCAACCCGGTTATCGGAGCCCTCCTTCTTGGCGCGCTTCTTCTTGAAGTTCCCGGTTTATATTATCGAATGAAGCAAATCGGGAACAGGCTCCTCTCGCTGTATCCCAAACGTGCGGGTTCTGCGATTACGGTTCCGTATATCCTTCTACCGGTAATTCTTCACACGGCGCTGGGAGTAATAATTACAATATACGCATTCCATTCCTTCGGGTTCGGATTTCACACGGATGAGTGGATGTTCAGACTCTTTTTCATTATTGCTCTCGTGCGGGAAGGTATTATCATCTATATACTTTACAGCAGGAAGATCCCGGTTCAGCCGGTTCCCATGAGAAAACTTACACCCGTTTTCACCGATGGCATTCTTTTTTATTTTAACTGCATCGCGTTTACCGCTACCTGGGAGGTCATTTCCACAGGCAATGGCGCTGAATCATCAATCGCATCTGCATTGCTCCATTTTTTCTTCGCATCCATTCTCTTTTTAATGTTTTACCTCCCCTGTAATCTGACGTACCTTGCGGAAGACTTCCTGATGCTCCGGGGCAAAAGGGAATTATTAATTCGCCTCACTGCACTCATTATGGTAACGATAAGCGCCGTTGGGCCAATTGCGTTCCGTGATATATTGAATGACCCTTCAGCCGACAATGAACTGATCCGAACCAGAAATAAGAATGAAGAGGTAAGAAGAAAAATCATTGAGGAGCGGCGAATCAGGGAGCAAAGATTTCATAAATAAAAAAGAGGCATCATCTCTGATGCCCCTTGTATATCAACCTCTTGTGAGGTTTATTGATTATCAGCTATCTCCTACCCCATATACTCCAGCACAATCTTCAGCATCCGCCGCACCGGTTCCGCGGCGCCCCAGAGGAGCTGATCGCCCGCAGTGAATGCCGCGACATATTCGGGGCCCATATTCATTTTCCTGATCCTTCCCACGGGGACCGAGAGTGTCCCGGAGACTGCCGCGGGGCTCAGGCCTTTTACCGTTTCCTCCTTCGTGTTGGGAATCACCTTTGCCCATTCATTGGAGCCGGCAATGATATCCTCAACTTCCTTTTCCGATATGTTCTTCGTCAGCTTAATGGTAAGGGCCTGGCAGTGACTCCGCATTGCCCCTATGCGGACACACAGTCCGTCAATCGGTATCGGTGAAATGTTCCCCAGAATCTTGTTGGTTTCCGCAAATCCCTTCCACTCCTCACGGGTCTGGCCGTTTTCCATGGGACGGTCAATCCAGGGAATAAGGCTCCCTGCGAGGGGTGCTGCAAAGTTATCGACGGGAAAATCCTTGCTCTTCATTGTCGCCGTCACATTTTTATCAATATCCAGAATTGCGCTGGCGGGGTCGTTCAAAAGCGCACCGGCGTTACTGCCGATCATTCCCATCTGCGCCACGAGCTCCCGCATGTTTTTCGCACCGGCGCCTGACGCCGCCTGGTAGGTCATTGAACTCATCCATTCGACGAGCCCTTCACGGAACAGCCCGCCAAGTCCCATCAGCATAAGACTCACGGTGCAGTTTCCCCCAATATAATTTTTCACGCCCTTTGCCAGGGCCCGGTCAATCACATTCCTGTTCACCGGATCAAGGACGATAACACTGTCATCCTCCATCCTGAGTGTCGATGCGGCATCGATCCAGTATCCGTTCCATCCCTTATTGCGGAGCTTCGGATACACTTCCTTCGTATAGTCGCCCCCCTGACAGGTGACGATAATGTCCATTCCTGAAAGAACGTCCGTATTGAAGGCGTCCTCCAGCAGCGGCACATCCATGCCGATATCAGGGCCCTTCTGTCCCGCCTGAGATGTGGAAAAGAACAGGGGCTCAAATCCCTGAAAGTCTTTTTCTTCATTCATCCGGTCCATGAGCACCGAGCCCACCATGCCGCGCCATCCGACGAAACCTGCTTTTATCATGCTGTATCCCCTTTTCCTAAAAAATTCGGAAGCTATTTAATGCAATTGTTGTCCTGGTTGTCAAGAGTTTATGAAAATATTATAACCAAAAACCCCGTTTATTCATAAAAAATTGATCGGCGTATCCACTCATATCCTTTTCAGCACCAGGTTCTCAAGGGGTTTCCTCTCTTTATTCGGTGTTTCGGCGGGAAATCCCATGGCAAGAACCGCCATCAGTTCATTTCCTTCATCGATGCCCAGAAGATCATTCACTTCTTTTTTGCGTTTTAATATCTCCCCGAGCCATACCGCACCAATACCCTGTGAATGCGCCGTAAGAAGCATATTCTGGACACAGGCCCCAATTCCCATCAGGTCCTTGTCCCGGTCGTATCCCGCGTTACGGTTATACAATACCGCGACACAGAGGTCGCATTCAACAACGATTCCGCTGTAATGGGTGAGTCGCGACATCTGCTCCCTGATGTTTCTGTCCCGGACAACAGCAAAACGCCAGGGCTGGTTGTTAAGCCCCGAAGGGGCCCATCTCCCGGCATCCAGTATCTGTCCAAGTACGGTGTCAGGGATATTTTCTCCGGTGTATTTCCGGATCGACCGCCTTTCCCGAATTGCCTGCAGCACCATAGTATCCTTCATGAAAAATCCTCTCTTTTGTACATAAAAAAGCATGCCCCGCAGCGGTTTCTGAGGACCTGCGCGGCATGCCTGCTGAAGTTACCGTTATGTTATTTACTGCTGCGCCGGGTGTTCTCTTCCCCTATTTTCACATGGACCCTGTCCTGATATTCCACGATTTCGTTCCGTAAAATATTCAGGTCAGTTATTCTGTCATCAAGCCTGGTCAGATGGTTTCCCAATATCTCCATGAGCCTTTTCAGAACACGTTCGTTCTTCTTATGGATCGACCAGATGTCTTCAAGCTCTTTCATCTCCGTGAGAGAAAGTCCCAGAATTTTCAGCCGCTTGATAAATTTAAGTCTCCGCACATCATCATCGGTATAAATCCGCTTACCCCCCTCAACCCGTTTCACCGAGTTGAGGAGTCCCAGTTCCTCATAATACCGTATTGTACGAAGGCTCATCTCAACAGCTTTCGACACTTCGCCGATGGAATACTTTGTGCTTACATCAGTCCCTGTATTCATACACTCCCGGTTACCGTATTAACATTTCCCCTCATGACGCATATTTTTCCGCGAAGAGCTCCCGCAGCTTGTATTTCTGTACCTTGCCGCTTGCGGTCATGGGAAATTCTTTTACGAATTCAAAATATCGGGGTATTTTATGCCGGGCAATCTTCCCGGCGCAGTATTCCCGTAACTCATCTGCTGTTGCGCTTTCACCTTCCCGCAGCTGAATCGCCGCGAGGACCTGTTCACCGTATTTTTCATCCGGAACCCCCACAACATGGACGTCGCTGATTTTATCATGGGCATGGAGAAACTCTTCAATTTCCCTCGGATATACGTTTTCACCGCCCCGTATGATCATGTCCTTAATTCTGCCGGTAACTTTAAAATATCCGTTTTCATCCACCACTCCGAGGTCCCCGGTGTGGAGCCAGCCGTCTTCATCAATAGCGGCTTCCGTGGCATCCTGCATTTTAAAATAACCCTTCATGACACAGTCACTCCGCGTCACTATCTCACCCTGAGTATTAACAGGGAGGTCTTCCCCTGAATCAGGCTCAATAATTTTCCCCTCGATGTCAGGCAAAAGCCTGCCCACGGTAGAGACCCGCAGTTCCACGGGGTCGTCCCGCCTGGTCATTGTCATGACGGGAGAACATTCCGTCTGTCCGAAAGCAATGACCACCTCTGAACAATGCATCTTTGTCCGGACCTGATTCATGGTTTCCACAGGACATGGCGCACCTGCCATAATACCTGTCCGCAGTGATTTCATGTTAAACTTTTCAAATTCCGGATGTCCCAGCATCGCAATGAACATGGTGGGTACTCCGTTTATCGCGGTACACTGTTCCTTTTCAATGGCCTGAAGTGCTTTCAGGGGATCGAATGCTTCAAGCACAACCATCGTGGACCCGTGATAAACACTGTTAAGGGTGCTCATCACGCAGCCGAAGCAGTGAAAAAGCGGTACATGAATAAGGAGGCGGTCCTCTTCCGTCATACCCATGACGTCTCCCACCATCCTTGCATTATTGACTATATTATAATGTGTCAGCATCACCCCTTTCGGGAACCCGGTTGTTCCGGACGTGTACTGCATATTTATTGTATCGTTCACATCGAGTGATTCCTCACGGGCCTTGAGTTCTGCATCTGAGATTTTTTTCCCGAGCTCGATGACCTCTTTAAATATAAACATTCCCGGTGCAACGTTTCCTTCACCCGCGAGGACAACATTCTTCAGAAAGGGCAGTTTTTCTGAATTGATCATTCCTTTATTCTGATTGCCAAGTTCAGGCACCACCTGACGCACAATGTCATAATAACTGGCATCGCGATAATCCCGTATATGGACCAGCGTTGTTGAATCCGACTGATTGAGAATATATTCCAGTTCGTGTGATTTATAATTCGTGTTCACGGTAACAAGCACTGCCCCGATCATGCTGAGACCAAACTGCAGATACACCCACTCCGGCACATTCGATGCCCAGACGGAGACATGGTCTCCCCTCTTGATACCCAGAGCCATAAATCCTTTTGCGACCTTTTCACACTCTTCAAGAAACTGCCGGTAATTCTGACGTATTCCGAATTCCGGATAGATAAGCGCATCATGTTCCGGATACTTTCCGGCGGTTTCCCTCAATAGATTTCCAATGGTAATTTTTCTGAATTGCGACATGCTGCAACCTCCATAAATATTTTTCTGAAGGCAGGCTTACCACGTAAACTTAACCCAACAAATATATTTATATGAACCCACCTTACGTAAGATGGTAAGAATAACCAAAGACTGAATCGTGTCAAGTTTTTCATTGATTTTTAGACACTATTTTTTTGATTTTTTATTGATTTAATGCATAATCAGAATCTGAATGACGTAGTAAATACTGGATTTTTATTACCACACACACTGATATTACATATAAATGACGCTCCGGAAACAATACTGTTCATGATTACAATAAACATCAATGGACACTAATAATTATGACAGTCAAAGAAATTAAAAAAGAATTCTTTGATATACCGTGAAAGTGGAGTAATCTCTTGCTTAGCTGATACTGTTTCATCAGAAACGAAAAGAACAGCGGGAGTGCTGCAACAAACAAAAGGGAGATTTACATGAAGAATATCCAGAAAGCACTGCAGAATGAAACGTTCAGCAGGGATTCAATACCGGGGATTGCAGTAAACACCTACAAAAAACTCTGGAATAAAGAAACCTTTTACGCAAAAGAGCTAAACGGCCAGCCGACTCTGGAATTTTTACCAACCACCTCTGCAGAATTCCTTGAACAGCAATTCTATATCGCCGCCGGTCTGATTGAGCTGGGTCTGGAAAAGGGGGACCATGTCGGTATTTTTTCTTATAATTCGCTTCGCTATGCTGTTGAAATATTCTCCACCCTTTCAATTGGAGGGGTTTTTGTCCCCGTATATCCAACGCTCACCATGGAGGAGGCCCTGCTGCTTTTCACTCATTCCGACACCAATTACGTTTTTGTAGGCGACATTGCCCAGTATCAGAAGGCTGTTGCTATCCTGGATAAAGTAAAATCTCCGCTGAAAAAGGTAATAGTAAATTTCCCGACTGATAAAAAGCATAAAAATGTCATGTCCTATGAAGAGCTCCTTGAAATGGGGCGAAATTCCGGACATATTGATAAAATCATTGCAAGCATCAAATCCCTCTCCCCGGACCACCTCGCAGCGCTTGTGTACACACCGGGAACAACGGGCATACCAAAGGGTGCCATGCTGAGCCATGGTAATTTCCTTGCACAGGTACCCGTCGCTGAACATTTCGACATCACCGATCAGGATGTCAGGCTCTCCCATCTTCCATTCAGCCATGTCTTCGGTCTCTCTGCGGACCTCTTTGCATCGGCCCTTATCGGGACATCCATTGCGATATCACACACGTTTGACACGGAAGAGATTGTCCGCGATATCGCCATGGTAAAGCCCACCGTCATGTGTTCGGTCCCGCGGATGTATGAAAAGCTTTATGTTCACACCATTCACAAAATAAACCGCTCAATGGCTCCCAAAAGGGCGCTCTACAATATGGCCATTATGGTGGGCCGGGCATGCTACATCCGGAAGGTAACCGGAAGAAACACCTCCCCGCTCCTCTGTATTATGAAATCACTTTTCAGCGTCATCTATCTTTTTTTACGCCGTTCGATCAATATGAACAGAACACGGATTCTCTTCTCCGGGGGAGGCCCTCTTACGCTTGAAGTCGCATATTTTTACGGCGGTATCGGGGTCCCCATTCTTGAAGGATACGGTCTCACGGAAACATCGCCTATCGTTAATGTCAACAGGCCCGGCCATGAAATACCGGGTACCGTCGGTCAGCCAATCCGCGGCGTCGAAGAAAAAATTTCTGACGACGGGGAAATTCTCATCAAGGGCCCCATGGTTTTCCACAAATATTACAAAGATGACAGTGCTGATACGGCGGAGGTATTTACCGCAGACGGTTTCTTCCGGACAGGGGATGTGGGGGTAATGAACGAAGACAACTATCTTACCATCACCAGCAGGCTGAAAGACATAATTATAACGTCAGCGGGTAAAAATATCGCCCCCCAGCGTATTGAGAAAATGTTTGAAAACGACGAATACATTGACTATTTCTGCGTTGTCGGGGACAAACGAAAATATTTGACAGCACTCATTGTCCCGGATTTTGAAAACCTTTCAAAATTCGCGAAATTTCACAATATCAAATTCAACACAAATAATGACCTTGTTACCAACGAGACAATCTATAAATTTTACAAGGAACGGATTGAAGCGGCAAACGATAATCTCGCACGATATGAACAGATAAAAAAATTCACCCTCCTCGCCCATGGGTTCTCTGTTACCACGGGGGAACTCACCATGGCCTATAAATTTAACAGAAATTCGATCCAGCACAACTACAGGGAGCTGATCGATAAAATGTATCCCGCGAGCAGTAAATTGGAATAAAAAAAAAGTGCTAATGGAAAAATTTCAGATGCCGACATAAAGAGTAAGGGAAAATATGCAAAAAAATGCGAAAAAGGGCACAATCGTGTCGATAACGTCCCGCATAATCAAATAAACACTCCTAAACCACTCTAATCTCCTGCAATCGACTTAAATATCCACCCCCTGAAGTACGATATATCTAACGTAAGGAACAAAAGTTCACCGCTCACTGAAGCGAAACGGTCTTTGAAAACTAACGAATACCTGCCGGAACCTGATATTCCTATTTTTTTTAGTGGGAATATACGGTTGCAGCAAACAAAGGGTATTCCCTGCCCGCGTACAACGCAACCTGGCATTAACAGCCTGATAGGGAGATCAGGTTTACAAAAACAAAGGAGTGTTACACTATGATAATAAATCATAATATGAGTGCCATCAATGCGAACAAGGCGTTAAAGTTCAAGCATTGGGATGTAAACAGGTCGATGGAGCAGCTATCATCCGGTTTGAGAATCAACCGTGCAGGCGACAACGCCTCCGGTCTCGCAGTTTCAGAGAAAATGCGGTCTCAGATCAGGGGTCTCAGACAGGCCGAAAGAAATACTGAAGACGGTATGTCACTCGTCCAGACAGCTGAAGGGTACCTTGACCAGTCTGCAAACATTCTGCAGCGAATCAGAGTGCTCGCAGTTCAGTCATCCAACGGCATTTACACACAGGAAGACAGACAGCTCATACAGGTTGAAGTTTCAGCTCTTATAGATGAAGTTGACCGGATCGCCTCTCAGGCTGAATTTAACAAATTCAGACTTCTTCTCGGCGATTTTTCACGGACCAGCCCGAAGGCAAGTATGTGGTTTCACATGGGTGCCAACATGCACCAGAGGGAGAGAATCTACATACAGACAATGACTTCAATTGGACTTGGCCTTGTTGAAAGGACCGGACGCTTTCTTGCTAACCTCAGTACCGCTGACGGCGCTAACAGAACTATTGGCGTTATAGACAGTGCGCTTCACAAAGTTAGCAAGCAGAGAGCAGACCTGGGTGCTTATTATAACAGACTCGAACATGCCGCCAGGGGTTTAATGAATGCCTATGAAAACATTCAGGCATCTGAAAGCCGTATCAGAGACGCAGATATGGCTGAAACCATGGTTGATCTGACAAAGGACCAGATCCTTACTCAGAGTGGTACTGCGATGCTGGCTCAAGCAAACATGAAAACACGTACCATCTTACAGCTTCTTGGTGGTTAATCAGTAAAAAGAGAAACAAACTTGTAATAGGGAATACCATACAATCAACACCCGCCGGAAGGCGGGTGTTTTTATTTGTGGATTTAAATATTCTTTCCTGCAGTGGAGTGGAAGAACCTATTTTTCATCAAGGTGTTTCAGAAGGTTATTTCTTTTAATAATTGTAAAAAAACGGTCAAGATATGCAAGCTTAAAGATGTTGAGAATATCATGGGGTATATCAACAATCACCATCTCGATATTGCGTTTTTGTAAAAGATTCTTATTCCTGACGAGACAGCTGATTGCCGAGGAATCCATAAACGCAAGTTCAGAAAAATCCAGAACCAGAAATTTTACTCCCTCCTGAACGTTCTCGTGGATAATCTTCTCAAAACGCGAAATTTCCATGGTGTCAAAGCTCTCCCGCAATGACATCAGCACCGCATTATCCAGAAGTTTTGCAACAGTAATTTCCATTCTTCCCGCGTTATTACGACAATCTGTTTATATACTCTTTCCGGTTTATTTCCTCAGAGAAATATTTCCATGTGAGATGTTATACTTATAATAGTGTAATTTCTGAACAAATGTGCTAAAAAAAAATTACCTGAATACATTTTCTGCGACAACTTCATAGACCGGCCCTCCCGGGGTCAGGGTGGAAGAATATAAAGTGAGGCGGTCAAATATTCCTTCAGTATAATACGCTGCTTTCTGCAGCTCACAGAGTTCCACAAATTTCGGATCAAGCATATCCGCTTTTCTCACCCTGGCAACAGTCAGATGAGGGGAAAAATTTTTTCTGTCACGCTCAAATCCGCACAGTTCCATTTTGTCCCGCACCGTATTGGCAAGCATTGAAACTGCCCAGAAATCGGTGTCAATACCGCACCAGATTACATTGGGACGCTGCAGGTTCGGAAAGGCTCCCATCCCCTCTACACGAAACGGTATGGGGGAATCAGGTACCGCCACTGCATTGAATTCACCTGTCACCTGTGCTGTAAGACTTTCATCACATTCACCAAGAAAAGAGATTGTCACATGATAATTCTCCGGATTAACCCTCCGAAGCTGCTTTTTCCACGGGGCAAGGCTGTCGTATACGGCGGAAAGTGATTTTTTTACTTCACCGGACATTGGTAATGCGATAAACAGACGTTCCATCAGGATTCCTCAATAATTCTCGGCACGACCACATGCCCATCCTCAAAACCGGGGGCAATTTTTTCAAGTTCAGAAACAGGCAGAGAATCGTGTACCACATCATCACGAAATACATTCATCAGTTCAACGATATGGTCAGTGGGTAACACGTTCTCCGTGTTTAGTTCATTTATTTTTTCAACATACTTCAGGATGTCCCCCAGCTGCACCTCGAATTCCTGCATTTCCTCTTCCTTCAACTCAAGCCGGGAAAGCTCTGCAACCCGTATAATCACATTTCTGTCAATATTCATCGTTCTGCTCCATCTTTATGCTCTTTCTTTTTGGGTTCCCGGAAGTGATCCCCTTTTGCCCTATACTCGTTTCTCTGAAAATCGAAATCAATCCTTTTTTCCTGTTCAGGGTTTCCGGCCGGTTCAACTTTTACACTCAACCGCAATGTGCGGAATTGAACCGGGACCCAGTCGAAAGCGACAATCTGCAGAATTTTATCACCGGGAACAATAAAATCAAAATCATAATCGACAACAGCATCATCGTACACTGTTTTTTTATTACAAAAGGAATCTCCTGAATACCTCTTG
>ENA-UPTA01004102-UPTA01004102.1-activated-sludge-metagenome-genome-assembly--contig:-NODE-4102-length-13986-cov-5.071495_pt1 | contig 13986 bp, 11 predicted proteins | sample MGYA00238184_ERZ773361 | MGnify/ENA primary metagenome ERZ773361 (study PRJEB29100, sample SAMN05720205) | activated sludge metagenome | isolation source: anaerobic digester from wastewater...
TCTGGCGGTGCTGGTTCTTGTTTCGCTGGAAGGCAACACTCATCACGGCGCGTCCTATCCCGACCAGAGCGTGGCGGTGATCAATGTGGCCGCGCTCCGGCCGGATCCGATGGATGCCGAGCTTTACGGGCGGCGCATCGAGAAGCAGCTGATGAGCGCAGGCGGGATTCTTCTGGGGATGGATATCTGCCCGAATCCGCTTTGCGCGCTTTCCGCTTATGAGAACATGGAGCGGCTGGATGCCAAGGGCCGCAACTACTGCCCGCCCTGCCAGGACCGCGTGAAAAAAATCCTTCAGGAGAAAGGCGCGCTGCTCGAACCCGTAACGGTTCAATAGCGCCGTTTTCAAAAGAAAGTATTTATGCTCGACATCAAAAAACTGAGGGAGAACCCCGACGAAATCGCGCGGAGACTGTCCACGCGCGGCAATAAGTATGATCTGCAGGGCGTGCTGGCGCTGGATCAGGAGCGCCGTCATCTGCAGGCCGAGACCGAAAAACTGAAGAACGAGCGGAACACCGCATCGAAGGAAATCGGCCGCCTCAAAAAAACCGGCCAGGACACCGGCGCCATGCAGGAGTCCGTCCGCAAAATCGGAGAGCGCGTCGCGGAAATTGACGCCGAGCTGAAGGCGCTGGAACAGCGCCAGCATGAAAAGATGCTGATGATCCCGAATCTGCCGCACGCGAGCGTCCCCGTTGGAACCAGCGAGGCGGACAACAGGTTCGTGCGCGCGTGGGGCAAGCCGCGTGAGTTCAGCTTCACGCCCGCGCCGCACTGGGACATCGGCGCGCGGCTGAAGATTCTGGATTTCGAGCGCGCGGCGCGGCTGTCGGGCGCGGGCTTCTCCCTTTTCAGGGGAGCGGGCGCGCGGCTGGAGCGGGCGCTGATTCAGTTCATGCTGGATCTGCACACGTCGCATCACGGATACACCGAAATTTCGCCGCCTTTCCTTTGCAATGCCGATGCCATGACGGGAACAGGCCAGCTCCCGAAGATGGCGGAGGACATGTACCGGCTTGCGGATGAGCAGCTTTATCTGGTGCCGACGGCCGAGGTGCCGGTAACGAACATTTACCGCGAGGAAATCATCAGCGAACCGCTGCCGCTTTCGTTCGTGGCCTACACGCCCTGCTTCCGCCGCGAGGCCGGCGCTGCGGGAAAACTCACGCGCGGACTGAACCGCCTGCACCAGTTCGACAAGGTGGAGCTGGTCAGAATTGTCGAGCCGTCAAATTCCTATGAGGCCCATGAACAGATCGTGGCCAATGCGGAAACGGTCCTGCAGAAGCTCGGGCTTCCTTACCGCGTGATCGAGCTTTGCACGGCAGACATCAGTTTTGCGGCGGCCAAATGCTATGATCTTGAACTGTGGGCGCCGGGGCAGAATACGTGGCTGGAAGTCTCTTCCTGCAGCAACTTCGAAGATTTCCAGGCGCGCCGCGCAGGCATCCGTTACCGCAATGCCGACGGCAAGGTCGAATTTGTTCACACGCTCAACGGCTCGGGCGTGGCGCTGGCTCGTCTGTACGTGGCCATCCTCGAAAACTATCAGGAAGCTGACGGCTCTGTAGTGATCCCCGAGGTGCTCCGGCCCTACATGGGCGGCATCGAGCGCATTTCACCTCCCGCATGAACCTGCCTGACAGGGTTTTGAAATCCATCCGGAGCGGCGGTCTGCTCAGGGGCGGAGAGCATGTTCTGGCGGCTGTTTCGGGCGGCGCGGATTCTGTGGCCATGCTCCATTTGCTGAATGTCCTGTCTGCCCGTCTGGGGATTTCGCTGTCAGTCGCGCATTTGAATCACAAGCTGCGCGGCCGCGAAGCGGCCCGCGATGCAAAGTTTGTTCGTGAACTCGCCCGGAAACTGGATCTTCCCTTTTCAGAATCCTCCTGCGATGTCAAAAAACTGGCAAAACAGAAGGGGATATCTGTCGAAATGGCGGCGAGGGAAGCTCGGTACGGTTTTTTTTCTGAAGCGCTCAAAGCAAGCGGCGCGGATTGTGTGGCAGTTGCCCATAACGCGGATGATCAGGCTGAGACCGTGTTATTGAAACTGGCGCGGGGCAGCGTCGCGGGACTTGGCGGGATGAAGGCGATCAGTCGCGTCAGTGGCCTGTGCGTGATCCGGCCGCTGCTGGATGTGACGCATGCGGAAGCCGTTCAGTATCTGAAACGCCGCCGGCTGGAGTGGATTGAAGATTCCAGCAATGCGGAGACAGAATACCTGCGCAACCGCGTCCGGCATGAGATCATTCCGCTGATTGAGAAACGGCTCAATCCCCAGTTCCGCAAGGCGGTGCTGCAGGTGGCGGATATTGTTGCACGGGATCAGCAGTGGCTTGATGATCTGGCGCAAAATCTGCTGAAAAAATGTTCAGTCCGAGGCGGCCTTTCGGTCAGCAAAATCAAAAAGCTGTCTTTGGCTGCGCGCCGCCGTGTCTTGATGCTTTGGCTTCAGCCGGATGGCGGCGCGACCTATGACATGCTGCAGCGCATTGAAGAAATGATTTCAAGCGAACAGGGGAGTGAATGGATTCCGGGTCCGTCCGGCCGGAAAATATGCCGCAACTATGATGTTCTTTCGCTGATGCGCAAATCCTCTGTGGCTGCATACGACAAACCCGTCAAAGTGCCGGGAATCACTGTGCTGAAAAAGCCGGGATTGCGAATATCAGTTGAAAAATGCCGTGTGCTTCACAAGCAGACCGGCGGAAAGCCCGGGAAATATCCCGCGTGGGCCTGCATCAATCCGTCTGTCCTGAAAGGCCGCAAACTGCATGTGCGCTCATGGCGTCCGGGCGACCGCTTCTGTCCGCTCGGGTTTGCGGGAACAAAAAAAATTCAGGATATTTACGTGGATGCCAAGGTGCCTCAGGATGCTCGCCGTGGGCTTCCGCTGCTGGTGGCGGGTGATGAAATCATCTGGGTTCCGGGTTATCGCGTGGCGCGGAGCGCGGCCGTTACTGATCCGTCGCGGGGGGCGCTGCTGATGCGTATTGAAGCATCCGGGTTAGAGATCTGATTCCACACGATGTCCAGATTCTGCGTGACGGTCAGTGAAACTTCCCGTTCGTCCAGAGGAATGCCATTGACCAGCCAGCGGCCTTCTTCCGGCGCTGAAAGCCCGATGGATTCTCCTTCGAAATACCATCCATCGTAAGAACTGTTAGTGCTCAAGCCATCGATGACTACGGGCAAGTTTGCGGGCGCAGACACCCTGCAGAGAAAGGCATCCCCCACGCCGAAATAGTCCTTCATGCGTTCGCGCAGAAATGCGGGCCGATGATCAATGAAATTGCGGTAATCCTCGATGAATTTCAGATCGGTCCGGCCGAACGACCTGGCCAAACGCTCATAATGATCGATCCGGGAGCTGAGAAATTCATGGGTGAGCGTGTGATTGAGCGTGTCCATTACCCAGCGGACTGCGCGCCGGCAGAAAGCGGGGTCATCGCGCACCAGCCGACCGAACAGGACGCTCGGGGCGTCGCCGCGATTGCGCCAGTGACTGTACTTCGGTTCGCCGGGATGGAGAATGGCCCGCTCCCAGGATTCCTGCTGCCAGTTATCACGCGGCTCCGTTCCCCCGTAAACATCCACAAAACCGTGATCCATGTCCCAATTGATCCACCGCCATTTAGGCACGGCTTCCCGGTTATCGCGGATCGCGGCACCCTGATAGCCGTCGGAAACGCCGCAGTACACCATGGAGAACACATAGGCGATCATGTTGTTCAGATCCGCAATATCCTCAAACGTTTCGCTTAGCAGGGGCGCCGGTTGGCGTATGACCCATCTGTGAAAATCTCCATATTGCTGATGGGCTTCGCGTTCGCGTTCCGCCTTGAAGATGTGCATCACGAAGTCCGGATGGCCCATGCGTGAAACCCATTCCTTGCGCGAGATCTGCTCGGAAAGGAAGTAGAGTCCCTGATCTTTTCCGTTCAGGAAGAAACGAACCGGTTTTGTTGCGGGAACCATGCACCCCATGCGTTCCGCCGCATCAAAAGACAGCAGTCCTGAAAACGGTGATTCGGGCGGCCAGTCGGCGTGAACCACCAGGTGTCGCACCGGCCGGTCAGCTCCAAGACCCGGCTCAAAAGCAGACGCCCCCAGTTCTTCGCGGAAGTACAGACGGAAGCTGTGCTTCTGGCCCGGTGCGCGGCTTGTCCCGCCATGCAATCGCATGCCGGCCAGAGACATGAAGGGCTTCTGCCCGGCCGCAAAATAGGTGATGGCTGCCGGGCGTTCCCATTCGCGGCCATGACCCTTGTAGTTGGTCTCAATCCCCCACGGGTCGCTGGTGAGGTCTTGCGGGGTGATGCGGACAGCGAGCACCGGCCATTCGGCGGTTGGCGGCACCGGAGGCGTTTCATCGGGAAGCGGGACCGGAAAGGTTGACAATTCAGGCAGCCATTCGCGGTTAACCGTGTAAAGCCACTGGTCGACAATCCGTTTCTTCTGAAAAATACTGGCGTATAGTCCCGGCGCACGATAATCCGATAATGGATAAAGCGCTTCATCGTTTTTGACGGGCCGCACCAGTCGCAGGTGCCGGAAAGCCCTGCCTGTCGCACCATAGTTGAGAATGGCGGCGGGAACGCTGAGGCTGCGCAGAAGACTGCGCGCGGCTTCTGTCCAGAAGGCTGTTTCCAGGTAAATGCCAGCCGTCAGGAAGCCAAGCAAACCGAAAGTAATGAATAGGGCTTTGCGCCGCATATCACATCGGCTCCGGGCGGCTTACACCTCACCGCTGCGGTTGAAATAGACGTTGGCCTGCGCGCCTTCAATCTTTTGTCCAATTTCGCTCAGCGAAACAACGATTTGCGGGCCGGCCTTGATGAAACTGTAGCACAATGAGGCCTGCCCGTTCGACTGGGTCAGGCTGTCGATCCGGCCGGCCGGCAGCCGGTTATGGAGGAAGGCCAGCACGTCTGCTGCCCGGGCTTCGTACACCGGGCCGGGCATTGTCACAATGACCATTCCGTCGTTCATGCGCCCGCGGGTGAAGATGTACATGCCTCCCTGAACCAGCAGCCCGATCACCGCCACGGCAAGTATAACCGCGAGAAAAAGGATGTTGAAGGTGGCGCAGCAGATGGAAGTCGCCACCACCAGCATGATGAATCCGATCTCCTCGGGTTCCTTGATGGGGGTCCGGAAACGGACAATGGAGAGCGCCCCCAGCAGGCCCAGCGAAAGCGGCAGGGAGAACTGGATGGCCACAAAAATGCCTGTGATGGAGACACCCAGCAGCGGGAAGGCGCGGTGCACCTGGCTGCCGGTTGAGCGACTGCGGTAGAACCATGTGTACAATCCTGCGATGAACAGCGAACAGAGCAGGGATATCCCCACTGCGGCAAAAAACGGCAGGAATCCGATTTCCTGCATTTTTTTGCTGCCCATTCCGATGAGTTGATTTGCCATTTCCTGCATATTCATATTTACGACTCCTGTGTCAGCCTGTTAAAGCAGGCTAAATATTTTGAAAAAGACTGTTTGCGGCAGCCCATGGCCGTCAGCGGATGCAGTGTTGCGGGCAGCGTATCTGCGGAACCTTTGACTTCGACCACGGCCTCGTCCAGCGGATGCGGATGGATGCGCGGCAGCATGCGGGGATTGGTGCGGGGTACAGAGATGTCATAATCCACGCAGATGCGAAGCCGGGTTGCGGGTTCAATGAAACGACTTCGCCGGTAGGAAATGCAGAACAGGGGATGCAGCGCCTCGTTAAACATAACTCCTTGCGGAGCCAGCAGACGCTCGATGCCGCAAAGTTCAGGCGAGGCAAGATCCATTTGATCGAGGTGGGGGCCCTGGAATGGCGCGCGAACATGGATTTTGCGGCGCGTGCCGCCCCTTCGGAATTTGACTAAGGAATACGGGATCCAATGCGGCCTGCGTGTGGACATCGGCATACCACCGCAGCCGCACTTTTGTTTTAAGGAAGTCACTGTTGCGCTTTTCATCCAGCAGGCGGTGATCGCGGAGATCGTAGTAGATGCTGTTTACCCTGCCTTTCGGATATTCGGGATCCGGCAGACAGCGGCCCTCCAGCCAGCTCACAATTTCCCGGGCGAACCCGTTCCGAAAAACAAATTTCAGCTCGTGTTCCGGGGACATCATGAAACCTTCGCGCGGAGGATTTCTTCGTAGCCGGTATTGTTGACATAGCCTTCGGAACCGGCCTGCGAAATGATGCGCCCAGGAACTCCGGCGACGACGGCATGGTCAGGCACATCTTTTGTAACCACGCAGTTGGCGCCCGCGGCAGCGTTGTTTCCGATTTTTACCGCCCCAATGATTTTTGCTCCCGGTCCGATATAGACATTGTCGCCGATGACCGGAAACCCCTTGTTCTTTCCGCGGTTGGCCTGCCCCAGCGTGACCCCGTGCGAAATATTGCAGTTCTTTCCGATCACGGCGCGGCTGTTGACCACAATGCCTCCAAAATGGCCGATGTAGAAGCCGGGGCCGATGTCCGTCTCCGGCGGGATGGCAATTCCAAACTTGTAGGTCAGGCGGTGGAGCATCAAATTGGCGAGCGCGTGGAACGGATAGCGAAGCCATGGATTGCTTTTGGTGAAGCGCCAGGTGCGAAGCCAGAAGTTGTACTGGTAGGTTCCGCAGCGCAGCACATGGCGGATCAGCACGGAGGGGCGCACATCCGCGGTGATGCGGTACAGGTCGGACAGGATCAGATATTTGTATTCCTCATAATTCACGGTGCCAGCCTCATATCCGTTGCAAAGTTGCTCCCGCAGTGTTAAATTCAGCGCTCACTATAACTTAGGAACGGAAAAGATGGAAGAAAACAAAGAAATTCAGCAGAAGGATGCCGGCCAGCCGCAGAAGGTTCCGTTCCGCGGGATGGCCGTCTGGTTCCTGCTGATCGCCCTTTTTCTGACCCTTTTCCAGGTTTTCTCGCAGCGGCAGGTGAAGTACGAGGAAATCGCGTGGAGCCCGGATTTCATTCAGCTGGTGTCGCAGAACCGGATTCGAAACTGCGAAATCGTGCGAGATTTGGCCGGAAACAATGAATACATCCGCGGAGAAAAAGTGGATGGCGCCAAGATCACGTACTTCCGGGTGAACACCATCGTCACGGAATACACGCAGAAGTGGCTGGACGAGAAGGGTGTCAAATACCAGTACAAGTCGCAGAACCCGTACCTCTGGCAGATCATCTCCAGCGCGATCCCGCTGCTTCTTTTCATCGGGCTGTTGTATTTCTTCTTCATCCGCCAGATGAAAATGGCGGGCCGCGGAGCCATGAGCTTCGGCAAGAGCCGCGCGCGGATGCTGACGCGCGACCGCAACCAGATCACCTTCAAGGACGTGGCCGGCATTGACGAGGCCGAAGAGGAAGTCCAGGAAATCATAGAATTCCTGAAGGATCCCAAGCGATTCACAAAGCTGGGCGGGCGCATCCCGAAGGGGGTCATGCTGGTGGGCGCGCCGGGTACCGGGAAGACCCTGCTGGCCAAAGCCATCGCGGGCGAAGCCAAAGTTCCCTTCTTCAGCATCAGCGGCTCGGATTTTGTCGAGATGTTCGTGGGCGTCGGGGCTTCCCGCGTGCGCGACATGTTCCAGCAGGGGAAGAAGCATGCGCCGTGCATTATCTTCATCGACGAAATTGACGCCGTGGGGCGCAGCCGTTTCAGCGGCATCGGCGGCGGGCATGATGAGCGCGAGCAGACGCTGAACGCCCTGCTGGTGGAAATGGACGGATTTGAGACGCAGGAAGGTGTGATCATTGTTGCGGCCACGAACCGCCCGGATGTGCTGGACAACGCGCTGCTGCGGCCGGGCCGCTTTGACCGCCAGATTGTGGTTGATCTTCCGGATCAGCACGGGCGCGAAGCCATCCTGAAAATCCATTCCAAAAAGGTCAAGCTGGGCGCCAGTGCCGACTTGATGCGCGTCGCGCGCGGCACCCCGGGATTTTCCGGAGCCGACCTGGCGAACCTGATCAATGAGGGCGCATTGCTGGCTGCGCGCCGCGGCGCATCCGCCATAGAAATGAAAGATCTGGAAGAGGCCCGCGACAAAGTGCGCTGGGGCCGTGAGCGGCGTTCGCGCAAACTGGACGACAAGGAACGCCGCCTGACGGCTTATCATGAGGCCGGCCATGCGATTGTTCTTGCGATGATGGAGGAAACCGAACCGCTGCACAAGGTGACGATCATCCCGCGCGGAATGGCACTGGGTTCCACGATGCAGCTCCCTGAAAAGGACCGCTACACCCAGACCCGCCAGAGCCTGCTGGACATGATAGCCGGCACCATGGGCGGCCGAGCTGCAGAGGAGATTGTGTTTAATGATATTACCACCGGCGCACAGAGCGACATCAAGCAGTCCACCCATATCGCCCGCATGATGGTCTGCAAGTGGGGCATGAGCGATGTGCTGGGCCCGCAGAATTTCGACAAGAGTGAGGAGCTGCTGTTTCTCGGCCGGGAAGTTTCCCGGTCGCAGGAATACGGTGAAGAGACCGCCCGCAAGATTGACCAGGAGGTCAGCCGCATCATCAATGAGGGGCATGAACGGGCCCTGAAGGTTTTGCGCGAGCACCGCGCGCAATTGGATACGCTTGCCGGCATTCTTCTGGAGCGTGAAACCGTTGAAGGATTTGAAGTGGAAGAAATCCTGAAGCACGGACGCATCCTGGATGATGTCGAGCGGACGGAAATCAAGAACCGCGAAAATCCGCCCGCGGCTGCCGCCCCGGCAGCGAACTAGGAGCTGGGTCCGCATGCGTCAGGCGCACCAGTGGAAATGCCGCAACCGGGTGCTGGTTTGCGGCCCCCAGACACTCATCATGGGCATTCTCAACGTGACGCCCGATTCCTTTTCTGACGGCGGTCTTTATCGCTATGCCCCCGATGCCATTGCGCATGCGCTGGATATGGAGGCTGACGGCGCTGCGATTATTGACATTGGCGGCGAATCCACCCGGCCGGGCGCCCCCGCGATTTCGGCCGCCGAGGAGACTGATCGAGTGCTGCCCGTGATCCGCGACCTGGCGCGGAAATGCCGCTGCGCGCTTTCCATTGACACCACCAAGGCCTCTGTCGCGCGCGCCGCCCTGGAGGCCGGATGCCACATTGTCAATGACGTGTCCGCCGGAACGGCCGATGAGGAAATGCTTCCTGTCGTCCGGGAGCACGGCGCCGGATTCATCCTGATGCACATGCAGGGAACTCCGCGCACGATGCAGCAGAACCCGTCCTACGAAAACGTGGTGGAGGATGTTCGCCGGTGGCTCGTGCAGCGGGCCGGCGCGTGCGTTGCGGCCGGCCTGGATCGCGCAACCCTGGCGCTGGATCCGGGCATCGGGTTCGGGAAGACGGTGGAGCACAATCTGGATCTGCTGGCCGGCATGGACAGTCTCTCGGAGGCGGGATATCCGGTTGTCGTCGGCATATCGCGAAAAAGTTTTCTGGGGGCGCTGACCGGCGAGGGACCCGGCGGCCGCCTGGCTGGGAGCCTTTCGGCGCTCTCGTATGCCATCACACGCGGAGCCGGTGTTGTGCGTGTGCACGATGTAAAGGAGTCTTGTCAAGCCGCCCGCGTTGTGGATATATTGTTTGCGCATGAAGAGAGCGTGAACGGATGTCGCAAACCATAATACAGATTGGCACCCCGGTGCTGGAGATGCTGGTGCTGGCGGTGATGTTTTATTACGTTTTTCTTTTCCTGCGCGGGACGCGGGGCTGGCAAGTGCTCATTGGTTTCATCAGCGCCCTTATTGTTGTGATGCTGCTGACCGGGCTCCTCCACCTGGCCGCCCTGAACTGGCTGCTGACAAAGTTTACCACCTATATTGCACTGGCTTTTGTCGTGATCTTCCAGCCGGAAATCCGCAGGGCTTTGGCGGAGCTGGGCAAGCAGCACGTCTTCGCATCCACTCAGCTTGAAAGGGGGCTGTGCGATCATCTGGTGCAGGCTGTCATGATGCTGTCAGAGCGGAAGATCGGCGCGCTGATCGCCGTTGAACAGGAGATCGGCACCCGCACGGTCCAGGAGACGGGAACGCCTTTGGATGCATCGGTCTCACCGGAACTTCTTTCCACAATTTTTTATCCCGGCACCCCTTTGCATGACGGCGGCGTGCTGATCCGCGAAAACCGTGTGGTGGCTGCCGGATGCCTGTTCCCGCTGTCCCAGCGCATTGAGCCTGGCCGATCCCTGGGCACCCGCCACCGGGCTGCAATCGGGCTGTCCGAGGAGACGGATGCCGTCGTGCTGGTGGTGTCTGAGGAAACCGGCACCATTTCCATTGCCCATCGCGGCCGGCTGCTCCGCCCGCTTGACGAAGAGAAGCTTCGCCGCCTTCTGACGCGCTTCATGCTGCGCAGCCGGAAAGGCAGAAGTCGCATCGAACGTGTGCAGGAGGTGCTCACCCTGAGTGCGGATGGCGTGGCCGAGACCGGAAAGATGGCCGGGGACAAGGGGGCGATGGATGGCATCTGAGTCCGGAAATGCGGAATGGATCTTGAACAACTGGCGCACAAAGCTGGCCGCCGTTCTGCTGGCGGTCATCGCCTGGTTTGCCATTGATAACGCCATCAGCAACCGAGATGTGATTTCCGACCTGCCGCTGGAGATCAAGACGGCTGAAGGGCTGGCGGTTCTGAACCGCTCGGTGGACAAGGTGGATGTGACTTTCCGCGGCGCCCGCGAGGATATCCGGCAGCTGAAACGCGAGGATATTTCCGTTGAGATCGTGGCCACCACCAGCCAAATAGAACTGAAGCCTGAACACGTGAAGGGATCGGGAAGATGCCGCGTGGTTTCGCTGGATCCCCATGTCGTGAATGTGGAACTTGACCGGGAAGGTTACAAGACCGTGGAGGTCGAGGCAACGACCGAGGACGAACTTCCGAAAGGCTATGTCCTCAAGAATCTCACGGCCAGCCCGACCAACGCGACCATCTACGGGCCTGTCAGCCGGCTTGCGGATGTGAAGATGATCCGCACCATCCCCATCTCTCTGAAAGGCCGCAACGGCACATTCCGCGAGCGGACGCTCCTGGCCGCGCCGTCCAATATGTCTGATGCCCGCATGGAGCCGGAAAAGGTGATGGTGGAGGCTGTCATCATTGAGTTCAGGGATGAAAAAACCATCGAATCGGTTCCGGTTACGGCGATGGTGAGGAGCGGATCGCGGCATTCCGTCCGCATTGATCCGTCGCATGTCAAAGTCAGCGTGACGGGCGGTGGAGAGACGCTGAAGGAAATTGATGTCACCCGGATCAGCGCTTATGTTGACTGTTCGGCCATGACACCGGGATCATCCTCTGTGCTGCCCGTCAAGGTTGTTCCTGTTTCGGGGATTGTTGTGGATCTCATACAGCCGGATGTCGTCAATGTGGAGATGAGTGGCCGGTGAGGGGTGTGGGGGTCATAAAACTGCGCCGTTGCGCTCTGCTGACAGCTTCATGGCTGGCTATCGCTGTCTCTGTAGCGGGCGGGGAGGGAACAAGTACTCGCGCATCCTCGTGGACAGAGCAGGCCTACAATGAACTGGGGCGGGGCAGAAACACCGAGGCAATCTCCATGTTCCAGAACGCGCTGAAAGCTGATCCCAAGTCCCGCAACGCCTGGTTCGGCCTCGCCACGGCGTATATCCAGGTCAAGAACTATGCTCTTGCCGAGAGAGTGCTGCTGAAACTGGAACAATCGTATCCGCAGGATGTGCCCGTTAAAAACAACCTGGCCTGGATGTACGCCACCGCTGAGGATCCGAATTACCGCGACAGCCGTGAGGCGGTGACGAAGGCCCGCGAGGCTGTGTTTCTGTCACCGGGAAGCCCGGAACTGTGGAGCACTCTCTGCGAGGCCCATTATCTGGCCGGCGATTACGAGAAAGCTTTCCGTGCGGCGGAGCACCTGGTGGATCTGGTGCCACGGGACAAACTGGCCCGCGAACAGGCCCGGATTTATGCCGAGCAGTACGATAAGTGCAAGAAGGCCAAGGAGGCTATGTCGCTGGTGGAGCAGCCCGGCGGGTTTTGATTGCGCATCAGAAGGATTGACTGTCCTGCGCGGCCTGAATATTGTAACGATTTAATGCGGAGGAAACAGGAATGAGCATAAAACTACTGATTGCAGCTTTTGGCGCGGGTGTTGTAGCCCTTTTGTTTGCCATGTGGAAGACCACATGGATCAACCGCCAGTCTGCAGGCACCGAGCGCATGCAGGAAATCGGCGCGGCCGTGCGCGAGGGCGCCATGGCATTCCTCAACCGTGAATACCGGGTTTTGGGCGCGTTTGTAATTGTCGTTTGCGTGCTGATGCTCTTTGCCTACGAAGGCTCACAGAAACTCGTGGCACTTTCATTTGTGGTGGGCGCGGTCTGCTCCTCGCTTGCCGGCTGGTTCGGAATGAAGGTGGCCACGGCCGCCAATATGCGCACGACCGAGGGCGCGCGGCATGGCCTGCAGGCGGCCCTTCGCGTGGCATTCTCGGGTGGAACCGTCATGGGCATGTGCGTGGTCGGCCTGGGCATCCTCGGCATTGCCGGGCTTTGCATTTTGTATACGGCCATGTTCGGCGCGGAAATGGATGCTCTGAAACTGAAAATTCTCCCGATCATCACCGGATTTTCATTTGGCGCCAGTTCCATCGCTCTGTTCGCGCGCGTGGGCGGCGGCATTTACACCAAGGCCGCTGATGTAGGCGCAGACCTTGTGGGAAAAGTCGAAGCCGGAATCCCGGAGGACGATCCCCGCAACCCGGCCACCATCGCCGACAACGTGGGCGACAATGTGGGTGACGTCGCGGGCATGGGCGCCGATCTATTTGAATCCTATGTGGGCGCGATCATCGGCGCCATGGTGCTGGGCGCGGCCGTTGGCGAAATCAGACTTGTGACTCTCCCGCTCGTTCTTGCGGGCGTGGGCATCATCATTTCGATCGCCGGAACCTTCTTCGTCCGCACGCGGGAGGGCGGCAATCCGCAGGTGGCCCTTAACATGGGAACTTCGGGAGCAGCTGTGATTATGGCTGTGCTCACATGGCCTATCGTTATGAAATTTGCCCCGGCCCATTTTGGTGCGGCGGACGATCCCTTTACCGCAGCCGGGATCTTCTGGGCCACCATTGCCGGACTCGTTGCGGGGGTCGCCATCGGCATGCTGACGGAATATTACACGGCTGAAAACAAGCGGCCCGTGAGGAAAATCGCGGAGGCCTCCGAGACCGGCGCTGCCACCAACATCATTGCCGGCCTGGGGACGGGGATGCTTTCCACGGCCCTGCCCATTCTTTGCATCGGCGTGGCTATTGTGCTGTCGTTCAAGTTCGCCGGCCTCTACGGTATCGCCATCGCCGCCCTAGGCATGCTGGCCACCACCGGGATCCAGCTTGCGGTTGACGCCTACGGGCCCATCGCGGACAACGCCGGCGGCCTCGCTGAAATGGCCCGGCTTGAGCCGGAAGTCCGCCACAGGACAGACAAGCTGGATGCCGTGGGGAACACAACGGCCGCGATTGGCAAAGGTTTTGCGATCGGCTCCGCCGCCCTCACCGCGCTGGCGCTTTTTGCCGCGTTCATGGAAACGGCCGGCCTGAAGGTCATTGATGTCAGCAAACCGATGGTCATGTCCGGACTTTTTCTGGGGGGCATGCTCCCGTTCCTGTTTTCCTCGATGGCCATGGGGGCTGTTGGCCGCGCGGCCTATGCCATGATCGAAGAGGTTCGCCGCCAGTTCCGTGAAATCCCCGGCCTGCTTGACGGCAACGCCAAGGCTGAATATGCAAAATGTGTGGACATTTCCACCAAGGCGGCGATCAAGGAAATGGTCCTGCCCGGGCTGCTGGCTGTGCTGACCCCTGTGGTGGTCGGCTTCATCTTCGGCGCGGAGATGCTCGGCGGCGTGCTGGCCGGGGTGACGGTGTCCGGCGTCATGCTGGCGCTGTTCATGTCGAACGCCGGCGGCGCGTGGGACAACGCCAAGAAGTACATCGAAGGCGGGAA
>ENA-UPTA01004103-UPTA01004103.1-activated-sludge-metagenome-genome-assembly--contig:-NODE-4103-length-13986-cov-4.845094_pt1 | contig 13986 bp, 18 predicted proteins | sample MGYA00238184_ERZ773361 | MGnify/ENA primary metagenome ERZ773361 (study PRJEB29100, sample SAMN05720205) | activated sludge metagenome | isolation source: anaerobic digester from wastewater...
TCACAGACCCGACGATCAGGTTTGTGGATCTATCGGGAGAGGCGCTCAACCCCGTCATGTACAATGCGTCTTACAATGCAACGCTCTACAAACAATTGAGTCCGGCGATGAAGGCGCACATGCAGGCACTTTTCCCATAAGCAAAGGAAGACATCTGCAAAATTGACCTGCCCCCCAAAAACTGGTTCGGATTTTCAGTTAGTTTTGAGACACTGAATCATTTTAAGGAAGCAGAGATGAGTAAAAAGCGTTTTGCAGCTCAGCAGATTATCGGGATTTTACGTAAGGCGGAAGTAAAGCTTTCCCACGGCATGAGTACAGGCATAATCTGCCGGGAGGCGGGGATTGCGGAACAGACCTATTACCGCTGGCGCCGGGAGTATGGCGGGATAAAGACAGTCCAGGCCCGTCGTCTGAAAGATCTTGAGATTGAAAGATGGAGACTTGAATACAACACGTTCGGGCCGCACAGTTCATAGGGATGTCGTTCTCCATTACCCAAGGCCTAACTGATTGAAAAAACATAATGGCAGAACTTTAACTCTAAATGTGGTACATTTTTCGGGGGCAGGTCAGTTAAGATATTGTGATGACTTTATTGTCTTTAAAAGGTAATTTTAATGTCCGGCCTTAGAAATGAACTTAAAAAAGCATTCCACGAAGGCAATTTTCTCCAAGTCGTTTATGAAAAATCACTAGGTGAATCTGGCGATCAAAGTGCTCTCGTGGAAGAACTAATCAGCATGCATAATGATGGCATAATAGATGCTATTACTTGTTTCAGCCACTTGGAAAATAAATTAAATATTGGCTATAATTTTTTTTTAACTCGCCGCATTTTTGAAAAAACTCTACCGCAACTCAATGCCCCAGTGAAACCGGTCATGGACTGCGTTCTTCACTTGGTTCATGAGGCAGACCAAGACATGGCTGCAAGTTCAACATTTGTACCTTTTATTGATTTTTGCGCAAATGATCCATCACGCCCCGAGGAATCTCTAAGGCAGATAGAAGCAGCCATTGAACAATTAGCCGATTTAATAACGCCCACAATTGTTGCTGGAGCTCGAATTGATTTTAGATACTATCTCAATGAAGCTATTCGTCTTACTTCCTATGATAATATCGAAATACGCAAAAGAGCTGTCTATTCTTTAGGAAGAATTCAATACCCTCAAGATTCTGAATTATACGATTCTGCAATTGCTTGTTTAGAACTTTCTGTTGCAAAAGAGATCGACGATCATCTTTTAGGTAATCTTATTAGATCAGCCTTCAGTCTGTATATATATGATAAGTCCAAAGAAGATAGAGCCATTGCTCTTATCAATAATGCTTTGTCAAAAGGAGGCAATTACTCTCTGCATGCAGCGTCTGAATTAGTGGGCTTTTATTTTAATGATATCCCAGAGTCCTTATTGGATTCATTGTTTAACTATTTACGCCGTGTGAGACCTGAGAATAAAAGAACTCTATACAATATTGAGCATGGCATAATCAAATTAATAAATTGTAATGATCCCACAAAAGGTATTGAATTCATCGAAGCTATATTAACCGCTAACCAAGGTCAAATATCAATGGAAACATTTGATATGGTTATTAGAAAAATTCACAACAATATAAATGTATTAAATAAATTAATGACGAGGTGGTTTCTGCGAGGTAATAGAATTCTTTGTGAAGGCATACGTGCAATAGTTAATAAGAACCGTCATCATTGTATTAAATTAGAGATTGATCCATCAGAATTGATTTCTAAAGACCAATTGTACATCATTTTCCTCGCAAGAAAAGCCATCGGCTATTTATTCTTAACACCAATTACAGTCGTAAGTGTGATTATTTCTTTGATGCATAATACTAATGAAGATGGAACAATACAAAAGCTAAGTGAGCTTCTTTTGGATCCTTTACTTATTAATTTTCCTGGCAAGGTGAAAGATTACTTAATGGAAAAAGCAGAAAGCGAAGCAGGAAAAATCAAATCAACGATTGAAACAGCAATTAAAGCTTTTGATGAATATCTCCGAGATTTGGAATCAACTGGAGTGATCACTGAACTACACCCGACTCAAACCCAAAGAAATGCATACCGACGTCACTTCTCTCAGCTTATGTTAGAGTCCTTTAAAAAAGCAGAAGAAGAATCTGTTCTATTATCCATAGTTTCAAGGTCCATATTGCTATACGGTAGGAAGTCAATCGATTACGTATATGGTCCGGATGGTAAACCCAATAGAGTTGAAATCCCACTGCATAGTCACGGCACCGAAATGGAATTTCCACGTCTTGAAAAGATAGATTGCTTTGGATTGAATTACATGATTCAGATTTGGAGGGCAGAGCAAATAAAAACATGAAGCTTATCATTAAACAATACTTAGCATCCCTAAAAGAACGTGATGAGCTTGATGCAATACTACCAGATTTACTAAGTCAGATTGGACTCAATGTATATTCTCGTCCTGGCAGAGGAACTCGGCAAGATGGCGTTGACGTTGCTGCTGTGGGTTGCCTTGATGGCAGCAAAGAAAAAGTTTACTTGTTTTCAATTAAAGCGGGTGATTTAACGCGGAGTTCCTGGGATGGGGATGCGGTTCAATCCCTTCGCCCATCGCTCAACGAAATTCTTGATTCATACATTCCCAACCGGTTACTCCATGAACACAAGGATAAAGATGTGGTTGTTTGTCTCTGTATTGGAGGAGAAATCCAAGAACAAGTACGGCCACAAGTAAAAGGATATATTGAACATAATAAACGAATTAATTTAACGTTTGAAGAATGGAATGGAGATAAACTTGCTTCCTTAATTTTAACAAACTTTTTACGTGAAGACTTAATGCCCCAGCAAGCTCGCTCATTATTGCGGAAGTCACTCGCCTTGCTTGATGAGCCGGAAGCATCCTATCAGCACTTTTCTACCTTAATTAGATCTCTTTCCATTACAAAATGGACAAGAGCAAAAGACCAGCTTACAGTAATCAGACAAATAATCATTTGTCTATGGACATTGTTTGCTTGGTCTCGTGATGCGGGCAATATTGAATCAGCATATCTATCCAGTGAGTTCTCATTGCTTCATGCATGGAATATTTCAAAAAAATTCTTTGCAGAAAAAACGAAGGTTGCACAAGAAATACAATCGGCATTCCAGTCAATATTGATCGTTTATCTCCAGGTCAGCTCGCTATTTTTTTATGAGAAAATCCTACCACATGCCCATAAAAGACATGCTTTATCGGAAGCGGTTCAAGCTTCGTGTAACTTAGACGTTAATCTGAAGTTATTTGATGTTTTGGGACGATTAGCTATAGGAGGTCTTTGGGTCTACTGGGAAACACAGAGAGTTGGTAATGATGAGCCGGAAATTCTAAATAAATTGTGGGAAAAATTTCAAGCCTATTCCGATACGATTATGCAATTAATATCGAATAATCCAACATTATTTTTACCGATAAAAGACGATCAGGGGATCGACATTTCTATGGCTGTCTTGCTGCTATTTATAAATACTAATAATCATGACAACATTAGAGAATGGATTTCTGAGCTCGTTAAACGAACTACTATCGCCCATAAAGTAAATTTCCAGTATCCTTGTAACTTATCAAGCTATACAGAATTACTAGAACACCCACAACAAAACAACGAGAACTATCATCAAGAAGTAACCAATGGCAGTATTCTATTCCCGATAATCGCTTTATATGCATCATTATTGGATGATAAGAATATTTACAGTGAAGTTCAGACCCTCAAAAAAAATCATCTAAGCCATTGTAACTTCCAATTTTGGTACCCCGATGAATTTTCTGAAGAGCATATTTATACCAATAGTGATTTGCATGGTGCTACCCTTTCTCATGTATGCATCGAACGCTCTTCAGATGAATTTATAAATCAAGCTTTCACTGAATGTAATCATTCAACAGAGTTTAAAAAACTTTCTGCGGTTGAGTATAATTTGTGGCCGCTAATACTTGTTGCTTGTAGGCATTATCGGATTCCCGTTCCATTGCATTTAATGAAAGGACTTCGTGATTCTGGGCATAATCATGGCTTGCTTTAAGGAGTGTGAAGAACCTAACAGGGCAACTTAGTACAGATACATATTCCGTTTCTGATTCATTTACACTGATTATTTAAAAGTATTACGCTCTTTCCAGCTATAATCCACGAATCTGGCAATTGCATACAATTGAGCAATCGTAGGAGATGAAAGAGAGAGGTCAAAGACCACTTCACACATCCTATTTCAAAGTAACCATTAATGTCGAACATTCAATCTCAGCCTTCATGAATACAAAGGGAAAAAACCAATTTGCGGCAAACATTAATCCTGATCCGCCAAATCAAATCAATAGAACAAATGTTCTAAGTACCAAGAAGATGCCTGAAGTGGGGAGAACAAGACCACCTGAAACGGAAAAAAGAGCTATGGTATCACCGTAATCCCTTGATTTTCCATGGTCGAGGCGAGAGGATTTGAATCTAGGATTTTTGGCTCCGGAGGCCAAACCTATGAAATGGAGTACTGAAATTGTATGGCTTTGTGCTTCCGATGCTGCCAATCTCTAAATTTTTCTGCTTACAATCTGCTTACAATTTATTTTCTTATTTTTCGGGATCTTTCGGAAAATGGTGCCGGAGGTCGGAATCGAACCGACACTTCCGCAAGGGAAGGGGGATTTTGAGTCCCCGTATAGCACTTTCATTTGATTTCATGACCCATCACGAAATCAGAAATAATTCTTGACAATACCTCATCTTTTACCTATTTTAATATCATAATCCATCATTAAAAAACCTCTTCCGTAATCCCATAAGTGGGGGAGAGATGGGGGAGAAAAGATCGGGGGATTATTACCATGGCCGTCAAATGGATCAAGACAAATTTCCCCGGGGTTCGTTATTACGAACATGACACCCGGAAGCATGGGATGCAGAAGGACCGATATTTCACCATTCGCTACCGGATGCCTGGGAAAAGGTTCGAAGAAGGCCTCGGGTGGGCCAGTGAAGGGATGAGCGCGTCAAAGGCAAACCTGATCCTTTCCGGCCTCAAGAAAGCCCAAGTTTCGGGTGAGGGACATTTTACCCTGAGAGAAAAGCGGGAGTATGAGCAAGAAAGGAAGGAAAGGAAAAGGATCGAAAAAGAAAAGTCCAGGAAGGAATCCGTTACTTTCGGGGAATATTTCGAGAAAACCTATTTTCCGGATTCTAGAGTCGGCAAGAAGGAAGAAACGACACGGAAGGAAAGAGAGCATTTTAAAAACTGGATAAAACCCGTCATCGGGGAAACCCCCCTGAAAGACCTGAGGCCTCTCGCCATCGAAAAGATCAAAAAGAACGTCCTGGACGCAGGGAAAACCCCCCGGACTCTGCAATATGTTTTCGCCACGATAAGGCAAGTATGGAACCGGGCAAGACGGGACGGGCTGGTTGAAGGTGAGTCACCTACAAGGCAAGTGAGAATCCCGAAATTCGATAACAGAAGAGTCCGTTTCCTGAGTCACGAAGAGGCCGAAACCCTTTTGAATGCCCTGCAGGAGAAGGACCGCTTGACACATAACCTGGCGCTCTTGAGCCTTCACACGGGGTTACGCATGGGGGAAATGGGAAGGTTGAAATGGAGCCACATCGATCTTGACCGGGGCATTATCACGGTCATGGATCCGAAGGGCGGCGAAGGACGGGTGGCCTTCATGACGGACAAAGTGAAAGCCATGTTTCGGGCCATGAAGCGCCAGGATCCCGATGATTATGTCTTCACCCGGAAAGCCGGCGAACACCTGGAAGATATGCCGAAAATCTTTTTCGCGGTAGTCAAAGACCTGGAATTTAACAGGGGAATCTCAGACCCCAGACAGAAGATTGTCGCCCACTCCCTGCGACATACCTTCGCAAGCTGGCACGCCGCGGCCGGTACGGACATCTATACCCTTAAAACCCTCATGGGTCATTCCGTTATTCAAATGACGGAGCGCTATGCCCACTTGTCAAACGGAACCCTGCAAGGCGCCACGAAGAACCTGGAAAAATCCTTCAATCAGAAGAAGGACTCAAACATAGTTGAAATTATCCGTGGAGAGTAAGCCTTCTAAGGGAATAGGCCCCGTCTGATCAACGAGACCGACAAGCCGGGCTTCCCTGGTCCGGTTTTCCCTTCCTATAACAGGGAGAAAGCGGGGGGCTTTCATGGAAATGAATGAATTTCGAGAAAATGCTCTTTTGAAATACTGTCGATTATGCACAGAGAGAGATAAAAGGATTTCCGATTCAGAGAGGGCCGCTTCCTATGGAACGATTCAGGCATTTGTAATAAAACATCTTCCAGATACAGGAAGGAACGCCGTATCGCAGAAACTGGTCGGTTATATTGAATATCTTTCCAGTGGCAAACCAAGTCTCGCTTTCAAGGTCTTGAATGAAATCGCATCGCTCCCTTTTTCGATTGCTTCTGAAAAGTATCTAAAGAAAATATACCGGCGATTGTACAAAACAAAACACGAGAGATTGTCCCGCGAAAAAAAAGGCAGAAATACCATCGTCGACCGACATGAACAAAGAACGATTCGAAGCCTGAAAGAAATGCTTCGCCATGGAATCACATATTACGATCCCAGAGCAATCAGACCATCCAGGAGTCTTCAATCCCTGAAAAATTTCATTTACAACGTTTACCGGATATGTGGAAATGAACATAAGACCTTCGACATTTGCACACACATTTCTTTCATTCTTTCAACCCTCGACGCCGAAAAGAAGTTTGGTCTGAAAGTATCCGCGAAAAATATTCAAGGAATTCTGAGTAGAACCTTAAAAAACTTATCTACAGAATAGTCCCCTATAATCTTCCACAAAATTTCCATTTTCTTCCAAGCCCTTCTTTTCAATTTTAGAGTCCACACATAACTATTTGATACTGTTGACATTTCTCATCATAAGCGTTACTATGTGGGCACATAGTTAGGAGGTGTGTGAGGATGGATAACTCGCCGTTTGATGAACTCCTTTCCCGGTGCCCTCCTTTCGTGACAAGGGATGTCATCGAAAAGGAAACGGGTGGTCTCTTAAAGTCTAGGCACCTCGCGAACTTGGACTCGATGGGCAAAGGAATTCCGGGTCTTTTTTATTGTGGCGGTAAGGCTGTTTACCCTACCTTGAATTTTGTCGATTTCCTCAAATCTCGATCTCGTTGTAAAAATGGAGGCCCCCATGAAACGAAGTGAAGAGCTTCAGCGAAAAGCACTCTTACATCGTCAAGCGGCCTTCCTTCTTAGACGGGAAGCGGCCCGTCACGACCGGGCGGCCAAGGAGATTGACGGAGAGGTAAGCGAGACGGAGAAGCAGGAGGCCATGGCCAGCTTGGAAATTCTTCTCCTGCGAGCTGAAAGGGCAACCCCGGAGTGTCGCCTTGCTTCCCTGGGGGTGTAGCAGGTCATGATCTCCGACGATCCCCGGGAATCCCCCGGGGCGAGCCCTCAGCTTGAAGACGGATTTTTCCGGATAGCGAACGAAACAGCGGAAGCCTTTTCGCGTCTCCAGCTATCGGGGAATCAATGGCGGCTTTTGTGGGTGATTATTCGACAGACATACGGTTGGAAAAGAAAGACAGACAGGATCAGCATTACCTACTTCGAAAAGAAAACGGGCCTAAGGAGACGGCACACATCCCGGGCGCTGAAAGAAATGGTAGATAGGAATATCGTCACCAAAAATGACACCACTTTCGTCACAACATACGGTTTTCAGAAGGATTATTCGAAATGGAAACCGTCACCAAAAAGGGCATTAGTGTCAAAAATGGTGACGAAACTATCACCAAAAATGGTGCACACAAAAGAAAGAAAGAAAAAAGATATATCCGTCGTTCACCACTCCGGGGAAAGGGTCCCCCTGGAGGATGGAATCGGAGAGATTCTTACCCTCTTGAATGAGAAAAGGGCCGAAATAGTCGGGGGAAACGGTCTCAAGCCCATTACTCAAGACAAGGAAATCAAGGCGCGGCTGACTGAGAAGGGCGGCGCTTCCGTGACGGAATGTTGTCGGGTCATTCTCACGAAGGCGGCGGATTCATACTTCCAGGAAAACCCGAAATACTTTCATCCCTCCACCCTGTTTCGAAAATCGAACTTCCAGCGTTACAAAGATGAGGCCGAACTTGTCAGGGCGGCCATGGCTAGGGGGGAAGCATGACGGCCGTTTGCACGGATCCCGAACCCACAAGACCAGACCCCTGGAAAGTCCTTGTGGACTTCCTTTCCCCGGGGGACCGCCGCGGGGAATTGCTGGAGGACCTTCGGGAGAATCAAATCTGGATCGGGACCTTGAAGAAGGTCCAGACGGCCTTCCCGATGGATCCCGGTATTTCGGCAAGCTGCCGGGCCTTTATCCTTCATCACCTTTCAGAAATCGAGCGGATCACGGAGGAGATGCGGAAGCATGACAACGATTGACCTGTCTCAATATGGCGGCGAGGATCGGGTGATTTCCTCCCTGGAAATGGCGGAAGAGATCCGGGCGCGGCGAAAGCCCACGGTCAAATTCTTCTCGAAGATCCCGGCCCTCGATAGGCTCCTGGATGGATTCGAACCCGGGGAGCTTGTGGCGATCAGCGGACCCACGAAGCACGGCAAGTCATTGTTGGCGCAAACCCTGACAGTCAATTTCCTGGAGCAGCAAGTTTTCACCCTCTGGTTCACCTTCGAACTTCCCCCGAAACAATTCCTGGAGCGATTCGGGGACAGGACCCCCTTGCTCTACCTTCCCCGGATTCACCGGCAAGCGAATTTGAAATGGCTTCTCGACCGGATCAGAGAGAGCGCCGCGAAGTACCACACGCAAGCCGTTGTTATCGATCATTTACACTACGTTTTTGACATCGGCCGGTCCAAGAACCCTTCCATTGACATCGGAACGACGATCCGGACCCTCAAGAGCCTGGCCGTTGAAATGGAGCTTGTGATTTTCGTCCTGTGCCATACCGTGAAGGCAAAAGCTGACGGCGGCGACGTCGGATATGAAGGGATCCGGGATTCCTCTTTCGTAGGCCAGGAGTCGGACGTTGTTCTCGTTGTCCAGCGGCGGCCCGAGAAGGGGGAGAACTTGGCGACGATCAGCGTTGAACTAAGTCGGAGGACCGGAGTCCTGAAACAGCGGCTGTGGGTCTCCAGGGTAAACGGGCTCCTGCAGGAAACCGTGATCCAGGAGGATGCCCCGAAGAAGGGGAACGGGACAAAAAAATATTGGGATGACTGAGAGGGGGCCCAGAACGTTTGCCATTAAGGAGACCCGGATGGAGGACATGGCGAGATTCACCCTGACGGTTTCCGGCCTGCCCTATGATCCGATTTAGCAGGGGTGGAAGGGCCTGTTTGACAGGGACAAGGACAAAAAGAAAAGGAGAACGTGGCAATGACGAAAGAGAAGGTAGTGGAAGAGAGGCCGGAACCCCGCATGGATAAAGAGATCGCAGAACTCAAGGCCAGAATCGACCGTCAGGAACTGGAAATCGCCCGGCTGAAACGCCGGATCGGTTCCGTCATCCCGGACGACGAGCCGCCGACGAGGGAGGAATACGTGGCGGCCCTGTTGCGGGGAGATATGCACGAAGCCCTGAGAATGTACAGGGCGGGGATAAGGTGAAGGGAGGGAACCATGGTCACAATGGAACGGTTGCAGGAAGTGACGGGCTATCTCGGAAGGAAGGAGAAGGAGCGGGAACGCAAGAGGGCGAAGATGTACGGCATCCTTAAGCTGATTGCCGCATTGCTCCTTTTCCCCTTTCCCGTTTTCGCCGGGAGCACCATCAACTGCGAGGACTGCGCCCAGGCCACCGTAGCGGCGGCCATCGTGACGGCGGTTGACGGGGACACCATCACGATCCCGGCGGGTTCATGTTCGTGGACTTCCGGGGTCGTGGTTCCCGATAACGAAAAACTCACCATCCGGGGGGCGGGCGCGGGAAGTACAGTCATCACGGCGGCCGCGGTAACGGTGTTTGATCCTGGATATTCCGGTTCTGAAATCTCCGGCCTGACAATCAAGACTCCGGAAACAGGCATCGGCATCAGGCCCCGTGGAACGGGATGGAAGGTCCACCATTGCGCCTTCGAGGGTACAACGGCATTGAAAAAGACAACGGCGATTCTTCCACAGGGCGGGTCAACGTCCGTTGCCCTCCAGGGGGTAATTTACAACTGCACTTTCCTAAATGCCCGGAACGTTGTGGCCGGGTCTGCACAGATGCTTGCAGATGGAAATTCACAACACGAGGCATGGACCCGCACCCTTGGCCTTGGCGGGGTTGATGCCGTTTATGTCGAGGGGAACACCTTCACCGTGACGGACAACATCAACGGGAATGTCATGGATTCCAACTATGGCGGGGCCTACGTTTTCCGGCACAACACCATGAACGGGGCATCAATCGAAGCCCACAGCGTTCAGGGGCGTAACCGTGCTGCTCGGAAGTGGGAGATCTACAACAATCTGATCGGGAACACTGACAATTCGATTTATTACCCCTTCCGAATCCGGGGAGGGACGGGGGTAATCTTCGGCAACCGTCTCACGGGAAACTGGTCTAATAAAAAGATCGCCTTTGACAATGTGCGTTCTTACGATGCCGTTGAACCCTGCGGCCTATGCGATGGAGACGGCACCTGGGACTCCAATGAGGACGCCACGGGCTACCTGTGCCGGGACCAGATAGGGTCCGGTCCGGACGCCGAGGAATGGGAGGACGATCCCGCCGGGGAGAACACGCAGACAAAGGTTCCCGCCTACGTCTGGAACAACTACTACGGGGAAACGCTGATGACGGTGGATGTCATCAACAGCAGTGGGGATCATATCCAGAAGGACCGGGACTATTTCGAGGCGGAGCACCCGACATACACCTGTTATGACTGTCCACACCCCCTGACCGGACTCACGGGAAAGTGCGATCCGAACACAGCGGGGCGGGGCGGGTACAACGTCGGCGGCCAGACCTTTACCATCGGCGGTGGAAGCCATACCCTTACCCTTACGGGTGGGTCGAATACATTGACGATCAATCCATAGAGACACATATCATGGGAAAACAGATTACAGCACAGGACCGGAAGTTCCTCGAGGGACTTTTCGAGGGAAAGGAAATCACCCGGGCGGCCATTGACGCGGGATACCCCGAGGAAACCGCCGGCCGGATCGGTCGAGAGAAGATAAAGGATCCGGTGTTCCGGAAGGCGTACATTGAAGAGCTTGACAAACGGGGATGGGATGAAGAAGCCATTGCCAAAAGAATTTATGGATTTATGAATGCAACAAAAAAAGTTTACCTTGGGAAGGATGGTGTGCTTATTGATGTTCCAAACAGTAACACGGTTACTGAAGCCGAGGTAAAATTCATTGAAACAACCCTTCGGATCAAGGGATTCTATGATGATGAAATTGACGAGCCGGCTTGACAGCTGAAATCAACCGGAAGGCTACTGAGGGACATGAGGAAAAAGAATCGCCTCCGGGTTAAAGTCGTTGAGTATCTTGCGGATCCGGAAAATCCGTTTCTTTCCTGGTCTATGGTCGGTCAAGCCATCCTGGGACACAAAAACCCGAAGAGCATTTACCGCCTTTTCGATTCCGAGGAACGGGACCAAATCTTCTCTGAGGCCCTCAAATTACGCCGGAAACGGTACACTTATCTTCTGGCAGAGGTGGACCGCGGGTTATTTCGGCGAGCGATCAACGACGGTGATCCGACAGCCTGCAAGCTGCTCTACCAGCGGTTCGAGGGATGGGCGGCAACGGAAAAACATGAACAAGTTGTGACAATTGAAGAGAAGTTAAGGCAGATTAGAGAAAAGAGGGAGAGGGAAGAGGCGAACGAAGATTAGCAGTCTCGATCTATACTGAATTGGCACCAGAACGTTGCTATCGCAGGCGCTTTACTTCAAGACCAAGTTCGACAATCTCGAATCTGTCGGCATCAATAAAATTACAGTGATATCCATTGGAAGTGCGGGCTTCTTTTAATCCTTCTATGGGCGGGGCGCTCGGTCCTGACAAGGATCTCTCGTAAAGCATCGTCTGATAAATTGAAATTGTAAACTGACGGCCATCATCAGATGCAGCGATAAAGCGGTCTATCAATTTTTCTTTCTTTCTTGTCATCACGGCACCTCTTATTAGTATTTTAAGTTCGTCCTTGTGCTATCTTTTTTTTCTGCCTGTGTCGCTGCCGTATTCCATGAATGATCCAGACAACACCCCAGAATAAAAACACAGGAACGAGCCCCCTCATGAAAAACTCATCTAAATGAAAGAAGCTCCTTCTAAAACTATTGCCTGCAGTTAAAACCATCCAAAGAATAGTCACGACCGAGGCAATACGAATCCAGACGGCCCATTTCAATGGATTCACCTTTTGCCCCCTTTAAACTGATTGGGAAAACGGTTTCGATCTTCGGCCCCCTGGTGATTCTGGTAACACAAGGGCGTGACGGGTGTCAAATAACGGCCGAATAGCAGGGCAGAAAGCCCATGAAGGGGTCAAATTTCAACGATCCCCCCGGACCCCTGCCCCCGCTTCCCGGGGCAAGTGATCAGGTGCGAAAAAGAGCTTGACATTCGGTGAGAGGTGGCGGATTCTGGAGGCGCGAAAAATCTTATCCGGGAGGCCATCCGTTAATGGCTGTTTCTGTTTGTGCCGTAGACATCAACTTGGCTGTGGAATCCGTCACCCGCAAGGGCCGGGAGGTTTGATAAGAACCTTCGCAATTCCACGGCCATTTGACGTTTATGGAGGGTAGGAAAATGAAGAAGAAAGGGTTTATCGAAAGGGAAGAAGGAAAAGAGCCCCGGGTGGTTCATTACATGAACGCCGTGGACGACAACGTGCGGTATCCCCTGGAGCTTGCCTATGAAGCGCTTCTGGAAGAGGTTCCGGAAAAGGTCTGTTTCGACGAACAAAGCGATCCGGCAAAAAAGAAGATCGAGAAGGCGCTTTTATCTATCGGGGCGGCTCTGCGGGTCTGGGACGCGATCGATGACGAGTATGTGGAAATAATCAACGAGATTAACCCCAGGACTCCCGAGGGACAGGAAGGGAGGGCGTGACGATGGAAGAGGAAAGAGTGGTATTTTACCGCCTGCAGGAAGAAAAAGAGCCCTCGCTCCATATCTACAGGAACCTGCTTGAATCAAGGGTGAGGCTGCCGATTGCGTTGGCCTTTCCGATTCTCTGCGAAGAAGTCGAGAATTTAAACGAAAGGATCATACAGGCAATGGAAACAATTTCGGCGGCTCTTTTCCTTTGGGATCTTCTCGACCAGCAGGTAGGGAATGACATAAAAAAAGCATACGAAGCGGAACAGAAAGCGGCCACGGCCCCCCAGGATGCCCGTGGTTAAGACTTCTCCCCCTGGTCCAGGTGAAGACCTTGGCCGGGGGGAATCATCGAACCTGGGGGAGACGAGGAAAGGGGAAGCGGCCGACATGACCGAAAAGAGGCTCAAGGCCCTGGAGGATGAAGTCCAGGGGCTCCGGTCCAGGGTGGAGAAGCTGGAGAAGGACCTCGCCGCCCGTGTCGCCGCTCTTGAAAAGGCGGTTGTCCCGACGGAGGGGGAGTTGACCCCGGAGAAGGTCCGGGAGGCCGCCTTGAAGGGCGACGTCGGCCCCCTGATGAAGTGGATCAATAAGGGGTATCCGACGAGCAGACTGTTGGAATAGGGAGGGAGGGACAACGAGAGAGGGGGCTGTCCGGTGGGCGGCCTTTCTCCGTTTGACCTGGAACGGGTCCTGAACGGAAAACCATCCCCCTTGATCCGAAAGGACCTCGGTTTTTCAAAATGGGGGAGAGGCGGGGGAGAGAAACAGAATTTCACTCTTGATAAAGAAAAAGGGTCACATCGGTGATTAGATGTAACCCTTTGTTTTTGCTTTGGTGCCGGAGGTCGGAATCGAACCGACACTTCCGCAAGGGAAGGGGGATTT
>ENA-UPTA01004105-UPTA01004105.1-activated-sludge-metagenome-genome-assembly--contig:-NODE-4105-length-13982-cov-11.371293_pt1 | contig 13982 bp, 10 predicted proteins | sample MGYA00238184_ERZ773361 | MGnify/ENA primary metagenome ERZ773361 (study PRJEB29100, sample SAMN05720205) | activated sludge metagenome | isolation source: anaerobic digester from wastewater...
GGCAGCATCACCTTCACCGGCACGCACGACGTGGTGCTGAACGACAAGCGCGAACGCCTGGCGCCGGGGGCCATCGTGCGCACCGAGCGCAACACCATCGCGCTGACCGGATCGCTGCGCGGCAAGACCTTCACCGCCAATTACCTGCGCGACCCGGCCCATCTGGTGCGCGAAGTCTGGCTGCTGACGCCGGCCGAGGCCGAGCGGCCGCTGCGCCCGCGTCTGGGCGTCACGGCCACGCCCGACACGCCGGCCGATCCGCTGATCTACCGCAACTGAAAGCCGCCTGGGCACCGCCCGGCCCGCCGCGCGGGCGCGGGCCTTTTTTCACTCTTTCTTCCCGGAGACACGCCATGTCCCGCAAAGTTTTCATCAAGACCTTCGGCTGCCAGATGAACGAGTACGACTCGGACAAGATGGCCGACGTGCTGGGCGCCGCCCAGGGCTACGAGCCGACCGACGACCCCGAGGCGGCCGACCTGATCCTGTTCAACACCTGCTCGGTGCGCGAGAAGGCGCAGGAGAAGGTGTTCAGCGACCTGGGCCGCGTGAAGCACCTCAAGAAGAAGGGCGTGCTGATCGGCGTCGGCGGCTGCGTGGCCAGCCAGGAGGGCGACGAAATCATCCGCCGCGCGCCGTATGTGGACGTGGTGTTCGGCCCGCAAACCCTGCACCGCCTGCCCGAGTTGCTGTCGCAGCGCGAGCAGCAGCAGCGCCCGCAGGTCGACATCCGCTTTCCCGAAATCGAGAAGTTCGACCACCTGCCGCCGGCGCGCGTCGAGGGCGCCAGCGCCTTCGTCTCGATCATGGAGGGTTGCTCTAAATACTGTAGCTACTGCGTGGTGCCCTACACGCGCGGCGAGGAGTTTTCACGCCCCTTCGACGACGTGCTGACCGAAGTCGCCGGGCTGGCCGACCAGGGCGTGAAGGAAGTGACACTGCTGGGCCAGAACGTGAACGCCTACCGCGGCAAGATGGGCGACACCGACGAAATCGCCGACTTTGCCCTGCTGATCGAATACGTGGCCGAAATCCCCGGCATAGAGCGCATCCGCTACACCACCAGCCACCCCAACGAATTCACGCAGCGGTTGATCGACGTCTACGCCAAGGTGCCGCAGCTGGTGAGCCACCTGCACCTGCCGGTGCAGCATGGCAGCGACCGCATCCTGATGGCGATGAAGCGCGGCTACACCGCGATGGAATACAAGAGCATCATCCGCAAGCTGCGCGCCGTGCGGCCCGACATCAGCATGAGCAGCGACTTCATCGTCGGCTTTCCGGGCGAGACGGAAGACGACTTCGGCAAAATGATGAAGCTGATCGACGACGTCGGCTACGACGCCAGCTTCAGCTTCATCTTCAGTCCGCGCCCCGGCACGCCCGCCGCCAACCTGGCCGACGACACGCCACACGACGTGAAGCTGAAGCGCCTGCAGCACCTGCAAGCCACCATCGAACAGAACGTGCGCGCCATCGGCGCCCGCCGCGTCGGCACCGTGCAGCGCATCCTGGTCGAAGGGCCGTCGCGCAAGAACCCGCAGGAGCTGATGGGGCGCACCGAATGCAACCGCATCGTCAACTTCGACGGCGGCCCCCACAGCGCGCGCCTGGTCGGCCAGATGATCGACGTCACCATCACCGAGGCGCTGCCGCATTCGCTGCGCGGCGCGGTGGCGCAGCGCGCTGAGGCGGCGGCCTGACGGAGACCGTCACGGCCGGCTTAGCGCCTTCTGCGCGGTCACCGCTGCCCACCTGGATGGGTGCACGCCATTTCTGGCCACGCTCGGGAAAACGCTGGCGTCCAGCAGCATGCGTCTTGTCGGAAAATGCCTGCAGCCCCCATCGCGAACAGGCAGCTTTGGCAAGTCGATCCATCACCTCCGGCCGCGCGGTCGCCTATCAGGACCTGCTCCTCAAGGTCACGCCACCGCGTGTGCCACGCAACTTGGTGCCGCGCGCGCGCCTGACGACGCAGGCCGATGCGCTGCGGGACGCAGCGATCCTGATGGTTCAGGCGCCCGCGGGGTTTGGCAAGACCTCCCTGCTGGCCCAGTGGCGCAAGGAAGTTCAGTCGATGGGCGTCGCCGTTGCCTGGTTATCGGCGCAGACGCGCGATGACCCCCATCGCCTGGTGCAGTGCGTGGCCTTGGCGGTGCGCGTGGCGTCGGGGCGTGCCTCCTTCGGGCAGGCGGCCATCGAATTTGACGGCGACGACCCGCTTGAACACGTGACCGTCTTCATGGCCGAACTGGCGCAGTCGGCCCTGGACGTGGTGCTGATCGTGGACGAAGCCGAAAAGCTGCCCGCGGCATCGCGCGACACGCTGCTCTACCTGCTGCGCCAGGCGCCATCCAACCTGCGCACCGTGATTGCCGCGCGGCCCGAATGGCGCATCGATCTGGACGACTTGATCGCCTACGGCCAATGCGTGGTGGTCGATCCGGCGCTGATGCGCTTCGATCTGGACGAAACGCTGCAACTGGTGCAGGCGCGGGCGGGCGCGCGGGTCGACCGCAGCATCGCCGCGCGGCTGCATGCCTTGACGGAGGGATGGGCGCTCGGGCTCCAGCTGGCGCTCAGCGTGGTACTGCGCAGCGGCGATGCCAGCGCCGGGGTGACGGGCATGGCGCTGCTCGGCAGCGAAATGCAAGGCCAGCTTGTGGCCTTGCTGCTGGCCAACCTGGCCACGGAAGACCGCGATTTTCTGGTGCGCATCGCCATCCTCGATCACCTGCATCCCGACCTGTGCCGCGTGGTGACCGACGACGCCGACGCCTCTGACCGCCTGGCGCGGTTGAGCCTGGAAACACCGGTCTTCGTCAGCGCAGAGGGCGGCGTGTGGCGGCGCATGCACGCCGTGGTGCGCGACGCACTGCGCGAGCACTTCGGCACCCTGCCCGCCGAGCAGCGCCAGCACGCCCATGCGCGTGCGGCGGGCTGGCTGGCCGACCAAGGCTTTCTGGATGCGGCCGCACGGCATGCGCTGGCAGCGGGCCAGCACCAGGTGGCCTACGACCTGGCGGAGCGCAGCCTCTATGAATCGCTGATGCAGCGGGGCAGGCAAGGCGCCGTGCTGACCTGGCTGGAGGACATGCCGGCAGACGAACTGGACCGGCGCCCGCGCCTGCTATTGGCGGTGGCGTGGACGCTGGCCTCGAGCGAGCGCCATGCCGAGGCAGAGCGCTATGTCCAGCGCATTCTCGCTCTGCCCGACGTGGGCGACGCGGTGCGGCGCGAGTGTGCACTGATCCTCAGCGGGGCGGCCGTGTTCGCGGACGACATGGATCGCTTCATCGCCCTGCATGAGCCCTGGGCCGACGCCGCGCCGGTGAAAGACAGCCTGCTTGCCCGGGTTTACGCCAACCGCATGGGTTATCGCGCGCTGCTGGCAGGGCAGCCCGCGCAGGCCCGCCTGTTTCTGCAACAGACGCCGCCGGAAGGACGCGCCGACGGCTACGCCTACATTGGCCGCTGGAGCGAATTGATCACCGGCCTGAGCTACATCTGGGAGGGCCAGGTGCAGCAGGCGGCGCAGGTGCTCAAGCCCGCGCTGGCCAGCATCGAGGCGGAACTGGGGCGTCGCAACCGTTTCAGCTGCATGCTGGCGGCGCTGCTGGCGGCCACGGCCTGGGAAGGCGACCGGCCGGCCGAGGCGGCCGCGCTGCTGGCTGACCGGCTGGACATCCTGGAGCACAGCGGGCTTCCCGAGGCGCTGCTGCTGGCCTATCGGACGGCTGCGCGCGTGGCGCTGGCCGATGGCGCCGAGCACCGTGCGCTGGAACTGCTGGGCGCGCTGGACGCCACGGCGGCGGCGCGCAGCTTGCCCCGCCTGCGGATAGCCAGCCTGCTGGAGCAGGTGCGCCTGCACGCGCGCGCCTACCGCGCCCAGACCTGCCGAGACCTGTGCGCACAAATCGATGTGCTCATCCAGCAGGAAGCCGGCATTGACGGCGCGCCTGCGCGCGGCCCTGTGTGGCACCGAAGCGTGCAGGCGCTGCGTGACCAGGCGCTAGGGTATGCGGCCATTGCGGCCAAACAATGGCGCGAAGCGCTGGCGCCACTGGCACGCGCCGATGAATACGCGCGAGAGGTCAAGCTCGGCCGTCTGCACATCGAATTGCTGGGCCTGCGCGCCTTCGCCCTGGCGCGCTGCGGCCAAGATTCAGAACACCTGCTGCGCGAAGCGTTCGACTTGGCTTCCACCTACGGCCTGCGCCGCGTGCTGACCGACGCGCACCCTGACCTGGCCGCCTGGATGGCCACCTTGTCGGACGAGAGCACGCAACAACCGGTGTCTTTGCATGCGGAAGCAGTGCCGCCGCGGCCCGCCCCGGTGGCCGTAGCGCAGCAAGGCGGCGTGCTGACCCCGAAGGAGCGCGAAGTGCTGTTGCTGCTGGCGCGCAACCTGTCGAACAAGGAGATCGGCCGCGCCATGGACGTGGGCGAAACCACCATCAAGTGGCACGTGAAGAACCTGTTCTTCAAGCTGGATGCCGGTACGCGCAAACAGGTGGTGCAACGGGCGCGGATTCTGGGCCTGATCGACTCGCCCGCCTGACGGCGCCGGGCTGCGCAGCCCTTCCGCCCCACCCCTCCTTTAAGTAGGGGGCGCGGCTGCCCGGTCAGGGCTAATCTACGTCATCAATGAGTGCATGGCCCATTTCCAGGGCTGCACATGAAGGAGACGAAAGATGAGCACCGCCACTGCCCAACCGGCTGCAAAGGCACCCGCCGTATTGACGCGCGGCATTCAGGTCCACCCCGTCACATGCGCCATTGGCGCCGAATTGCGCAACGTGAACCTGGGCGACGCTTCGCGCGACGCAGGCCTGGCCGACGAGATCCGTGCGCTGCTGGTGCAATACGGCGTGCTGTTCTTCCGCGACCAGAACATCCAGCGGTCCGAGCACGTCGGCTTCGCGCGCCACTTCGGCGAACTGGAGGATCACCCCGTGGTGGGCAGTGACCCCGACCACCCTGGCCTCGTGCTCGTCTACCGCAGCGCGCAAAGCCCGGCCGAGCGCTATGAAAACAGCTGGCATGCCGATGCCACCTGGCGCGAAAAGCCGCCCATGGCCTGCGTGCTGCGCTGCATCGAGCGCCCTGAAGTGGGTGGCGACACCATGTGGGCCAACATGCGCCTGGCTTACGAAAAGCTGCCGCAGCACATCAAGGACCAGATCGCCCACCTGCGCGCCCGCCACAGCATCGAAGCCAGCTTTGGCGCGGCGATGCCGATCGAGAAACGCCTGGCGCTGAAGGCGCAATTCCCCGACGCCGAGCACCCGGTGGTGCGCACGCACCCGGAATCCGGCGAAAAAATTCTTTTCGTCAACGGTTTCACCACGCATTTCACGAACTTCCACACCGCAGCCCACGTGCGCTACGGCCAGGACTACAGCCCCGGTGCGTCCAGCCTGCTCGCCTACCTGATCAGCCAGGCGCAGATTCCCGAATACCAGGTGCGCTGGCGCTGGCAGCCGAACGACGTGGCCATGTGGGACAACCGTTCGGTGCAGCACTACGCCGTCATGGACTACCCACCCTGCACCCGCAAGATGGAGCGCGCCGCCATCATGGGCGACGCCCCGTTCTGACGCGACACGCGAGCGACTGTCCGCAAGCTGAGTCACCCCTTCGTTTCACCCTTTTCCTGAGGTCGAAGTCATGAACTTTCTCGACGGTGCCCTTTACCCCGAAAACCAGCAACCCCTGATCATCACCGCCGCACCCTACGCGCCGGCCTGGGTTCCCTCCGATTTTCCAGAAGACATTCCGGTGACGATGGAGGAGCAGATCCAGAAAGCCGTGGACTGCTACAACGCCGGCGCCACCGTGCTGCACCTGCACGTGCGCGAACTGGACGGCAAGGGCAGCAAGCGCCTGTCCAAATTCAACGAACTGATCGCCGGCGTGCGCAAGGCCGTGCCCGAGATGATCATCCAGGTCGGCGGCTCGATCAGCTTCGCGCCCGAAACGGAAGGCGCGGCCGCCAAATGGCTGAGCGACGACACGCGCCACATGCTGGCCGAACTGGAGCCCAAGCCGGACCAGGTCACGGTCACCATCAACACCTCGCAGATGAACGTCGTCGAGCATTGGGAAGACGCGGACATCAAGGGCACGTCGATGGAAGACCCCGAGGTCTACCACGCCTACAAGGAAATGACGGTGCCGGCGCAACCGGGTTGGGCCGAGGAGCACATCCGCAGGCTCAATGCGGCAGGCATCCAGAGCGCTTTCCAGTGCTACAACATCAATAGCTTCGAGTCGGTCGAGCGCCTGATGCGGCGCGGCATCTACAAGGGGCCGCTGGTGATGAACTGGGTGGCCATCGGCGGCGGCATGGACGCGCCCAACATCTACAACCTGGCCAACTTCGTGCGCGCCACGCCCGACGGCGCCGTGCTGACGGTGGAAAGCTCGATGCGCAACGTGCTGCCGATCAACATGATGGGCATCGCCATGGGCTTGCACGTGCGCTGCGGCATTGAAGACAACCTGTGGAACCAGTCGCGCACCGAGCGCATGAGCACCGTCGAGCAGATCGAGCAGCTGGTGCGTATCTCGCGCGAGTTCGGCCGCCCCATCGCCACCGCCAAGCAGGCGCGCGAGATCTGCCGCATCGGCGTCTTCTACGACACGGTCGAGGAGTCCCTGCTGGCCAACGGCTTCGCGCCCAACCGCAACGGCGGTCAGCAAGGTTTTCTGCGCAAGGCGGCTTGAGTCACCGCCCGCGCGACAGTCTTTCGCTCGTTTTCTTCTTTTCGTCCCGAGGGGCGCGTGCCGCGCGCCCGCTCAGGGGTTTCGCCTGTTCCACCCTTCTGGCAGTTCGGCCATTCCAAGCACATGACACACGTTTCACGTTTTGCTTCGCTCGCCTTGGCCGCCGCTGCGGCGTTGGCTTCTTCGGCCAGTTTCGCCTTCGGCGACAAGCCGGTCAAACTCATCGTGCCTGCCCCGGCCGGCGGCACCATGGACGCCACCGCACGCATCATCAGCGACCTGCTGGCGCAGGAAATCAAGCAGCCTGTGGTGGTCGAAAACAAGCCGGGTGCGGGCGGCGCGATTGCCGTGAAATACATGCTGTCGCTGCCCGCCGACGGTCAGGCCCTGATGGTGACGGCCAGCAACATCCTGACCGAGATCCCGCACGTGCTCAAGGGCGGCTTCGATCCCCTCAAGGACGTCAAGCCGGTGGCGCTCATGTCGCAGTCCACCATGGTGCTGATCGCCGCGCCGCAGTTTCCGGCCAAGGACTTCAAGGAAGCGGTGGCCTATGTCAAGTCGCACCCGCGCCAGGTTTCGTACGCCTCGTATGGACCGGGCACCAGTTCGCAATATGCCGGCGCCATCCTCAACCAGAAGGCGGGACTGGATCTGCAGCATGTGGCGTTTCCAGGTTCGGCGCCTGCACTGGCACAAGTGATGGGCGGGCAGATTCCCCTGATGTTCGACGGCGCGGTGACGTCCAGACCCCTCGTGAGCTCGGGTCGCGTGAAGCTGCTGGGCGTCGCCTACAAGACGCGCCTGCCCGACTACCCCAACACGCCGACGCTGACCGAACTGGGTTACCCGGACATCAACTTCAGCAACTGGGTCGGCGTGATCGCCTCGTCCAAGCTGCCAGCGCCGGTATCCACGCAGATTCATGAGGTGTTGCAGAAGATCGCCGCCACCCAGACGTTCCGGGACCGCGCGGCCACCGCGGGGTTCGACCCCATCGCGCCGCGCTCGCTGGAGCAGGCGGCGCGCGAAGTGCGCGAGGAGCACGCACGCAATGCCGAGATCGTGAAGGCCTACGGCATCAAGTTGGATTGAATACAGCACACAGCGCCGAACGGCGAAAGGAAAGCATCGTGGTCAAGGCAGTACGTTTCAACGAAATCGGTGGTCCCGAGGTCTTGCAGTTCGTGGATGTCGAGGTGGGCGATCCCGGTCCGGGCCAGGCGCGTGTGCGCCACACCTACATCGCTGTCAACTTCATCGACACCTACTTCCGCACGGGTCGCTACCCGCTGGAGCTGCCCAACGGGCTGGGTTCTGACGCCGTGGGCGTGGTCGAGGCCGTGGGCGAAGGCGTGACCGACATCAGGGTCGGCGACCGCGTGGGCTACCTGATCGGTCCGCAGGGCGCTTATTCGCAGGTGCGTGTGATGCCGGCCGAGGTGCTGATTCCGCTGCCCGATGGCATCTCCGACAGCACCGCCGCCACGCTGATGATGAAGGGCATGACGGCGCAGTACCTGTTCCGCCAGGTCTATCCGCTCAAGGGCGGCGAAACCATCCTGTACCACGCTGCGGCTGGCGGTGTCGGCCTGATCGCCTGCCAGTGGGCGCGTGCCATGGGCGTGACCATGATCGGCACCGTTAGCACCGACGAGAAAGCCGCCGTGGCCAAGGCCAACGGCTGCACCCACACCATCGTCACCTCGCGCGAGAACATCGCCGAGCGCGTGCGCGAGTTGACCGACGGCAAGGGCGTGCCGGTGGTGTACGACTCGGTCGGTAAGGACACGCTGATGGCCTCGCTCGACAGCCTGCAGCCGCGCGGCTCGCTGATCAGCAACGGCACCTCGTCCGGCTCGGTGGTGGTGGATTCGCAGTTGCTGGCCGTCAAGGGCTCCATCTGGATGACGCGGCCGGCGATGATGCATTACATCCAGCCCCGCGCGCACATGCTCTCGATGGCCAAGGAACTGTTCGACCACGTGCTGGCCGGGCGCATCGTGAGTGAGCCGCAGCAGACCTTTGCCCTGGCCGACGCGGCCGAAGCCCACAAGATGCTGGAGTCGCGCAAGACGACCGGGGCCACGGTTCTGATCCCTTGACCGATTGATCATGCAGCCGGCGGCACCGACCCCTTCTTTAGTCGCCGGCCTGCCGACGCGCCTGCGCACGCTTTTTCCAGGCGTGCTGGCGTGCGCGGTGGTCGCGGCATCGGCCACCTTCCTGTCGCAGCACTACGGCGCGCCGGTGATGCTGTTCGCGCTCATCCTCGGCATCGCGATGAACTTCCTGTCGATGGAAGGGGTTTGCAAGCCGGGCATCGAGTTCACTGCGCGGCACGTGCTGCGCTGGGGCGTGGCGCTGTTGGGCCTGCGCATCACCGCCTCGCAGGTGGTGGCGCTGGGCTGGGAGCCCGTGGTGGTGGTGGCTGTGTGCCTGGTGCTGACCATCGGCGTGTCGATGGTCGTGGCGAAGTGGCTGGGCTTCAACGTGCTGTTCGGGCTGCTGAGCGGCGGGGCAACCGCCATCTGCGGCGCATCGGCCGCGCTGGCGCTGTCGGCGGCGCTTCCTTCGCACCCGCTCAAGGAGCGCGCCACGCTGTTCACCGTGGTGGGCGTGTCGGCGCTGTCCACGCTGACCATGATCGTCTACCCCATGCTGGCCACGCGGCTGGGCATGGACGCCCACACGGCGGGCGTGTTTCTGGGCGCCACCATCCACGACGTGGCGCAGGTGGTGGGCGCGGGCTACGGCATGTCGCAGGCCACGGGCGATACCGCCACGCTGGTCAAGCTGATGCGCGTGGCGGCCCTGCTGCCCGTGATTCTGTTTGCGGTGATGTACACGCGCGCCACCGGCACGGCCGACACCGGCGGCGCCCGCCCGCCTTTGCTGCCCTGGTTCGCGGTGGCCTTTGCCGTGCTCGTGGTCATCAACAGCACCGGCTGGCTGCCAGCGGCTGTTTCCAGCACCGGCAGCGACGTGTCGCGCTGGTTTCTGGTGGCCGCCATGGCCGGCATCGGCATGAAGACGCAGTTGCGCGATTTGATTGATGTGGGCCTCAAGCCGGTGGTGTTCATGGTCGGCGAGACGGTGTTCATCGCCGCGCTCGCCATCGGAATGTTGCGCTGGCTGGCTTGAGGTTTTTCGCTTTTTGATATTCAGGAGATTCCCCATGAACGGATTGATGATGGATCGGCCGCTGCTGATCTCCAGCCTGCTCGTGCACGCCGAAGGCCAGCATGGCGAACGCGAAATCGTCTCGCGCCGCGTCGAAGGCGACATTCACCGCATGACCTACAAGGACCTCGGCCGGCGTGCACGCCAGCTGGCGCGCGCCGTCGCGGCCCTGGGCGTCAAGCCGGGCGACCGCGTCGGCACGCTGGCCTGGAACGGCCACCGCCACCTGGAGCTGTACTACGCCGTGTCCGGCTCGGGCGCCGTGCTGCACACGCTCAACCCGCGCCTGCACCCCGACCAGCTGACCTGGATCGCCGACCACGCCGAAGACCAGGTGCTGTTCTTTGACCTCACCTTCCTGCCGCTGATCGAGGCCATTGCCTCGCGCGTGAAGACGGTGCGCCACTTCGTCGCCATGACCGACCGCGCGCACATGCCACAGACCACCCAGATCCCCAACCTGCTGTGCTACGAAGAATTAGTGGCAACCCAGCCCGACGACTTCGTCTGGCCCGAGTTCGATGAGGGCACGGCCTCGTCGCTGTGCTACACCTCGGGCACCACGGGCAACCCCAAGGGCGTGCTCTACAGCCACCGCTCGACGCTGTTGCACACCTTCGCCGCCGCACTGCACGACGCGCTTGACGTGTCGTCGGCCGACACCATCCTGCCCGTCGTGCCCATGTTCCACGTCAACGCCTGGGGCCTGCCCTATGTCGCGTGCATGGTGGGCGCCAAGCTGGTGTTTCCCGGCCCGGCGCTCGACGGCAAGTCGCTGCACGACTTGTTCGAGGCCGAAGGCGTCACCGTCTCGGCCGGCGTGCCCACGGTGTGGCAAGGTCTGCTCACGCACGTCGAGGGCCAGCAGCTCAAGTTCTCCACCATGCGCCGCACCATCATTGGCGGCTCGGCCTGCCCGCCGGCCATGATGGACGCCTTCCAGCAGCGCCACGACGTCAAGGTGCTGCACGCCTGGGGCATGACCGAAACCAGCCCCGTGGGCACCACCGCCGCGCTCAAGCCCGTGCACGCCAGCCTCGACGCCGACCAGCGGCGCGCTTTGCAGCTCAAGCAGGGGCGCACCGTCTTCGGCGTCGAGATGAAGATCGTCGACGTCAACGGCCAGTCGCTGCCGCACGACGGCAGGACCTCGGGCGAGCTCATGGTGCGCGGCCCCTGGATCGCCTCCGGCTACTTCAAGGGCGAGGCGCAAGGCGCGCTGGTCGATGGCTGGTTCCCGACCGGCGACGTGGCCACCATCAACGCCGACGGCTTCATGAACATCACCGACCGCAGCAAGGATGTCATCAAGTCGGGCGGCGAATGGATCGGCTCCATCGACCTGGAGAACATCGCCATGGCGCATCCGGCGGTCGCCATGGCCGCCTGCATCGCGGCGCGCCACCCCAAGTGGGACGAGCGGCCGCTGCTGGTGGTCGTCAAAAAGCCCGGGGCCGAGTTGACACGCGATGAACTGATCCAGTTCTACGACGGCAAGATCGCCCGCTGGTGGACGCCCGATGACGTCATCTTCGTCGACAGCATCCCGCTGGGCGCCACCGGCAAGATGCAAAAAAGCCTGCTGCGCGACGCGTACCAGGACCACCTGATCGCATCCGACAAGGTCCCCTCATCGAAGGAAGCCGCATGAGCAAGGTCATCATCACCTGCGCGGTGACGGGCGCCATCCACACGCCGTCGATGTCGCCCTACCTGCCGGTGACGCCGGAAGAAATCATCGAGGCCTCGGTGGGCGCGGCCGAAGCGGGCGCCGCCATCATCCACCTGCACGCGCGCGACCCCGTGGACGGCAGGCCTGACCAGACGCCGGAAGCCTTCGGACGCTTTCTGCCGCAGATCAAGGCCCGCACCGACGCGGTGCTGAACCTGACCAGCGGCGGCTCGCCCTACATGCCGATCGAGGTGCGCATCAAGCCGGTGGCGCACTTTGCGCCGGAGGTGGCCTCGCTCAACGTCGGCTCGATGAACTTCGCGCTGTTTCCCATGCTGGAGCGCTTCAAGGAGTTCAAGCACGCCTGGGAGCGCGAGGCGCTGGAAGGAAGCCGCGACCTGGTGTTCCGCAACTCGTTCAAGGAGATCGAGTACGCGATGGCCCAGTGCGCCAGCACCGACACGCGCTTCGAGTTCGAGTGCTACGACACCTCGGGCCTGTACAACCTGGCGCACTTCGTCGACCGCGGCCTGGTCAAGCCGCCGTTCTTCGTGCAGACCGTGTTCGGCATCCTGGGCGGCATCGGCACCCACCCCGACGACGTGGCGCACATGAAGCGCACGGCCGATCGCTTGTTCGGCAAGGACTATCGCTGGTCGGCGTTTGGCGCTGGCCGGCACCAGTTGAGCCTGGCCGCCATGACCGCCAGCATGGGCGGCCACGTGCGCGTGGGCCTGGAAGACAGCCTGTGGCTGGGGCGCGGCAAGCTGGCCGAGAGCAATGCGGCGCAGGTGACGCGGGTGCGCCAGATCATCGAAGGCCTGGGCCTGGAGATCGCCACGCCGGCCGAGGCGCGCGAGATCCTGCAGCTGAAGGGCGCGGACAAGGTCAGGTTCTAACACACAGACCCGTGCGATCTGGGCATCGATCCACGGCACAGCACGCGCTTCGCAGACCGGGTGCCATGCCCCAATTCAGCAAGCGGACGCCCCAATAAAGCAAGTGCGATCCCGCGTCCCTGCTGATACTGATCCGTGGATGCACGCGCATCCAGAACATCACAGGAGACATCTCAATGAAATGGTCAGTACGCGCCGCCACGGCGGTGATGGGATGGGCGCTGGCGTGCAGCGCCTGGGCTTGGGGTGAGCGGCCGGTCAAACTCATCGTGCCGGCGCCCGCAGGCGGCACGATGGACATCGTCGGCCGCATCCTCGGCCAGCAGCTGTCGGCCGACATCGGGCAGCCGGTGGTGGTCGAGAACAAGCCCGGCGCGGGCGGCTCCATCGGCATCCAGGCCATGCTGCAGGCGCCGCCGAATGGCGACACCCTGGTGATGGCCGCCAGCAACGTGCTGGCCGAGATCCCGCACGTCATCAAGGTGCCGTTCGATCCGCTCAAGGACGTCATCCCCGTGGCCTCGCTGGCCCGCTCGGGCGTGGTGCTGGTGGCGCCGGCCAACAACCCGGCGCGGGATTTTCAGGGCCTGGTGGCGCACCTGAAGACGCGCAAGGGCAAAGGCAATTTCGCCAGCTACAGCCCCGGCACCGTATCGCACTACGCCGGACTGATCCTCAGCGACAAGGCGGGGCTCGACATGCAGCACGTGGGTTTTGCCGGATCGCCGCCGGCTCTTCAGGCGCTGCTGGGCGGGCAGGTGGACATCATGTTCGACGGCATGCTGACCTCGGTGCCGCTCATCAAGAGCGGCAAGCTGCGCGCCTACGCCTTTTCCGGCCGCCAGCGCTCGCAGCACCTGCCGGACGTGCCGACCACGACGGAAGTGGGCTACCCCGAACTGAATTTCCTCGGCTGGGTGGGCCTGATCGGATCGGCCAAGCTGCCCGCACCGGTGCTGGCGCGCATCCAGGCCGCGGTGGCCAAGGCGGCGCAGGCGCCCGCCGTGCGGCAAAAGCTCTCGGACGTGGGGTTGGAGCCCGAGATCATCGTGGACACCTCGGTGCTGTCGCGCGAGACGCGGCAAATGTCCGAGCGCAGCGCCGCCATCGTCGAGAAGTACGGCATTCGGCTGAACTGATGTTTGCCCACCCTTGCATTGGAGGCGCCGCATGAAGATCAAACCCCTCACTCCTGCCATTGGCGCCGTGGTATCCGACATCCACCTGGGCGACGCGGCGCGCGACGGCGCGCTGTTCGCCGACGTCAAGGCCGCGTTGCTCAAGCACCGCGTGCTGTTCTTTCGCGGCCAGGACATCACGCGCGCCGAGCACGTGGCCTTTGCCGAACGCTTTGGCCCGCTTGAAACGCACCCCGTGGCCGGCAGCGACCCCGACCACCCCGGTCTGGTGCGCATCTACCGCAGCGACAACCCGCACAGCTACGAGAACACCTACCACTGCGACGGCCTGTGGCGGCCCAACCCGGCCATGGGCGCGGT
>ENA-UPTA01004109-UPTA01004109.1-activated-sludge-metagenome-genome-assembly--contig:-NODE-4109-length-13972-cov-8.207732_pt1 | contig 13972 bp, 9 predicted proteins | sample MGYA00238184_ERZ773361 | MGnify/ENA primary metagenome ERZ773361 (study PRJEB29100, sample SAMN05720205) | activated sludge metagenome | isolation source: anaerobic digester from wastewater...
TTATTGATATTTAAATTATTATAAAACATTTTTTAAACTTAACGCATCACTAGTAGTTTTAATATATAAATTAATTCTAATTTCAAGAAAGGATACAAAAAATCGAAAAGTCTTGTTCTTAATATTATTAAAAACAAAATTACATATATAAATCAAAATTAAAAACACTATTTAATTAAAAATGGAAAATTATTTCTATCTATTTTATTGTACCAACAACTTATAATTCTTTGGATATTATTAGAAGCTTTCCAGAGGCATTTTCTATTTTTTAATGCTCAACACGCAGGTAATTTTTTCGTTCCATGTTTTGCCTGTGGCATCGTACATCTCGGCGTAGATAATATAAATTCCTATCGGGCAAATCTGATTGCGGGTGTCAAGGCCATCCCAAAACAAAACACCTTGTGCTGAGAGGCTTTCGTTTTTTGCCAGGTAGGTAATAAATCTGCCTTTGGAGTCGTATATTGCTATTGTGGCGACTGTACCTGCATTTTCGAACTGATACAGAATATTCAACCGGTCGTTGTAGCCATCATTATCGGGTGAAAACACCCTGGGATCGGGTACAAGGCTGTTAATTGCATCAACCGAAGAAGGGCGGTACTGACTGTTTTGATATCCAGGTGTTGCATAACCCACATCGCCGGACGCGGAATGCCAATTAGATGCAGCTTGCGTAGGTTCTACAAAATCGATGCGCTCCAGCGAAACCCCATCGTCGTCGGCAAGCAGTTCAAAATGCATGTCGGCGTCATAGCTGAACTCGTCGATAATATTCATTGCACGGTCAAACACAATCAGGTTTCCATCACTATCGGGTAAGGAGGGCATATTATCGGAATAAATAATTTTCTGGGGTGAAGGCACGTAATATCTTGTTGCAATATCTGCCGGATTATCGGTAATTACTATATAATCGTCGGGCAAGATTACATGGCTTCGTTCGCTTGCCCTGTCAGGCTCACCCGGATTTCCTGAGTCATCTCGCTGCGATAGCCATACATTACGTAAATCGAGAAGCTTCCCTGAGTTGTTGTAGAATTCTACAAAATCGTATCCATCAGGATAGGGATTAAACAGGATTTCGTTAATAACAAGGTCGCCTTGCCCAATAGAGTCGGCAATACCAAAAAGCACTTCAAAAGTCTGAACAATGTCGTTTCCTCTGCAATCGCGCAAGGTATCGGCAAACTGTAGCTGATATACAACCCCGGGTTCAAAGACAGTATTAAATTTCAGTAGCACTGAGTTGAACAATGGAGGTTCGGGGTACACCCAAACAGGGTTACCCACACTATGATCGACCAAGTAATTCAGAACGGGCAACACCGACGAAATACGCATGGTTTCGCTAAAATATACCCTAACGGTGTCGGCATTCACAATTTCGGCACTTTCGGCGAACGGGTCTGTTACATCAATGTTTTCAGCAATTACTGAATTCATTTCCGATGGTGTGCCTCCTCTGTTGCTGGTACTGGCAATCCAGTTATCTTCTCCCTCGCAGGGGTTGGAAGGGTCTATCATTTCGAGCGACCACCCCCCGGCTTTCTTGAAATTATCGTTGTACCAGATATCGGAATATTCAACAGCGTGAATATTCATGTTATTGTCGGTAACCAGAGAAAGAACTGCTCCTGAATTGGGCAGGGCGGGAAATCCCGAAACCCCGAGTACATTGCTGTACTGTGCAAAAAGCAGGCTGTTGTTTGTGTGACAAATGGTAATGTAAGCACCCGCCTGTATTGTGTAAGCAGGCAAAACACATGAGGAGCTTCCGGAGAATAGCTTCCACCCTGCCAAGTTAACGGGCATATCGGTAACGTTATGTAATTCAATATATTCGGCATTTGGAAGTCCAACCACAGGGTCGGGATCCGCCATAATTTCGGAAATTAGCACATCGTATGGTTGTGGGTTATAAATGCTGAAGTTAATGTTTGAGGTGGCCATAACATTCCCGCACAAGTCGGATATATTGCTGATAGTAAGCGTATATACAACAATTTCGGTGAAAGAATAGGGTACAAAAATATGTACTTGTCTTAAATCGTTGGGGTCGACATACACATATTCGGGGTTGTTGTAGTCGGGCGATATTTGATAGTTTGCTGGATTAACAGCTAAAATCGTATCGGTAAATTCTGAAAATGTTACCAATAGTTCGTTGCCTGTAAGAGCCTGAACAGAAACTACCGTAGGTGGTGAACTATCAGGGTTTTCGGCCATCACCGAGTTGACTGCACCCGGGGTGCCACCGATTTCTGCAACAGAGGAAATCCAGTTACTCATACCTCCGCAATGGTTCAGTGGGTCGATTTTCTCGAGCGACCAACCCCCTTCGATTTTGTCGGAATTCTGATACCAGGAAATGTCGTAGCTGACCTGATTTATTTCGACGCTATCGGCATCCAGTATTTTAACGGTTTTACCATCGTTTGGCAATGCAGGGAAAGAAGTGATTCCAAGGGTATTTATTCCGGATTCAAATAATACAGCATTTGCCGGGCTGCAAAGAACCATATAACCGTTTGCCCCAATTTGCGCAGAAGGAAATTCTTTTACGTAATTCCCCACAATCAACTTCCAGCCTGTAAGAGTAATCACATTTGCGGTAGTATTGTATATTTCGATGTACTCAGCTTCCGGAAGACCAACTACTGGTGAAGGGTCTGCCATGATTTCGTTAATCACAATATCGTTGACTACAGGGAAGTAAATATTAAACTCGGAGAAAACTGTTTCCATCGCATTCCCACATAAATCTGCCACATTACTCACTTCAAGGGTATATATGGTGTTTTCTTCGAACGGATCGGCAAAAGTCAGGCTTACCGTTTTACTATCTGAATTGAGTAAGACTTGCGTTGGATGAACCGATAATTGCTCAACCAAAAAATTTGAAATCAGTATTGTATTGCTGTCCACTTTTTCGGAAAACTCAAGAAGCAATTCTGCGTTGTTTATCACTTGCAGCGCTTGTATGTGAGGCGGTGTGTTATCGGGATTTGAAGCATAAACTGAATTTATTGCACCCGGAGTTCCGCCCAAAGGGTTAACCGATGCCCGCCAATTCGCCATTTCAACGCAATTATTCAATGGATCAATTTTCTCGAGCGACCAGCCACCGTCATCCTTTGAAGGATCCTGATACCAGGTATCCTGATAGCTTACAATGTTAATATTGTTTCCGTTCGGGTCAAGAATTTTCAGCGTTTGCCCACTATTGGGTACTGCAGGGAAAGACGCTATTCCTACAACATTAACACCCGTATTAAAAAGATTGGTATTTCCCGTGCTGCAAAGAACAATATAACCGTGCGCTTCAACCTGTGCAGCAGGAATAGGCCTGATATAAGTTCCCACAACCAGCGACCAACCGGTCAGAGTCACGGGATTTTCGGTTGTATTGTAGAATTCAATATATTCTGCTTCCGGAGTGCCTACCACAGGTGTTGGATCGGCCATAATTTCGTTGATGACGATATCGTTTACAGCCGGCGTGTAAATACTGAAATCGTGTTGCGAAGGAAGCATTGTATTACCGCAGAGGTCAGAGATTCCTTCTATACTGACAGAATACACTATGCCCTCGCTGAAAGCAGTCTGCACAAAAAGATGAACGACAGCAGGGTCGGTTGCATCCGTTTCAACATTATCGGGAGAGTCGTAACCATGGCTTATCATGTAGTTTTGAGGATCGGTTGCAGTAATGGAATCGACGGGTTCCGAAAAGTTTATCACGATTTCGGTTGTCCCCGAAAGTTGTACCATCGCAACCTCTGGTGGAGTGTTATCGGTGTTCACCGCATTCACCGAGTTAATAAATCCGGGTGTTCCGCCAGAGGGGTCTTCCGATGCAATCCAATTCGTTGCACCGCTGCAGTTATTAAGTGGGTCTATCTTTTCGAGCGACCATCCGCCATCATCTTTGGTTGCATCGTGATACCATGTTACATCATAGGTAACCTGATTCACTTCAACACTGTCGGCATCGAAAAGTTTCAGGGTGGCTCCATCGTTGGGGATAGCAGGAAACGAAGAAATTCCAGCAACCGGTATTTCAGTTCCAAACAATTCAACATTGGTAGTGCTACACAGCAGCAGATACGATTCAGGGCCTATTTCAACCGCAGGGAATGTTCTGACGTAATTGTTGACTATCAGCCTCCATCCTGTTAAATTTACAGGCACTTGCAACGTATTGTAAATCTCGATATACTCAGCCTCGGGGAGGTCTACAACCGGATTGGGGTCGGCCATGATTTCGTTAATTACCACCATGCCGGGTTGAGTAATCAGGTATATAAAAGTTCCACTCCCTGAAACCACTACATTTCCTGCAACATCTTCAACTCCGGAATATTGCAACGTATATTCTGTTCCCGATATAAAATCATTTGCAAAACCAAGATCCACAATCGCGTGATTATCATTGAAAAATGAAGCGGACACGGGGTTCCCGATTTCGTGGTCAACAGAATAATTAGCGAATTGCAGCGCTGTTTCTTGAGAAAGATCTTCGTTGAAAACCACCCGCACTGAATTTTCGGAGATTACCGTAACCGATTGAAATACCGGTGGATCATTGTCGGTATAAGGAGTTCCGGTTACCACAAAATCGTCGAAGAAAAATTTATCTTTTCGCGTAGTAGTAAACGTACAGCGCACACCAAAATAATTGCTTGCATTGTAGGTGTTATCGAAGCAAACTCCTTCGGCATAATAATTTGTGCCCCCCAATGTATCGCTGAAAAGGCTCCAGTTTCCCAGCCCATCTCGTTCGAGGCGTATTCTCACTGTTACAGCATCGCTGTTTAACCGGCCATTCGTTCCATCAATCAATAAGCTAGCCGCAGCACCATCCTGTCTGAAAAAGCTTATATCATCGTCGGTATATCCAACCCTTATAAAGTACCCGTTCAGGCTGCCGGTAAAATCACTACCTGAGCTAATTGTATAAATTCTGGCATAATTCGACGACGACGGATTAAAATCGAATTGCAGCAGGAATTCCCACGAAGCTTCGTTCACTGCCTGAGAAGCTGTTGATAAATATGCTGAGCCGGTATATTCAATTTCGTTAAGCTGCAACCGGTTTGAAGCATCAATCTGAAATTTATCGGTATTACCTGTCCATTCTGGATTGGCAGAAAAATTTCCGTCAGAAAAATCATCGGTAAATTGCGCCATCAGCAACGAAGGGATGAGGCACAACGGCAAAAGTAAAATACGGAACATTGTAACTATTTTATTTCAACAAACTTAACATAAATTTTGCGATTTATTACAATTATTTCATGCCATACTACCCTCTGCGAAACAAGAAAGTTTGTTTGCTTCAGATAAATATTTAAACTTTTTGTAATCGCAATGCAACTAAATCGTATATTTATGTGTCTTTTTAATAGTTCTCTTTTATATTTATTAGCATAAATGGTGCATATGAAAACTCGGGTATTTTCTATTTTATTATCAATTATAGGATGTACGCCTATTTTTGCACAAACATATCTAATGAGCGAAAATTCAATCATTACAACCTGTTCTGGAACCTTATACGATTCGGGAGGGGCTAATAATTCATGCCAGCCTGGAGAGCATTTCATTAAAACAATTTATTCGGGGCAAGCCAATTCGCATGTATTGATAAATATCGAAATGATAGATATTTATATGTTTGATACGTTGAGAATATACGACGGACCCGACACGAACTCTCCACCGCTGCAATCGAATTATGCACCGGTCGAAGAAAACAGATCGTTTATATCAACGGGTAATTGTATTACAATTGAATGGGTCTCCACATATTCTTATGATGCTGATTTTGCAATTGGTATTTCATGTAAATACGAATGCATTGCTTACACAAATGCGCTTTTCGATGCAGCAGGTCAATTATTGCCCAATGGGAGTTACATTGATGTATGCCATAATTCAACCCTTGAGGTTTCTGTTGAAAGTAATTTTCAGTCGGGGCAAAACGGAAATTACCCACAATCCGCAACGACAACAGAATACACATGGTTGGTTTATAACGACACGATGTTCCTAATCGACCTATTCAATGAGTATTCAGGAATGAATTTGACTGACATTGCTATTCCTTTTGACAATCCCGGTGTGTACATGATTCTCTTGAAAAGCAGCGATTTTAATACTTGTCAATCTAACAACCTGCCTGTTCTCTTTGTCAGAGTTCCGCCCGATCCGATTTTCGAAATCACGGGCCATGAGGAGGCTGCTTGCGAGGGGCAGGAAGTTCAGCTTACAGGCTATATTTCCCCTGTTACAGCGGTTGCAAACGATAACGACCATATAATAAATAATTGTATTTATGGTTGTTATGAATATTATCAGCATTTCCCGTTTTATGTAAGTACCAGTTCGAACATAACCACATTGCAGGAACCCGATGATTTAAGCTCTTTAGAGGTAAAAATGGAACACAGTGCAGCAGGAGATTTAGAAATGTTACTTATGTGTCCGAGTGGTAAAACCGTACGTATTTTTGATGAAAGTACCTGTGGCGGGAAAAATTACGGAATACCGACAGATGATGACAACTGTGTTCCCGGAGTGGGATGGACCTATTACTGGTCGGATGAGGCAAGCATTTCCCTTCAAGACATCGAAAACACTTCATATCAGAATATTCCTGCGGGTAGCTACCGTCCGGTGCAGACCTTCGACGATTTATATGGCTGTCCGGTAAACGGTGAATGGCAATTGATTATAATGGACAATAGGTGCGGAGATGATGGCTTTATATTTTCGGCAAACATCCACCTTAAGGGGGAATACACCGACTTCTTGGAAATACCGGAATATCCGCAGAATCAGTGGTCGTCGCAAAGCAGTGACAACTCTTTTTGGACAGGTTATTGTCTGGATGGAAACTCCGGGAATACTACAAGTTTTACCCCCAACTTTACTGGTGGCGGATTTCCATACGTATTTCACATAACCGATAATTTTGGTTGTGTTTACGATACAACAATAATTTTATTTATCCTCGATAAACTTGATCCGCAATGCTGCCCACTTCCGGAACCCCATATCTGTTATGTTACTTCATCGGGGTTGTATGGCAACCTCATTCGTTGGGGAATGCCTCAAGCTGCCTTAGATTCCGTATATATTTACCGTGAGGAAGATGGAGAATATCATCAAGTTGCAGCATGCGATTATGCCCAAGCACAGTTTACCGATTATTCGGCACAACCATGGGCAGCATCGTCAAATTATAAAATCTCTTTTATCAACAACTGCTCCGAAGAAACAGTTCTCAGTAGCAACCATCGCAGTGTGTATCTTCAGGTAAACTCACCTAACGAAAGCACATGTCAGCTTATATGGAATGAGTACTTTGGGCTGGATTATTCGGTAACGGAAATATACCGTGGCATTTCGCCTTACCACTTGGAATTGCTTACATCGGTGAATAACGATGTCTGTACGTTTACTGATGATAACTTACCCGAAGGGGCAGAATATTGCTATTACCGACTTGGTTTTAATACCACGGCAGATTGCTCAGGGGCAAAAGACGATGTAATGATCTTTTCGAACATTGCCACCAACAACCCCGGATTCTACGGAATGGGCAGCAATGCTTCACCATTACAGTTCGAGATATATCCCAACCCTGCTTCGGGGAAAGTGTCTATTCAATTCACCGCCCCCAACGCCAAACTGAGCATTTGCGACCTGAACGGGAAAACGTTAATTGTGAAAAATGACTTTACCGGCGGCGAAATCAATATCGAACACCTGAAAGCGGGCGTGTATATGGTGAAACTGGAGACGGATGAGGGTGTTGGTGTGAGGAAATTGATTGTTGAATAAATAACACAATTGAATTATGGCTTTACTAACTCGCATTTTATTTTCATCAGGTATCGTTCTTCTGCTGTCGACAGCCATATTTTCTCAGGAGTATCTCATCAGTCAGGGCGGCAGCATTAGCACCTGTTCGGGAACCTTATACGATTCGGGAGGGGTTGAAGGGGACTCTTCAGCCTTTATCGGTTTAGCCAATGGCAATATTCAAAACGAAGAATATGCAAAGCAAAATAAACTTAAGCCGTGTCAGACATACCGAAATACAATAACTTGTAATATTGATTATGCAACACCTGATTCAAATTTTGTGAATATATGCAAAGGAACCGAAGTAATTTTCGATTCAAACACCGAATTTTATAACAATCAGCAAGAAGGATATACGCAAACTAACGAAACCACAATTTACATCTGGCAAATATATGAGACTGCACATCATCAAATAGCACAATTTTCAGGGCATGGAATGCAACAATTAATATATCCGTTCAATGCACCGGGGTCATATATTGTAGAACTAACCAGTATTGATATCAACGGTTGTCCATCAGACGAACCGGTCGAAATTTTAGTTCGTGTTTCAGTTGCTCCAAATTTTGCGGGGACTTTCATTAATCCTACAATCATTTGTCCCGGTCAACAAGTTTTCTTACATGGTCAGGTAAATTCAAATCCATGGCAGGTCAGTTCAAGTATCGGATTAGAAGTTAATAGTTGTATAAATGATACGAGCGTATTAACGAACATTATTCCGGTTTACTTGTCTAATCTGGCATCTCAGGCTACAATTACTAATACAACTGATATTTTGTCGGTATGTCTAACACTTGAACATTCATATATTGGAGACCTGAATATAATTTTAATATGCCCCAATGGGTCTCAGGTTAATTTGCACGAAATGTACAATTGTAACAATGCATATTTTGGAATTCCCAATCATGCCGACAATTGTATTCCCGGAACTAGCTGGGATTATTGTTGGTCGATGAGTGCATCGCAACAAATAACATCTATTTGTAGTTCCGGACAAAGTATTCCATCTGGAACTTATCTACCGATGGATTCCTTTTCCAGCTTAAACGGCTGTCCGATAAATGGAAATTGGAGAATAATTATCGATGATCACTTTGGTGCTGATGATGGCACACTGGTTCAGGCATCAATTAACTTCAACACTGATTTGCTTATTGAAGGTGATTTGTGGAGTTACGAAAACACAATCGATACCACAGAAAGCTCAACCTCAGTATATTGGTCAGGCAACGGAATGTCGCAGAACTTTGGCACAGATTATTGGGTAGCACCTTTTGGTTGGAATACGGTTTTGAACTATACTTTTAATGTTATCGATGACTTTGAATGCCATTATGATACTACACTACTTTTACTTGTAAGAAACATCAACAATCCGTTATGTTGTGCCAGTCCTGAACCAAATATTTGTTATATATCAACAAACAATCAATTCGAAACCGAAATCTTTTGGAATAACCCAACTGAATTTCTTGATTCGGTATTTATCTATCGAGAGATGAATGGTAATAATGTGAAAATTGCATCTTTGCCATTTGGTTCGAATCAATTTAATGACGTTTTATTAGCTCAGATAGAATCACCTCCTTTGTATCGTATTTCGTTTTTGAATCCATGCTTTCAGGAAACAGCGCAAAGCGATTATCATCAAAACATATTACTTAAAATAGTTGCTCTAAACGAATCAGTTGTAAATTTAGAATGGAATAATTATTTTGGCCTGCAATATTCAGAAATTGAGCTCTTTAGAGGGATATCGCCAGATAACCTAACGCATTTAGCGACTCTGTCGGAATCAACAACAAGCTATACAGATAGTAATTTGCCCGACTATTATGACTATCTATACTATCAGATAAAATTTAACAGTACAGTTAATTGTAATTCGCACAATGAAAGCATAAATATATATTCCAATATTGCGACTACCGACCCGGAAATATATTCTGCACTTAGTTTGAATAAGCATAAAACACAGTTCACCCTCTCGCCCAACCCCGCCCGCAACTCAGTTTTCGTTTCGTTCACCGCCCCCAATGCCAGGCTGAGCATTTGCGACCTGAACGGTAAAAAGTTGATTGTGAAAAATGACTTTACCGGTGGCGAAATCAATATCGAAAATCTGAAAGCGGGCGTGTATGTGGTGAAGCTGGAGACAGATGAGGGTATTAGTAGTAAAAAGCTAATTGTAAACCCATAATAGCCTACAACTATGAGAAATCGACTTATCCATTGTGTTTTAGCACTTGCATTTTTAGCAGTAAGCCTATATGCAAACTCGCAAATTCCCTATTACAACAACTATGTAATTGACCATAACACTTACATTAAGGTTTGTTTTACAGGGACCCACACGTATGTGAGCGACTTGGGATTTTATTTAGTAGCCAGAACACCGAGCAACCAATTTCATACTGTAAAACTAATGCCATCGCTGTCGCTTGCATGGTCAGGCGACGTTGATTATGTTGATGGTGTTGCTATTGAGTATTTTGGATGCCTTGATTTTCCGCCCGACGAGAATTCTGTTTGCAATGGTGGAAACAATTTCGACAACTTTTGCTTTGCAACACATAATATAATTGGAGGTTTCAGCATCAATTATCTTAATTTCGAGTCTGCTTGTGTTTGCGATTTGGGAGCCCCATTAGATAGCCTCGTGGCTTCGGCGGGACCATGGAATCCAGTATACGGGCTGAACCCTTCTGAAGTTAACTGGTTTTTTCAAATACGCGATTGCGAGTTAGTGGATGTTGGCATGGTTAGTTTTGTCGAGCTTCAGATTGGCTTCACAAATGAATGTTATAATCATTTTCGAAAATGGACTTTTCAGACGCCTCAACAAATACCCGACAACGTCTGTTCTTTTGAAGAAGCACCCTTATTTTACCTGAACCAGATATCCGATTCAATTGTGTACTACAGCGGTATTCCCGAAATTTGTGAAGTTGAGACCAGTGCTGCCAATTACAATGTACTTAGTTGGGTTAAAGATTATAACAATCAGTTTATTGATCATTATATAATTTATCGTAAACAAGAGCCGAATGGCAGCTATTTCGAACTGAGCCAATCTGATTATGATCAGGAACCCATATTTTTCGATGGAACAGCTCAGCCACATATATATTCGTACAGGTATAAAATTTCAGTCGTTGATATTTGTGGTAACGAAATAGAATGTGCTTTTAGCCACAAAACTTTTTTACTGAACTATACAACTGAAACCGAAGGAGTGTGGAATTTATCGTGGCAAAACTATGAAGGAGTCGATTACTCTGAAATTGAAATTTATCGCGGAACAAACCCCGATGAGATGGAATTGCTTACTACCGTTCCTGCTTCTGCGACAGCATACACCGACAATCAGGCCCCAGTGGGAAGCTACGTGTATTATCAATTGAAAATTGTGAATCCAAATACATGCAATTCACAAAAAATTGAAGGAGAAATTGTGTCGAATATTGCTACCAACGACGAAGGATATTATTTAAACCAAACCACCCCATTATTTCAGCCGCAATTCACCCTCTCGCCCAACCCCGCCCACAATTCCGTAAATATTTCGTTCACCGCCCCCAATGCCAAGTTGAGCATTTGCGACCTGAACGGGGAAACGTTAATTGTGAAAAATGACTTTACCGGTGGCGAAATCAATATCGAAAATCTGAAAGCGGGTGTGTATGTGGTGAAACTGGAGACGGATTCTGGCATTGCAATACGAAAATTGATTGTTGAGTAGATTTTGGGATTCGGCTAAAATAAATTTGTTAATATGTAAAGTTAACTTTACATTTGTAGAAAGTTTATATTCATTCAATATGTTCAAATCCCGTATAGTTTTTCTTCCATTCGTTTTTCGATTTATCGGGCTAGCCATTGTACTGATTGCGCTTGCGATGGCCATTTTGAAACTTACCACCGGAACACCGTTCGGAACATTTTTCCGATTTGACGCCGACATTCGCGTTTATGCCATACACACCATTCTTATACTTGGATTTTTTTTGATAGCATTTTCGAAGGAACGCATCGAAGATGAGAGAATACAGTTTTTCCGGACACATGCAGTCTTTATCAGTTTAATGGTGCATGCCGTATTTTTCTTTGTATTAACCTTTACCAGCCTTACACTGCAATGGATTAACTTTCCGGCTATTATCCTGATGAACTCGATATTCTTAGTGTACATTGTAGCCTTTTACACTTTAAAAATCCGCGACCAATTGTGCAAATCAACCTACAATTCCGACTAATATGATTAACTACATACGCGAAGAACGTAAAAAGCATCTGCTTAGTCAGGAAGACCTTGCCAAAGCCATGAATGTTTCGCGGCAAACCATCAATGCAATTGAAGCCGGCAGGTATTTACCATCGTTACCCTTAGCACTTAAACTATCGCAATATTTTGAAAAAACAGTAAACGAATTATTTGTAAATGAAGTGTTTGATGTTGAATAAATTAAATACAAGAATGCAGAAGACAGAAGACAGAATTCAGAATACAGAAGGGGCGTTTCGCTTGGCGAGAAAAGCCTACTGCTGCGAGAGAGTCTGGCAATTTCAAGCCAGAGGCAAATGTGTTCGAATTGCCAATCGCCCCCTTCTGTCTTCTGTCTCCTGAATTCTGTATTCCAAAAAACATAAGAAAATGAAAAAAAAACTTCTCATCCTCAGCCTGATCTCACTGATTTATACCACAAGCCAATCGCAAAATCTGTTGTTCTGGGGTGAATTCGTCGATGGGCTTATTGTTAGAAGCAACATCGACGGGACGGAGATTGACACCCTTTGCACCGGACAAGTTGGCGTTTGTCGGGTGCGCACCGATGATACGCAAAAAAAAGTGTACTGGGCTGCCAGTTATGATAACAAAATCAGAAGAATAAATTACGATGGCAGTGAACTCGAAGATGTGATAAATACTGCAAACAACATAAATGTAGTGGAGATAAACCCTCACAACGGACGATTATATTTCTCCGAAAACTACCAAAACACCATTAAAAGCTGTAAAACGGATGGGTCCGATTTACAGACAGTAATTACCAATGCAGGGCTTGTAATGGGGATTGGAATCGATACCGTTAGAGAGCTGATTTTCTGGGCAGATATGGCTGCTCATGAATTACATCGTGCCAACCTCGACGGCAGCGAAGATACCGTAATACTCGAAACCAACCTCAATGTCTTCGATATTTGCCTCGATATAAAATATTTGTATGTGTATTTTACCGAGCGCACCGGTGAAAAAGTATGGCGTGTGAGCTATACAGGCACGAACCTGCTCGAAATACATCAGGGCAGCAACGTAATTGGTGCAATCACAATTAATGATGAATGCAATCAAATATATTGGGTAGAACGCGAAAACGGATTTATTGTAACCTCCACTACTATGGGAGCCGAAAGGCAAGAGTTGATTTTCTGGGAGAACAGTCAGATTTCGGGAATTGACGTAGGAAATTTCGATTTCAGTAATGTTGAAGAAGACACATTTTCTTTACCTGATGGGGTTATTTATCCAAATCCGGCAGGGGATTACATAAACTTAAATTTGAACGGAATAGATGCAGACAAAATTGAGATTTATGATATTACAGGAAAATTGATTTCAAATGACAATCTAAGCTCGGAACAAACTCAGTTTTTTATAGGAAACCTAAAGTCTGGATTGTATGTGTTGAAGGTTTATGACGGCAATACAAACATCGCAACATTGAAATTTAATAAACAATAGAATGCAGAAGACAGAATTCAGAATACAGAAGGGGCGTTTCATTGGGCGAGAAAAGCCTGCCGCGCCGAGAGAATCTGGCAATATCAAGCCGGAGGCAAATGTATTCGAATTGCCAATCGGTCCCTTCTGTATTCTGACTCCCGAATTCTGTATTCCTCTTCAAAAAAGAACACAATAAAAACAATACCATGGAACGAAAACCCTCACAAAACTTTCAGGATTTAATAGTCTGGCAAAAAGCGCATCAATTGGTTCTGGAGGTTTACCGTTATAGCGAATCATTTCCAAAAGAAGAAATGTTTGGATTAACATCACAACTGCGCAGGGCCATTACTTCGGTTG
>ENA-UPTA01004111-UPTA01004111.1-activated-sludge-metagenome-genome-assembly--contig:-NODE-4111-length-13966-cov-5.703256_pt1 | contig 13966 bp, 18 predicted proteins | sample MGYA00238184_ERZ773361 | MGnify/ENA primary metagenome ERZ773361 (study PRJEB29100, sample SAMN05720205) | activated sludge metagenome | isolation source: anaerobic digester from wastewater...
TGGCGTGAAAGGTGGGGGATAAGGTGAAAAGGCAACTCGATGAACTTCCCCCTAGTTTGAAACCCCTCGTTGTTGGCGAGGTGGTAACAAAAGAGGGCCTAACATGGCCGCCGGAAGGCGCAATATTTCTGTCGGATGACGAGTATCGGGAATTTCAACGCAAGCTGCGAGAGTGGGCGCTGAGGACCTTTTATTGTGGACATCTTATTTCAGGCGAAGGAGAAGATAAATAATGGAACTAACTCAACAGAGAAACGAGGCAGCACTGAACTACGATAATGGGAAGGCCCGCTGGGACCTGGTCCCTGCGGATGCAATAGATGAGATAGTTAAGGTATTTACCTGGGGCGCAACAAAATACGCTGACAGGAATTGGGAGGCCGGCATGTCCTGGGGCCGGGCATTCGGGTCCTTGCTTCGTCATGTCTGGGCCTGGATGGCCGGGGAAGATTATGACCCGGAATCAGGGCTGCATCACATGGGGCACGCTGCTTTTAGGTGCATGCAGATAATTACTTACCACTACCGTGGGATCGGAACAGATGATCGGCCAGATCTGCACCCCACTAGGGCTGAGAAGAAACCCGGCAATAGGATCTACCTGGCTATCCCCTACTCCGGGATAACTGAAAAATCTTTCGAAGTCTCCTGCAAACTTGCGGTCAAGTATATGAAAGAGGGCAAGATTGTCTTCTCTCCCATCGTTCACAGCCACCCATTGACGGAGTACGGTGCCCCACAGATGGATCATGATTTCTGGATGCGGCAGGACCTGGCCGTCCTGGAGAACTGCGACGAGTTGTATGTCGTCTGTCTGCCGGGTTGGGAAACATCCAAAGGGGTGTCGATAGAGGTTGACTTTGCCGACCAGCGCGACATCCCGATTGTCTTTGTGGACGAGGAGGGGAACCCCTACGGTCCAGGTGACTGTATACCCATGAATACGTTGCTGGGTCCCCCTGCCCACCAACACACGCTCGTAGCGGGGTTGGCGCATGCTTGCCGCAGCTAGTAAGCGGGACCCCCGTAAGACGGGCCAGTCTGCACTGGCCCTTCTTACGGGCCTGTATGATTTTATCCCGGTTCAGATCATAGCCGACGAATGGAGACTGACCTCGAATATGGTCCGCAAGATTATCCTGGCGGGCAAGTTCCCGGAAGGTACCGCTATCAAGACTGCCTGGGGGTGGTTCGTTACCAGGCAAGGCGCCATTGAAGCACTTGGTCCACCGCGTAAACGCAGAATAAAAAAACCTCGCACAAAAAAAGCCGGAGGCTAAATGCCTCCGGCTTCACTTAAAATTCCATTCAGTTGTTTAATCCCTTCGCTATGCCTCCCCTCATAAGTCCTCAAGCAACATCCCACCCGGATACACAGACTATCCGGCGTGATGCCTTCCACGTACCTACCCCATAAAATTTCCCTTAACTTATCAGGCAGCTTATCAATCCCGGCCAAGAGCATATAAGCCTCACGCTTCATATTAATCAGACGCTTGTCTGCTTCTCGTCTCATCAGGTAACGGTCGGCTGCATGCATCACTTCTCCGCCGGACACCCTGTCCCCAAAATTACCGGGGCTACCAGTGGCATCCGATATGTATACCTCCTCCAGGAACCCAATGTCCCGGAGGAGGTTACGCAATCCCTTCAGCCTCCACTTTAGACGTTTCGGGCTCAATTGACCGTCCAGTTTTTATGGAGAGTCACCGCGTAGGCGGCCATACAGACAGCGTCTGCTATCCCGTCATGGGGCACCCGTGCCTTAAGGGGTATCAATGCATGTGCCCCAACCAGATCCGAAGCGACCTGGATCGATGCGGCCTTACAGGAGGCGCGGCCTTTGGTTCCCTCGGGAAGCATTGCCTTTTGCCACTCTTTGGCTTTGACCTGGACATATCCCTGGCCCGAAAGTTCCAGTATGGTCCGGGTGATTCCGTAAACCTCACCGGTCTTGAGCGTGGACACCACGTTCTGGTGGGGCATGGCAATCGGATCCTCAAGCAGGGTTAACTGGATCCGGTAGCCTAACACCAGGTTGGATATGATACTTGCCAGGGCATGGATATCCAGGTCGTGGCCATTGGATGAGGTGGGCATGTGAGACAGCCAGACTGCCCGGAGTTGGTCGTCAAGGAGTGCAATCCCGCCTTTGAGCCCGGGATCTACTCCTAGAAAATACAGATGGTCTTTATATCCTGGTAAGCAGATAGTCGCCAAGCTGCTGAGGGGTAAAATCGACCCGGTATCGTCCCACGGGACTACGGAATACAGCTTTGGTGACTGCTCCGGATTCCCATCCCTTAAATTCGAAGAAGGCGCTTTTGTAGATATCATCCCATACCTCCCCTTGAGTCTGTCTTGGAGTGAAGGTATATCTGGCCCCCTCCTCCAATCCACCTTCCATGCCCGGGCACAACTTGAGCAAGGTTTTATAACACTCCACTACCACCCGGGCATTCTTACCTATTTCCAACGCGATATCTTCGGGCGTCCGACCCTGGTAGATACCTGACGCTACGAGGCTTTCCTCGTGGGGCGTGAGGTGTTCCGGATCCTCGTTTTCGTCCCTCTCCTGGAAGAGCCGGTAGACCGACGAGGTGCTGGTCCCCATGTCCCTGGCAATCGCATCGTAAGTCTGCCCGGCGAATCGCAGGGTCAGGGCCCTGGATATCTGCTCAGGTGTCCATTCAATTCGCTTCCGGGCCACGCTTCTGCCTCTTCCGCGCTGGGTAGGGTGACGACCCGTACGGAGAGTACGGGTATAGTGGACATGCGCGGGCCAGACAGTCCCCCTGACCATCATTGAAGCCACCCATACACTCGTAGCAGTTGGCCAGGATGGCCTCACGGTGAGTCAGCCGCTCACCCCTGTAGTACTTCTCTATTTCAGCCCGACCCACGGCCCGCTTCCCTATTTCTTTGAGCCAGTCTGTAATTGTATGATCGAAAATATATGGTTTAGCCATGGTTTTTCCTCCCCGAAAACGGCAGGGGTACAAACACCCTGCCGTCGAAAGTTAGGGGCCTTTTACCCCCATAAAACCCCCCAAATTAGGGTGTAACTCGGGGGTAAAATAGGGGGTCTAAAGTCCAGAGGATCCGAATCCCCCGTCACCCCGCTGAGAGGTACCTACCTGGTCCTCCCAGAACCCTGTGTCCACTGCGGGTGCGAAGACAAGCTGGGCAATACGGTCATACTTGTTAATTGTGAACGGCTGCAGGGAATGGTTCATCAGGATGACCCCTATTTCCCCGCGATAGTCACTGTCGATCGTGCCGGGAGAATTGAGGACCTGGATCATATGCTTGGCAGCCAGGCCGGACCGGCTCCGAACCTGCCCCTCGTACCCCAGGGGGATACTTAACTTGATTCCGGTAGGGATAACCTTGCACTCGCCCGGCTGGAGGGTCGTGTCTATGTTGGAGTGCAGGTCATAGCCCGATGATCCTTCTGTCTGACGCTTCGGGATCAGGTCCGGGTCATCCGTTTCAACAAAGACGGTTATCCTCAAAACGGCACGTCCCCATCTTCTTCATCAACAGCCGGTGCCCCATTAATGGCATCCTGCAGATCTTTGACAAAGCCCTCTTCGCCGTCAACTGCGCCCTTGCCGGCCTTGAAGCGGACCCAGTCGGATATATTGACGACGTTACTGGCCGTGAGGGTGAGGTAGTTCCCCCCGCCTTCGCGCTGATCGATACGCATACGACCAGCTACCATTACAAGGTCACCCTTGTGGACCTTCATCGCCGACCGGTATACCCAGGACGGTTTCTCTGTGTCGTTGGTCCAGGCGTTAACGTTGAAGAAGTCTGCTCCGTACGAGACCCCTTCTTTATCCTTGCCGCGATCAACGGCAACCGAAAACTTCGCGACTCCCTTCTTACTGGGGGTAAACGTAGTCTCTGTGTCCCGTGTTGCGTGCCCCATTACAAGGATGGGGTGCTGGTAACTAGGCATTAGCATTCCTCCATTTTAATTGTGGCGATAGCTGCCACTGGTATCTGTCCCGAGTAGGCCACGACTGGGCCCCGGGGTGACAGTCGGTAGCCCGTTGGACTACACAGGTACATCACGGCTTTAAGCCGCTGGACATTCAATCCGAAGCTGGGTCCCGTTTCCGGCACGCACACAGCTTCGGGTGGATCTGCCTGGTTAAGGCCCTTGATTTCTACCGTGGAACCCTGCCCGGCCGTAACGCTGCGCCACAGCTTCAGGCAGTGTTCCTGGGTCCAGAAGACCAGGGGGTACTTGCCAGGTTCCCGGTACTTATCAAAAGATTTGTGTTGAACCTTGTCGCCGTCAAAGATGATCCAATGGTCCCGGACAAACCGGCCAGGCTCCGCCAGGTTGACCGGGAAGGCCCGCTTCTTTGACAAGCTGACTTTGTTGATGGGGACCAGTTCAACGGCGACATCCTCGAACAGTCCGATCTGTGACATCAGACCTTCACCACCATCTGCGCCTCAATGGAAGTCTTTGCCCCATCCATGACCCTGGTGGCTACCAGTTCCATTTCCTCCAGTTCCTTCAAGGTCCGGGTGACGGCGTTGGTGGGGCGGTGCATTCGGCGGGCAAGTTCCCGTGCGGGTACCCAGGCCATGCCCTGCTGATGCAGGAGGGAAAGCTGGGTCCGGGCTTCGACGTACATCACGTCATCCCGGTGCAGGGGAACCTGGCGGAACATATCCTCCACCGATGAGAGTAGGACCCTCAGGCAACAGGTGGTATGTTCCCAGGCCTGCTGGCTCACATTTCCGCCGGATGACCCCATGGACAGGTCAAACAGGACCGCAAGTTTGGCGGCATAGATCTGGTACCTGGTGTAGATGGCGCTGAGTTCAACGGCGTATTCACTCTTGAGTGCCGTTTCCTCCAGTTCCTCCCTCAACGCCCGGCGCATGGGGATGAGGTTCTGCATCGAGAACTTTGCGTTCCTGAGTTGCCGGGTGTCCTTCAGGAATTCTGCTAGCTTACCCTCGGTAGCTGGGTCCCCTTCGGACTCCCCGTCCATCACAAAATCCTTGGACGTGGACGGCACCCAGAGAATGCGGGCCAGGAAGCCACCCCTCAAATCCTTGCGGACATGCTTGTCCAGGATCCAGTCGATCGAGCTTGCTCCAAACATGGTGATGTAGGGATTATCGATAACGAACCGTTCCTTCCTCAGGTCCCTCTCGTAATGGGTGGGGCAGTCGTACAAGTTTGCCAACAGGTCCTTGGTCCCGGCCATATACTCCCGGCTAAATGAGGCAAGGGTTTTGCCAAACTCGGAGAAGAAGAAGGAAGCGTTGGGGTTAGCGGACAGCGAGGCAACCAGTTGCTCCTGGGAAAACTCGGCCGGCATGAAATAGGCGCCGGCTTGCTCAAGGATCCGCTGCCCGATCCTTATAGCCGTTGTCTTTCGAAAGGCGGACGACGGGGCCAGAAGAACTGTCCATAGATTGGGGCGCAGCATTTCGCCCCCGAATCCGGGCATATAGACACCAGGGGAAGCGGTGGACAGTGCGGTCAGTGCAGAGAACAAATGGAAAACGCGTGGGGCGTCGGTCAATGATTCGGCGTAGTCGACATAATCCTTGATCCAACCCCACTCGGGGATAGCCGCTGCAACCAGGCCCTTGCGGGCCTGGTCAATCTCGGAGTATGGATTCGATTCCGATCCGACCGGTGCCGGTGAACGCCAGGCAAGTCCCGCCGGGGCAGTTACCCCACATGACCGGTTACAGTTCCAGGACTCCTTGACTTTGGCGCACCCCACAGGAGGCGCATTGAGGCAATGAAGAATCTTCTCGTCCGTCTCCCTGGCCGAATACCCCGGGTACGGCTTGGACATCTCATGGATAACGTTTCGTCCTCCACGGAACCCACAGAGGTTTGAAATCATTGCCCACCATTCGGGCTCCGAAAGGGACGACGCGTCTGCCTTGCAGTGCTGGAGGAAAGAACAACCTAACATACATTTCTTAATGTCATCCAGGTCATTCAGTTTTCCTTCCAGTGCAAGCTCGGACGGTGACGCCCCCTTCTCGCCCAGATCCTCGTACATCGATAGTTCGTCGAGCGAGTACCGCACTTCTCCAACGCCGGAATACTCTGCCAGTTTGACGGGCCTTGCCGGGGAGTACTTGAAGTTCAGCGTCCCGGGCACCCGGAGAATACGGGCGGCATCTGTTGACGCCAGGTCGCCGCCGATCCTGCGGGCAATGCCCCGGTTTATCCGCTCAATGCGGTCGAACTCATCGGGACCCACCGGCTCGTCAAGCATGGCATAGGCGTGGTACCCGCCGCCGGAGTCCACCAGGTATGTCCACCCGAACGGCAACGCCTTATGTACCGCTGCCTTGGCATCCGCCTCAGATGCATACGCCTTGAAGTCAATGTCAGTCCACACGCAGGGGATGGCACCCACGTCATTGCGAGTACCCCCCTGCCGGGATCTGAGACCCACCCCAAAGTAGGTATTGGTCTTTTCGGAAAGTTTAAGGCGAAGCCACCTCCAAAGTTCGGGATCCGAGAGGCGGAACCAGCGTTGGGAAACCTCCGGGAGTGTGCGGATTTCGAGATATAAATCGTCGTCGCAGTCGGCGTATAAGCCAGACAAAAAGTCTATCGTCCGCACGGAGGACCTGCCTACGCATCTGCCTTGACAGGCTCTTTTGCGGCGACTTCCTTGTAGAGTTTGCGAATAGATTTGAACTGCTCCTGGGTCACCTGCTCGGGATCCAGCTCGTCGACACCAGCAGCTTTGGCCAGTTCGGATCTGACTTCTTCCTCTGTCGCCCCAAGATCCACAAAAGCCTGGATAGCGCCAAGCACCTTGCCTGGTTCCACGTAGGAAATGGTCGGCTTCTCTACCTTGGGCTCGGGTGCTTCACCCTGCTGCATCCAGGCGAGGATGGACTCACCCCACTCTGGGGAGGGCACGAAGATTTTTCCATCAAGCAGACCGGTTCTATCCTTATCAACATGGGCAGCGTGGTTCTGAACCGCTAGGTCGAGAATGATGTCGAACTCAAACTCGGTACCCGATCGGAGGTTGGGAGTGGTGCCCAGTTTCTTGACGGTCTTCTTCCCGCCGTCATCCTCTATCACCCACTCGGTCTTTGACCTGGCTGTGCAGATCACATGCACGGGGGCCCTGAGGATATGCTCAATGAAAGCCTGCTGCCGGGGGGTAGCCTTTGCCCAGGCCTGGAAATTATTTCCACCCCTGGACTGGAGTTTATCGACGTAGTCCTTCATCCACTCCCACTCGTGCGTAAGGCTGTCGATGATCAGTACATCGTAGTGCTTGACGCCCTCATCGATAGCAGCCTTGTAGGAATCATCGGAAAAATCATCAAGTTCGAGGATGTCGAACTCAAGTCCGAACCTGCCCTGATAGAATGTGCTGCCGCCATGCTCGGAGTCTATGACTCCGATGCGCCGCCCCATCCCTTTTGCTAGAAGTAAGGCGGACAGGGTCTTGCCGCTGTGACTGGCACCGGTCAGCAGGATTTTGACAGGCTTCTGCTGCCGGGCCGCTCTCCTAAATACAACTGCCATTGGCATACCTCCCCTTATTAGTATTCGTTGTTCTCGATGTTTTCTCTAATCTGAAGCAATCTTGCCTGGAAAACGTCGTCATTTTTACAGGCATACCTGATGGCGTCTGTGACAAAGCGACTTACCTCTTTAGCCGAGGCGGGGTTATAAGGGCAGCTAAGGTTCATACAGTCGCCGTCTTCGTCCAGTTCATTCTCACAGATGGGGCAAAAGTCGTACTTCTTACCATCGGAGACAGTTGCTCCGAATATCCGCCTGAACTCACTGCTCAGGTTGTCTGCTATCATGGTTCCCGCGCGTTCGGCTATTTCAAGGAACACCTTCAGTTCGCTGTCAGTCATTACACCCCTCCTCGGCTCTGGCTATCTGGCGCCTGATGTCGAACAGTTGTGTTGCAAGTTCGGAATCGTTCATGGCGTACTCGATAGCGTCATTAATAAACTTGGCCACCTGGGCCCCGGCAACCCTGTGGAGAGCCGGAGTTAAATAGCTACAATACTGATTCACACAGTCCCCGTCCTTATCCAACGGCTTGCCGCAAATGGGGCAAAGCGGCCTACAAACCTCCTCGAACACATATTCAATCACGTCCTTGAGGTCGGTGATTTCCCTGCAGGTGGCCCCTATTGCTCTGTACGTATCCCCTTCGCTAGCCGCACACGCCTTACACAGGCTGTCCAATACAGCCGCCAACCCTTCTAGTATCCGCGTCTCTGCTGCCTTAGGATCAATCATTTGCAACTTCCCCCTTCTTCTTCTCTGCGATGCGGGCCTGAAGTCCATACAGACGGTCCCGCATGTCCCCGTCAGCCTCTACGGCTATCGCCACTGCGTCCTGGAGAAACTCCATGGTTTCGTTATCGGTTGGTGCTACGAAAGGGCAATCTAAATCGGGACAGCCGCCGTGGGTGGTTAATGCCTTGCCGCAGATGGGGCACATGAACCTTCGGATGCGGACCAGTAGCCCCAGGATGTGGTGTTTGGTCTTATTTATTTCATTGTCGATGCGACACGCGATTAACTCCTTCTCGTCAAGGTCTTTGTCTTCGGTATCCTCAAATGCCCTGGCGATTTGGTTGCCCATTACATCAAAAGCCTGGACTATTTCCAGTCTTATGCTCATACGCCCCTCCTATTCGTCGTCAAAATCCAGTTCCGCAAGGAACAGTTTCTTCTGTCGCTGCCCCTCGTCTTTAAGGCGCCACTCTACTGGAACAATAATTTGTTTCCTGAAGGTCTGGTGGCAGATATCCCAGTAACCGCACCATTCGGGGGAACAACCGTAGAACCCGGGCTCACACAGTACCGGGAGGTTCTTCTCCCAGGCATCGTAGATCAGGTTCATGCGGCTGATAGCTGCGTTGGCCACGTAGAGAAATCGCTGGATTTCCTCCTCGGTTTTAACCCCAGACCGGGGGTCATATTTCGGGGTCTTGGTTGTCACCAGGTAGTCGAGGACCATGTGCGACGGTGGCTTATTGTGCATTACCCGGTGAGCGTAGTCATATCCGGCAAGCTGCAGGCTGTCGTTAAAGATGGAAGCCTTGGGAGTCTTGCCGGTAGTCTTGGTGTCACGGATAATGTCACCCGCCTGTCTCACGTCCATGAACCCGATCAGGTTAGTACCGCACAGAGGAACGTCGATAGGTTCCTCTACCCCAACAGGCTGGACGTCAGGAGCGACAACCGTGTGATAAAGTTTTGCCAGCGCGACGGACTGATCCAGGTACTGCCCCGGATCCTTGTCCGCCCACTCCGTATCCGGGGCCCTGCGCTGAAACTCGTCGGCGCATGCCTCGCACACATCATCGACGGGAAGGTCCTCCCGGCTCTCAATTTTCTGGAGGTAGTTAACCTCCTGGGCTTTGTGAACCGCCTGACCCTGCGTCAGGTATGCGTTGGGGGGAGTCTTTAGCAGGAAGTCAGGGTGATACCTGAAAAACCAGCGTCCCTGGCACTGACTGAACGTGTTCAACTGGGACACTGACACATGGGGAATGGTTGCCATATACAACCTCCTCTCATATAGGTGTACAATGTTACCTATGGCCGGACACTGGTTGCTCAAAGCGCCTATGCGCCTGCGAAGGAGGAGGGCTGTCCAGGTTGTCAAGTTGCTGTCGGGTGTGAGCCGACAAAAGGAAGTCTAGCAGATCGGTTATCGTCTGTCAACCTCCAAAAAGATTTAATGTTGGGTGTGGTACTTGTATTAAGTGGTAGAGAGTGATAAAGTATCTTTCGGGATGATGGACTGGGCCCCAGGAACGTCAACCTGGATGAGACCCGTGAAGCCGTGAGCGAATTCTTTACGATCCTGTCTTTTCGCATGAAGCGTGGGGAAATTTGCCCCACCACTTACAATAATTATCTACGGCATCTCAAGGCTTTCTTTAACTGGTGCGTGGCTGAGGGCATGATCGAGCGAAGCCCGGTAGGCACCCGTAAACGCCTGCCCCAAAATGGCAGGGTTATCGATTATTCAAGCGAGGATATCCAGGCCATCATCACCACCATGGAACGGTCGCAAGTCCGGGAGGGACGGATACCTCTGTGGCACCGGGATCGGGCCCTTCTTATCCTGCAGCTTGAGACCGGCCTTAGGCCAAGTGAAGCTTTGTCACTGCTAGTGACTGACATGGACTGGAATTCCTCCGTTGTCCTGGTGCGGCCGGAGGTTGCCAAGACCGACCGGCCCAGGCATGTACCGTTCCCCTTGGCAGCCCAGCGGGCTGTTGAATCCTGGCTTAAGATCAGAAACAAATACCTCCCCAACCTGGACCAGAAGATTGCCGTCTTCTGTTCCGAGTCGGGGAGGCGATTGGACGCCCGATCTTGGCAGCAGCAGCTTACGCGCTACTGTAAACGGGCCAGCAAACTTGCCGAACGTGATATCCATATATTTCCGTATGGGATCCGGCATCATTTTGCGATTACCTATCTTCGTAACGGCGGCCCCGCATTCAAGCTGCGGGGTTACCTGGGGCACACTACTGAACGGATGATGAACAATTATATCAACCTGGCACGGAGTGACGTGGAAGAGGACGCGGAGGCCTACTCCACCACCCGGGGGCTTAAGATCAGTTTCCGTTGATCCGGTCGGCCCGTCGCGATTCCCGTTTGTAATCACCCCCCTCCGGGTATTCGATGGGGCGTGCTATTTTGGAGTCAACTTCCCGGACCAGTCTGGAAGCCCGACGTATATTTGCAGCAGCCTCTGGCATATTATTTACGGATAGTTCATTGCCCAGCCTGAGAAGCGCGTTTTCCAGCGCGTCTATCCGATCTTCAAGTCTGAGGGGCCTCATGTCTAACACCTCGATAACCAGTAGGCGATAGCGTTAATGAGAGCAACAACCAGGAACCCTGCGGCCCACTTGAATGTGGACGCTTTATGCAGAGACATCTGGCGTGTAACCTCATCCTCGATTGCGCCTTTGAGATATTGGTTGTGCCGCTCGATAGATTCGTTGACGGCATCTATAACGTCGCCTTTTATTTCACACAACATTTCCAGTATGTGGGTGACGTTTCTCTCCACTCGATCCATGGTTCCATTCTGCCGCTTCCGATCATTTTCCAGCGCCGTTATCCTGGCCAGCACGTCGCGTTCGTCGAAACCTATGGCGGAATTCATGTGGTCCATTAGATACCCAACTCCATCTGTAGCTTTGAGATTCTATTAAGCCAGCCCATGATAAATTCTCTGTTCTGGGGTCGCTTGATTACAAGGTACCTATAAAGGTCTGCGCGCTTGGCGATAACTGAAAGCGCAACCGCAGCGTCACTGTTGCGGGCTAATGCCCGATCTAGAACAGACAGCGTCTTGGGGCCGATTGAACCGTCTAATGTTAAGGGGGTATCTGTCAAAATGGCAATGACTCGCTGGAGTAATACACCCGCCCCACCGACACCATGGTTCACGCACCCATCAAAATGGACGGTCGCAAGTTTGGGGACCGGTATCTTGTCACACTGACCCCTAAGCCAGTAGAGCCGGTAGTAAATCTGTTCTGCCTCCTGGCGGGTAAGGCGCTGCACATCGTTGTGTCCTACAATCCCGGCCTGGTAGGCGGCATTAAGGGTCCCCTCGGTAATACCGAGGTTGGTCTTGCCTCCCCTATCGTTGGGGTTATCAGAATAGCCGCCCTCCAGGGGGAAAAGAATTCTCAAGGCCTGTTCAAATTGCTCCATGTCACACCTCCCGAAAGAAGAGGGGCACCGGTTAAGATGCCCCTCATAGGTTAGTCGTTAAAAGCCATAGCGTTCAGCGAAACCTACCCCCTGTTGGGCCAGCGACAGGATCCTGTTATCCAGAATATCCAGTTGTCGCCGCTTATCCTCGGGAGACATGGTTGATTCGCGGACCAGTTTCTGTTTCTTTCGAACCTCGGCAATTTTCCTGGCGAGGTCATTAATCTTTTTATTCAGGGCTTCATTCATGACCGGGCGGCCCTTGTTCTTGTCCCCGGCAACCCCCTTGTTGATTTCATCCTTGAGGTCAAAGAACCTCTGGACCGATTCGGGGGAGCGGTAAGCCGTGGTTGTAAGCCCCTTCACACCGGGCAGTTTCTCATGCAGGTGCTTGGCCGGTTTGGAGGGTTCCTCGTCCATAAACGCGCTGGCAACCGGGTCACCGAAGTAATCCACCGCGTACCTGCCCAGACCACCGGTGTAGCTGTTGATCAGGGAGTCTATCTTGCGGGGACTGAACTCAGCTATGTTGCGAACCCCGGGGATGTTCTCGAGCAGCACTCCAAGCCCCTTTGCTGTCTGTGAAGTGTGGGGCCCGTACTGCTGCTCCGCTGGAAGACGTTCCTCCCCCATCGGGACCAGACTACGCTCCAGGAAGAAGGAGTAGTTGGTCATCCATTCGATAATCGGCGCAACTGCTGTCGGCATGACGCCCGGGAGGAATGTGGAGAAGGTGTCCCCCATTTCCTTGAATGCCCGTGGGTCTTTATTGTAAGTCCAGTCAAGGAACCGTTCCGCCATGGATCCAAAGATGATCCCGATTTCAAACGGCTTAGGTATCCGAATGACTGTCTTGGCTTCGTTCTTCATGACGAAACACCAGAACAGGTCGCGCTGCCATTGTGGCAGTTCTTCGTAAACCTCCCTGCGTTCCGGGTCCGACATGTTCGCGAAGTACAGCGCCAAACTTGGAAGAGTGATATACATCAAGGCCCGCTTGAATGTAGCCGGCTTGATGCGTTCCTTCTTCTTGAGTCCGGGCGTCGAATAGTCGTAAAACCCTCGGACCATTTTGTCAATCCCCTGGACTCCGGCGTTGAAGAAGGCGACGTACTGGTTGACCACGCGCCCTTTGGATCCGGATCGGTGAAAGTCCAGCGAAACATCCCTTGCTGCAAGCGCGGAGTCATGAAGCGTCAACCCCTTGGCTCTGGCTTTACCAAACTCGCCGAGTCTGGTTGACAGTTCGGAATACTCCGACAGCGTCGATAGAATATCCAGCGCGGTTTTGGGATTGAGCAGGGCTGTCATCTTGAACCCGCCGTTTTCCTTCATGATATCCTGGAATCGTTTCTTCAGAACATCACGGTCCAGCGACACCAGGGTTGACTGACTCGCCCCAGACTCGAGGAATTCCTGGAACAGGGCATCCTTGTTGATAGCGTGCATCAACCCCCGGAAGTTATCCAGGAACGGAACGAACCCATTCTCAGAGAAGACCGAGGCATGCAGGGCGTCCCTGATCATGTTTCGCATCATGAAGTCCGGGCTTCTCGTGGCACCGAACCTCAGCCAGCTTGTAGGCTTCTGTAATATCCTGGCGACGAACCCGGAGGATTCGTAGTCAGGTGCCGCCAGGGCCCGGTAGATATCTGGATCGGTTTCAAAGAAGGTCTTGACCCCGTCCCGCCAGACATGGAATACCCTGCGGTCCTTGCCGGTAGCCACTCCGTCACTTGGTGCAATAATCGTGGTGTCTATTTCCCCGGAGTCAACCATCTGGGCAACATACTGCCCCACGCTGTTACGGGAACCCATCTCGGCAAAGAGGTAGACGTTCTTGAGAATCTGCTGCAACGGGTCAACAACCGCACGCTTACTGCCCTTAAGGGTCTTAAGCGGATTACTCAAGTCCACCAGTCCCCTGCTCCTGACTCCCTTGACCAAGCCGTCCAGTTCCTCCGGCGTAAACTCTCTCGTAAGCGGCATGTACTCCGGCCGGGTCTGGATCATGTTGTCGTAGGTTTCCTTGGACATGATCCCGCCCTCGACCAGGTACAACAGGGCTTCCTGTTGGAACCGGACCAGATCCTTTCGCTTCTGCTCCCACTCGGGACGAAGCTGCTGGATGGCGTCGGCGTTGGCTTTGTACTCCTTCGAAGAAAGGGCTAACTGCTTGACGTTCTTAGCCCTACCTGACTCAACGTCACGGGCCAGACT
>ENA-UPTA01004112-UPTA01004112.1-activated-sludge-metagenome-genome-assembly--contig:-NODE-4112-length-13964-cov-5.835358_pt1 | contig 13964 bp, 10 predicted proteins | sample MGYA00238184_ERZ773361 | MGnify/ENA primary metagenome ERZ773361 (study PRJEB29100, sample SAMN05720205) | activated sludge metagenome | isolation source: anaerobic digester from wastewater...
GCCGCTCACATCAACGAGTTCTTCTGCGTGCCCCAGGTGCATTATCTGGGCGTGACGCCGCAGGACATCATTGACTACAAGCTGGAGGACGCCACGCATCCGCTGGAGGAAGTGGACATCAAGCGCGCACGCGATGCGCTGAAAAATGATCCGTTTATCAAGCACCACAAGGAATGGCAGCAGGCGCTCGAGCAGATGCTCAAGATGGGTGTCCGCATCGAGCAGCAGGCCTTCGCCAAGCACGGCCTCAACTTCGTGCTCGAGACCTACCTGCCCGAAAAAATCAAAAAGGGGAAATACCTGCCTTGAGCATGTTTTGGCCTGTTTTTTGCGGTTTTTGAGTGTTTTTGGCCGTATTTTAACGATTTTTGGCTGTTTTTAGCGATTTTTTGACGTTTTTTGGCCTTTTTCGGGGCTTCCGTGCCAGTGATTCAGCTCTGCGAGAATTTCGTCCAGGCGGGCGGTGGAGTCTTCCGAGGCCATTCGCGGGAATTTGTTTTCACGCTGAAGATAATCGCCGTTGCGAACAAGCATGATTTTGTCTTCCTTCGTTTCCACGCTGTCAATGGCACAGGCCGTGGCGCGCACCCGAATGCGCGCGGTTTTCAGCAGGCGCACAAACGGCGGCGGCAGCGGACCAAAACGATCGGCCAGTTCCGCCTCGATGGCATCCAGCTCTTCTTCCGTCGCCAGTCCGGCAATCCGGCGATAGGTGTTCACGCGCAGGTTTTCGTCTTCCATATATTCATACGGAATGGCCGCGCAGCCCGGCGTGTCCGCTTGCTGGGCAGACAGTGTGATGAAGTCGAGGCGCAGTTCGCATTTCACCATCGGCGGCAGGGGCTCCCCTTTCCGCCTTGCGATGGTCTGGTGCAGAAGCTGGCAGTAAAGATCAAAGCCAATGGCCGCAATGTGCCCGCTCTGCTGCCTGCCGAGGATATTGCCCGACCCGCGGATTTCCAAATCACGGAGCGCGACCTTGAAGCCTGCGCCGAGGCTGGAATAGCGTTGAATCGCGCGAATGCGCTCCTGCGCGGTGTGATAAAGAAGCCGGTCCTTCGGAAGCAGAAAATAGGCATAGGCCCGATGCTTGTAGCGGCCGACACGGCCGCGTAACTGATACAAATCGGCCAGCCCGAAACGGTCCGCGCGGTCTATGAGGATCGTGTTGACGTTCGGGATGTCCAGCCCGCTTTCGATAATCGTGGTGCAAAGCAGAACATCAATTTCGCGCGCGGTGAATTTCTTCATAACGGCCGCAAGCTCGCGTTCCGCCATCTGCCCGTGCGCAACCGCGATGCGCGCCTCCGGCACCAGCTTCATCAGTCGCTCTTCGATCAGGCCAATGGTCTTTACGCGATTGTGCAGAAAAAAAACCTGCCCCTCGCGGTTCAGTTCGCGCAGGATGGCCTGGCGAATCGTGTGATCATCGCTCTCCGTGACAATGGTTTCAATCGGGAGCCGCTCCTGCGGCGGCGTCTGAATGGTGCTCATGTCCTTGGCGCCGGTCAGGCTCATGTAGAGCGTGCGCGGAATCGGCGTGGCGGTGAGCGTGATCACGTCAACCAGTTTGCGCAAACGCTTCAGGTGTTCCTTGTGCCCCACGCCGAAACGCTGTTCCTCATCAATGATGACCAGTCCCAGATCCTTGAAGCCCACATCGGGCTGCACCAGCCGGTGCGTGCCGATCACGATGTCTATCTGCCCTTCGCCCAGCAGCTCAATCGCGCGGTTCTGCTCGGCCTTTGTGCGGAAACGGCTCAGCATTTCGATTTTGAACGGATAGGCGGCCATGCGCTTCGAAAATGTGTCATAGTGCTGCTGCGCCAGTATGGTGGTGGGCACCAGAATGGCCACCTGCTTGCCGCTGGTGACTGCCTTGAACGCGGCCCGCATCGCCACTTCGGTTTTGCCATAGCCGACATCGCCGCAAATCAGCCGGTCCATGGGCTTGTGCATTTCCATGTCGGCCTTTACATCGGCGATGGCGCGGGCCTGGTCGGGCGTTTCCTCGAACGGGAACGATGCCTCGAACTCGTGCATCCACTTGTCGTCGCTCGGGAAGGCGTGCCCCCGAAGCATTTCGCGCGCGGCCTGCGTTTCGAGCAGCGAGGCGGACATGTCCATGATCGCCTGCTCGGCCGCTTCTTTTTGCCGGTCCCATCGCCCGCCGCCCAGTTTGTGCAATTCCGGCCGGCGGCGGCCGACGCCCATGTAGCGGCTCAGCAGATGGCTCTGGGCCACCGGGACATAGAGCTTGGCGCCGTCGGCATATTCCACGGCCAGCACCTCCTGAAGCTGACCATGCATCTTGATTTCGTAGAGCCCAAGATATTTCCCGATCCCATAACTCACATGCACCACATACTCGCCCGGCTGGATTTCCGTCTGCGAAAGCACCGGGCGCGTGATCGCCGGGGGTTTTCTGCGCCCGGTTTTGGTGATCCCGCGCCGTTCGATTTTCTGATAGCCGAAAATGTCGCTCTCGGTGATCGCAATGATGTTTTGCGCCGGATATGAAAAACCGGCCGACAAAGGCGCGACAAAACTCTTAAATCGCTTGTGCCTGGCATCCATCGCAAGGAACCGCTCGCGCGTTCCTTCAGTCTCAAAATATATGCTGACATGCGCGCCCAGATCCATTTTATGCAGAAGTCCGGCCACGTAATCGCGCCGCGCCTTTTCCATGATGTCCGGCTGGAATTCCGTGCCGGCCGGGCGAGGCAGGCCTTCCACGGGACACAAAGGGGGCTCCATCTGCGGCGTTTTGGGCGGCTTGCCCTGCCCCAGATAGACGGAATGTCCGGAAAGATTTTTGATTTGCTGCAGCACCTCGTCGAACGCGATGCCGGAGCGCGTCTCTTTCATGGATTCTTCGTACAGTTTTGCGTGCTCGCGAATCCGGCCCTGGTTCACCCAGATCAGGCCGGTATTCCCCGGCAAATAGGACAGCAGGCTGACCGGCTGCTTGTCCATCAGGCCGGGAACATCCTCGCTTGCGGGCGCGATGCGTACGGATTCTATTTTCTGAATGGAGGTCTGCTCCTCGGCATTGAAAAGCCGAATCGAATCGAGTGTTTCGCCAAAGAAATCCAGCCGCACGGGATATTCGCTGTCGGGCGGCCAGATATCGAGAATGCCGCCGCGAAGCGATGCCTGCCCGCGCTCGAACACCTCGTGCGAAAACCGGTATCCCGCCGCAAGAAGTTTTGCGGCCAAATCCGCGGGATCCGCCTCATCGCCCGTGCGCAGAGGAATCGCGGCATTCTCCAGGGCCGACGGAGAAAGCGTCGGCTGCATCAGCGCCTGAATGCAGCTCACGACCATGCACGGCCCTTGATTTTCCGCCAGGAACTGCTGCGCGCGAAGCCGTTCGCCGGTAATTTCGGGGGCCATGTTTGGATAGGATTCCCATGCCGGGTAGTTCAGCGTGCGATCCGCAATTTTCGGGAAAAGCGATTGCAGGTCGCGATAGAAAGTCTCCTGCGTGCGGGGGCCGTCGGTGATGCAAAGCCAGGTACCCGGAAAATCGTGAAACAGTGCGCCGGCGAAGAAAGCGGCCGCCCCGCCGTCCAGCTCAGGCACAAACAGTTCCCCTGCCCGGCAAAACAGATCGGCCAGGCCGTCGCGGTCTGAACTGTGGAAAGATTTCATCGGAATGAAATGCTTCGGGCCAAAATCTACTCCCCCGGAATCCCCGCGTCAATGCAGGGAGCTTACTCCACGCGCGTAATGTCGGCGCCGAGGGCGCGGAGCTTCTCTTCTATGCGCTCGTAACCGCGGTCAATGATCTGGGCGTTCTCGATGACGCTCGCGCCGCGCGCGCAGAGGGCGGCGATCAGCAGCGCCATGCCCGCGCGAATGTCCGGCGAGCTCATGTGGGCGGCGCGGAGCCGGGACGGGCCCACCACCACGACACGGTGCGGATCGCACTGCACGATGCGCGCCCCCATGCTGATGAGGTGATCCACAAAATACATGCGGCTCTCAAAAAGTTTTTCGAAGAACAGCACGGGGCCGTTGAGCTGCGTGGCCAGCACAATCGCCACGCTCATCAGGTCGGACGGAAATGCCGGCCAGATGCCATCCTCGATTTTCGGAATGTCCGAGGCTGCGTCCGACTGGATGACCCGCTCCTGTCTTGAAGGCAGATGAAGTTTCTCTTTTTTCACGCTCCATGAAATACCCATGGTCCGGAATGTTTTTTCGACCACCGGCAGCCACACTTTGCAGTCACCGCCCAGCGCCACATCGAGTGATCCGCCGGTGGCCGCGGCCGCGACAAGGAAACTCCCGATTTCAATATAATCGGGACCGACGCGATGGGTCACGCCGCGCAAACGCTTCGCCCCGCGGATTTCAATCCGGTTGGTGCCAAGCCCCGCAATGCGGGCGCCCATCTTGTTCAGCATCATCCCAAGATCCTGAACGTGGGGCTCGCATGCGGCGTTGTAGATCACGGTTTTGCCCGAAGCCAGCGCGGCGGCCATCATCGCATTTTCGGTCGCAGTGACACTGGCTTCATCCAGCAGGATTTCAGCACCCGCAAGTTTCTTTCTTCTGAAGCTGATGTCATTGCCGAGCTGCACATCAATCCCCAGGGCCTGCAGGGCGTAGAAATGGGAATCGAGACGGCGGCGGCCGATTACATCGCCGCCGGGCGGAGCCAGGCGCGCCTCGCCCCGGCGGGCCGCCAGCGGGCCGGCCAGCAGTATCGAGCTCCGGACTTTTGTGCACAGTTCGCGGTCAAGCGCGCAGGAATCAATCTTTTGGGCGCACAGCGTCACCGCTCCGCCGCGCTGCGCCACTTCGACGCCAATGCCGCGCAGCAGGTCCAGCATCACGCGCACATCCTCGATCTGCGGCACATTGGTCAGCTTCACCGGTTCGTCCGTCAGCAGCGCGGCGGCAATCATGGGAAGCGCAGCGTTCTTGTTGCCGACGGGCTGCATCGTCCCGCTGATCGCATTGCCGCCCCTGATGATGAAACGCGCCATGTCCGATCACTCCACCGTCACGCTCTTGGCCAGATTGCGGGGTTTGTCAATATCGGTCCCGCGGGCCTGCGCGGAATAATACGCCAGAAGCTGCAAAGCCACGACGTTCACCATCGGCGAAAACTCCTCGCAAATTTCCGGGACATAAATGATGTCTTCCGCAAGACCATGGAGGGCATCGTCGCCGTCGGTGGCGATGGCAATCACGCGCCCATGGCGCGCATCCACCTCCCGAATGTTGGAAATCATTTTCTCGTAAAGCTCATCGTCCGTCTTCGTGCATATGCAGACAACGGGCAGGTACTCGTTGATCAGCGCGATCGGGCCGTGCTTCATTTCGCCGGCGGCGTAGCCCTCCGCGTGCTGATAGGAAATTTCCTTGTTCTTCAGCGCGCCCTCGAGCGCGATGGGATAGTTGAACCGGCGGCCAAGATAGAGCGCGCTGGGCCCGCCGTGATGCTTGTCGGCAATCTCGCGAATGGTATCCTCGCGGCCCAGCACATGGTGAATATGCGCGGGCACCCTGTAGAGTTCGTCAAGATAATGCGCAAGGCGGTCGTCCGGAAGTTCACCGCGAAGCCGCGCCAGGCGGAGAGAAAACAGAGCAAAGGCCATGAGCTGGGCCGTGAAGGCCTTAGTGGACGCCACGCCGATTTCCGGCCCGGCCTCGGTGAAGAATACCGCGTGGCTTTCGCGCACCAGCGAACTGCCGGCCACATTGCAGATGGAGAATATTTTGCATCCGGCCGCCTTAGCCTTTTTCACGGCGGCTATGGTGTCGGCGGTCTCACCCGACTGGGAAACGGCAATCACCAGCGTCTTGGGATCGAGTTTTGACGGCCGGTAACGGAGCTCGCTTCCGAGCTCCACTTCCACATTGATGTCCAGCAAAAGCTCCAGAAAGAGCCGGCCGTAGCATCCGGCATAGTAGGCCGTGCCGCAGCTCACGATCATGACCCGGTCAATGCCGCGGCAGTAATCTTCGCCGAGACCCGAGAGATCCATGATCACTTTATTGCGGTCCTCGGCGTGCTTCGCCAGCAGGCCCTGCATCACGCGGGGCTGCTCATGGATTTCCTTGAGCATGAAGGTCTCAAAACCCGCCTTGCTGGCTGCTTCCGCGTGGATGGTCACTTTGTGGATATCGGCCGCCACCTCTTCACCATTGAGATTGGAGAGTTTGATTTCGCCTGCCGTGAGGCAGGCTATTTCACCGTCATTCAGATAAATCACGCGCTTCACGCGGTTGATGATGGCGGGAACATCGCTGGCGATGAAATTTTCGCCGTCGCCCAGCCCGATAATCAGCGGGCTGCCGTGGCGGGCCGCGTAGATCCGGTCTGGCTCATGGATCCACAGAATGCCCAGCGCATACGCGCCGCGCGGGCGCTGAAGCGCGCGCGAAAGGGCTCCGGAAAAATCCTTTTTGTCCTTGCGCAGCTCAAAAGCGATCAGGTTGGGAATCACCTCGGTATCGGTCTGCGACTTGAACTTGAACCCCTCCCGCTCAAGCATCTCACGGAGCTCAAGATAATTCTCGATGATGCCATTGTGGACCACGGCGATCTCGCCGGAGGCGTCCGTATGCGGATGAGAGTTAACCTCTGAAGGTTCGCCGTGCGTGGCCCAGCGAGTGTGGCCGACGCCGGGGGTTCCGGTCATGGGATTTTCTTTATAAAATTGCTCAAGATTGGAGAGCCGGCCGACGCACTTCTGGATCTGCAGCTTTCCTCCGGAGAGAACGGCCATGCCGGCTGAGTCGTAGCCGCGGTATTCCAGGCGCCGCAACCCGTCCAGAATAATGGGCGGCGCGTCCTGCTGTCCAACATATCCGATGATCCCGCACATAAATGAGTCTTTCGATTAAAAATCAAAGCGACTCTAAATCAGAGAGGTTGTCAAAACAAAGAAAAAAGCGGGAACTTTCGTTCCCGCTTTTTCAATCAGATTCGGTCAGCCCTTATTGAATAGCCTCTGCCATGGTTGAAACAGTCAGAGTGACGGTCGCATTTGTCGGAAAACGGCTCTCCGTGCCAAACAGGTCGCTGATGTTATGATCCGCGCTGAACGAGGGAACAAATTCAACATGACCGTCAACATGAAGGGCATTTCCGCCCTCCCCTTTATGATTCCCGCCCCAGCTCTCGGGCTGATCCGGGATTTCTGTTGGGGTTCCGGTTCCCTCAACAAGAATATTTTTATCCGCCAGAATCCCGGAAGGAACTTCGCCGCCATGCTTATCGAACATCATGACAAAATTTCCGTTGTCACCCGCGACATACCCCGCAAGATAAATGTAACTGCAGTTTTCTTCAGTGATTTCATTTATCGTGGCGGCGGCCTGCCGCGAACCGTCACTTTTGCATACATACATGTTCGGAGCATTGACGGTATCGCCGCATTCGCGGACATCGTTCGTCGGGAAAAAACCATCCATGAAACGAGTTCTTCCGCTGCCGTCCGTGACGGGGTGTTTTTCCAGTGTGAACTGATAAAAAGCCTTACCGAACTGAGACAGATTATTGCCGCAGGCCACACGGTTGGCGCTCTCGCGAGCTTTGGTAATGGCGGGCAGGAGCAAACCGGCCAGCACGGCGATGATCGCGATTACGACGAGCAGCTCAATGAGCGTGAATCCTTTTCTCTGCAGCAGATTTCTGATGTATGTCATTTTCTTCTCCTGTTTATGCAATAGACTTCAACATTGCTGTTAAAGTAACCAAAACACGGGTTGCGCGTCAATAGGCATCCTTGAAAACGGGTGAAAAATTGAGATAGCGGATTCTGTTCGACACCCGCAAAGCCGCAAGCCTATAATAAGCGCTGTTTGACCAGGAGTATGCCGTGTTGCGATATATGAAAAGCAGAAGGCAGGCGATCAAGTCCGCCCCGGAGTCGCTGGTGTACATCGGCAGCCGGCCGAACGCCAATGACATGGTTGACGTCTTCTCCTACAGCGCAAAGAGTTTCGAGGAGCACGAGATCAAGGCCGACCGGTTTCCGGCCGGACCCCTCCCGGAAGGACAGATCACCTGGGTGAACGTGGACGGCGTCAGCGACGTGAACCTGATCCGGCGCATCGGAGCGCAATTCGGATTTGACGAACTGGTGCTGGAGGACATCGTCCACACCGGCCAGCGGCCCAAGATGGAGGACCACGGAGCCTACATCTACTGCGTGCTCCGGATGATCTACAACAAGGATCACGACGACCACATCGAATCGGAGCAGGTAAGCCTTCTGCTGACCCGAAACGCCGTTTTCACTTTTCAGGAGTCGGAAGGAGACGTTTTCGATCCCGTCCGCAAACGCCTGCGTGAAAAAAATTCACACCTCTCCGGACAGGGCGCCGATTATCTGGCCTATTCACTGATCGATATGATCATAGACAACTATTATCTCATTCTCGAGGACATCGGCGACCGGATCGAAGCGCTGGAAGAAGAGGTCGCCGGACACCCGGATCCGGAGACCCTCCGGAAAATTTATGCAGTCCGCACAGACCTCATTCACATCCGCAAGGCCGTCTGGCCGCTGCGGGAACTTACGGCCGACCTGCAGCGATGCGACTCCCCGCTCATCCACAAGAACACCGCCCGTTTCATCGGCAATCTGCGGGACCACATGCTGCAGATCATGGACACGGTGGAAACCTTCCGCGACACCACAGGGGGTCTGCTGGACATCTACATTTCGCGGATCAGTTTCCACATGAATGAGATCATGAAAACGCTGACCATTGTCTCCACCATTTTCATCCCGCTGACTTTTATTGTGGGCGTCTACGGCATGAATTTCAGGCACATGCCCGAGATCGAGTGGCACTGGGGTTATTACGCCATCTGGGCGGTCATGATCGGCGTGGTGCTTTTCATGCTGTATTATTTCCACCGCAAAAAGTGGATCTGGTCATGACCCCGCTGAGAACGCCTCTTTACGGAGAGCATGTCCGCCTGGGCGCGCGCATGGCGCCGTTCGGCGGATGGGACATGCCCATCCAGTATGAAGGCATTCTGGCTGAACACACGGAGACGCGGAACAACTGCACCGTGTTCGATATCTGCCACATGGGGGAGTTTCAGCTTTCAGGAACAACGGCTGAACGCGATCTTGAGCGGATACTGACTCAATCCATTGCATCGCTGGCCACCGGCCAGTGCCGCTACGGCTATCTGCTTCGCGACGACGGCGGGGTGCTGGATGATTTGACGTGCTACAAGCTGGACAACGAAAAATATCTGCTGGTGGTCAATGCGGGAACCTGCGCAAACGATGCCCAATGGATTCGGGGGCATCTTTCACCTCAGACCATTTTTGAGGATCAGTCTCCCGTCACCGCAAAGCTCGACATCCAGGGCCCAAAATCGTTTGAAGTGATGAAAACGGCGCTGGACGGAAATCTGCCGGAGCTGAAATATTTTTATGGGACGCATGTAAAACTGAACGGGATTGCGTGCTGGCTGAGCCGCACCGGCTATACCGGTGAATGGGGTTACGAACTCTATTTCCCGCATACCGAAGCCGTGAATTTCTGGAGGCTGTTCACCGAAACACTCGGCGTCAAGCCGGCCGGGCTGGGCGCGCGGGACACGCTGCGGCTGGAGGCTGGCTATCCGCTTTACGGCCACGAACTGTCGGATGCGCAAACCCCCATCCCCTGCAGCCGGGGGATGTTCATTGACATGAACAAGGATTTCATCGGGAAGGCTGCCGTCCGGCGCGACATTGAACAGGGAACCCCGCGCGTGCTTGCAGGATTGAAACTCGCGGGCCGGGGCGCCGCGCGGGCGCATGATCCCGTGATGGCAGGCGGTCACGAAATCGGGATGGTCACCAGCGGTTCTTTTGCCCCCAGCGTCGGTACAGCCATAGCCCTCGCCTATGTTGACTGCAAATACGCCGAACCCGGACAAGAAGTCGGCATCACGGTTCGCAACCGGGAACTGGAGGCTGAAGTGGTGAAGCTTCCTTTTTATGAAGGAAGCGCAAGGAGAAAATGGTCATGATCAAAACCGTCTGCGCTTCCAGCGTTGTGCAGGGCGCCGAAGCCTTTGCGCAATTCGGACCGGTTGAAGTCATTCCGGAGCGCGAAATCGCCCCGCAGCATGTGGCCAGCGCAACCGCCCTCGTGGTGCGTTCAAAAACAAAAGTCGGCCCCGATCTGCTGAAGGGCAGCCGCGTGAGATTCGTCGGAACGGCAACGGCGGGGTTTGACCACTTCGATGCCGCATGGCTGGAACACGCCGGCATTGTCCGGGCTTCCGCGCCCGGATGCAACGCCAACAGTGTCGCAGAATATGTGATGGCTTCCCTGCTTTGCCTGGCGGCCGAAAAGCAGCTCGATCTGGATGAAATGACACTTGGCGTTGTCGGCTGCGGCAACATCGGCGGCCGGGTTGTGCGCAAGGCCGAAGCCATTGGAATGCGGGTGCTCAAAAACGATCCCCCGCTGGCGGCGGAAACCGCAAACCCCGACTTCATTCCCCTGGAGCCATTGCTGAAGGAGTCCGATGTTGTGACCCTCCACGTTCCGCTGACCTCAAACGGTCCGTGGCCCACCGCCAACCTGGCGGCATGTCCGTTTTTTTCGCAGATCAAGCCAGGCGCCATTTTCATCAACACTTCGCGTGGAGAAGTCGTGGATGAATCCGCGCTGACGCTGGCGCTGCAAAAGGACGCAGTTTCCGCTGCGGCGCTGGATGTCTGGAGGAACGAACCGTGCTTCAACCGCGCGCTGCTCGAACTGGTGGACATCGGCAGTCCGCACATCGCCGGCTATTCGGCGCAGGGGCTTCTCAACGGGACGCTGGCCATCTATCAGGAGCTCTGCCATTTTCTGGAGGAAGAGCCTTCATGGACGCCGAAGCCCGCCGCCGGCCCGCTGCCGCCTGTTGAAATGGATACCCGCGGGCTGAGCCATGAAGAGGTTCTGCATCAAATGGTGGAAAGCGTCTACGACATCCGCACGGAGGATGCCCGCTTTCGCGAAAACGCCGCAGTCGATGACGAAATCCGCGGACGCAACTTCAGCAGTCTCCGCAACCACTATCCCTTGCGCCACGAATTCGCGGACGCCCGTATCCGCCTGCTCCATGCCGACCGGATTCTGACCGAAAAGGCAAAAGGCCTCGGATTCTGCCTTATTTGATTTTTAGTATTTTCGAAGGAAAAATCGCATTTTTGGCCTGTTTTTGACGTTTTTTGGCCATTTTTTAGCATTTTTGACCGATTTTTAGCGTTTTTTGGCATTTCTAGCCCATGAAGACTGTTATTGACGGCCGTCCCTCGTTTTTGATACACACGCACGCATTATGGGACAGCAACTTAGAGTCAGAGTGAAACGGAAAGCGCGCGACCGTCGTGTGAAACGCCTGAAACAGCGGGCGAACGCGGCGAAGAAATAGGCGCGTCCGGTTTCTCTTCACGAAACCAAACGCAAAGGCAGCAGGCATCTGCTGCCTTGTTGTGTTTCCGGATTATTCGGAACGTGACAAACAGGCCCGCCTCATCTATCCTGTGTCCAGAAATGAAAGCTGGAGGCCCGTCATGATCGTGGTGTGCGACGACGACAAAACACTGACGCATCTGCTGTCCCGCCTGCTGGAAGACGCCGGCTACGAAGTTCGCGTCGCCAACGACGGCCAGGCCGCCCTTGCCCTGACGCAGGAACCCAAGTGCAAATGCATGCTGCTGGATATGCAGATGCCCAACATCAACGGCGCCGAGCTCCTGATGCTTCTCTCCATGAAAAACATCACCGTGCCGGTGATTGTCATGACCGGCTTCCCTGATTTCGACGAGGAAGAGCTTAAGCAGTTCCCCAACGTCAAAAAGCTCATGAAAAAACCGCTCAACCCCCACGACGTGCTTGAAGCCATCAAGCAGTTCACCCTTTAGAAAAAATGCAGCGCGTTCTTCTGAAAACATCCACCATCGTCCTTGCGGCGACCCTTCTGCTGCCGGCGGGCTGCGCGACTTCGCGCGCGCGGCGGCCCGTTAAAATGGGCACGAAGCCGACCGTCGCGGTGGAAGCTTTTCAGGATCAGTCCGGCTTCGACGGGAAGTGGGAGCTGGACAAAGGAATAGCCCGCCTTGTTGCCGCAGGCCTGCGCGCCAGCCGGGATGTCGAGGTTCCCGAAATGCATGAAAAAGGCGGCGCGGTCAGCGATTTTATTGAACAGGGAAAAGGTCTGCTCAAAAAGGAATCTGCGGCCGCGGTCTCGCGACCCGTCAGGGCACAGTATATTGTCTCCGGCGCCATAACCGAATTTTCGGTCGCCGGCGATTCCTCCGGCTGGTTTGCCCCTTCCCGCAACCGCACCGGACGCGCGCGTGTGGAAATGGAATTCAGCATCGCAGACGCGAAAACCGGCGCAGTCCTGTCGTCTTTTGAAGTTAAAGGAAATTCATCATCCCCAAAACGCGGCGGCGCAAACTACAGGGATATCCCCTTTGGCGGAAAGGCTTTTTCCGAAACCCCGCTCGGCAAGGCCACCGACCAGGCTCTGCGCAAGGGGCTGAGGAAAATTCTGCAGGCCATTCCGCCGGAATACTGGCAGCCGCGCATCGCCGAGGCCGGGCCGGACACGGCCATCATCAATGGCGGGGAAAACGCGAAGGTCAGAAAATACGATGAATTCATTGTCCGCGAGGAAAGCCGCGAAATCACCGATCCGGTTACCGGGCGCGTGATCGAAACCGTGCCGGGGCGAAAAACAGGCCGCATCCGTGTGACCCAGGTGAACGAAACCTCCGCCCATGCGCAAATTGTCGAAGGTTCCGCCCGGCGCGGAGATGTGCTTGAACCCGTTCAGGAGCGAAGAAAATGATTGCCTTTCTCGAAGGAAAACTGGTCACCAAAAACCCGACGAGCATCGTGCTCGATGTGCACGGGGTCGGCTACGAAGTGCTGATTCCGCTCAGCAGCTACGACCGCCTGCCGCCGCCGGACCAGAACTGCAAAATCCTCACCTATCACCATATTCGCGAGGATGCGCATCTGCTCTACGGATTCATAACACAGGCCGAGCGCGAGCTCTTCGAACGCCTGATGTCCGTGAACGGTGTCGGCCCGAAACTGGCGCTGAGCGCCCTCAGCAGCCTCAGTGTGCGCGATTTCAAAAAGGCCGTGCTGGAACGTGATGTGAAGCGCCTCAGCTCCATTTCCGGCGTCGGCAAGAAAACCGCCGAGCGGCTGGTGGTCGAGCTTTCCGACAAGTTCAGCGAGGGCGAAGCCGCCGAGGCGCTGGCCGGAGAAACCGGAAGCCCCGTCCACCAGAACGCGCGCGACGCCATGATGGCCCTGATTGCCCTTGGCTACAAGCAGATGGATGCGGCGAAAATGATCGGCCGCGTGGCACCGGCGGCCGACACCAGCGTCGAGGATATCGTTCGGCGCGCGCTGACAAGCTGATGCGGCTTTACTCCCCGCGGCCGATTTCCTATGCTCACCCGAAATGACTGAACATTTCATATCGCAAACCCTCGGGCAGGCGGACACGGAATTCGACATATCCCTCCGCCCGCAGCGCTTCGCCGACTTCATCGGCCAGAAAAAAATCCGCGAACGCCTCGAACTTTTCGTGCAGGCCGCAAAGGGCCGGAAAGACGTAATGGATCATGTGCTGCTCTGCGGCCCGCCCGGACTTGGCAAAACCACGCTCGCCTACATCCTCGCGGATGCCATGGGCGTGAACATCAAGTCCACCTCCGGGCCGGTCATTGACAAGCCCGGCGATCTCGCCGGGCTGCTCACCAACCTTGAGCGGGGCGACATCCTCTTCATTGACGAAATCCACCGCATCCAGCGCAGCGTCGAGGAGTACCTCTATTCCGCGATGGAGGACTTTGTCATAGACATCGTCATTGACCAGGGCCCCAACGCGCGGTCGGTGCGGCTGAACATCCCCCGATTCACGCTCATCGGAGCCACCACGCGCAGCGGACTGCTGACCGCCCCGCTCCGTT
>ENA-UPTA01004114-UPTA01004114.1-activated-sludge-metagenome-genome-assembly--contig:-NODE-4114-length-13959-cov-5.377301_pt1 | contig 13959 bp, 9 predicted proteins | sample MGYA00238184_ERZ773361 | MGnify/ENA primary metagenome ERZ773361 (study PRJEB29100, sample SAMN05720205) | activated sludge metagenome | isolation source: anaerobic digester from wastewater...
GCGACAAGGGACCCGTTGTGCCCTGCAGCGGCGACGTCGGCACGACGATCCAGGTCCGCGATCTGTTCTATAAGACGCCCGCCCGCCGGAAGTTCCTGCGGACCGCGAACACGGAGCTGGGACACATCACGGAGCAATTCGCCAGGATCGCCCTGCCCCAGGGCCATCTCGACCTGACGCTGATCCACAACAATCGCCAGTTGTACCGACTCTCGAAAACCGAAAGCCTCAAGCAACGGGTCTCACAGCTTTTCCCCATGCTCATCTCACAGACCGGCGACGACCTGATCGAGACCGAGACCGACGAGAAGGGGATTCGGATTCGCGCGTTGCTCGGCCTGCCGGGCCTGTCGCGGACGAGCAACCAGTTCCAGTACGCGTTCCTCAACGGCCGATTCATTCGCGACAAGTTCATTTCGCATGCCGTCAAGGAGGCCTACCGCGGCATGCTCGACGCGAACCGATTCCCGGTGGTGTTCCTGTTCATCGAGATGCCGTTCAGCGAGTACGATGTGAACGTGCATCCGACGAAGGTGGAGGTGCGATTCTACAACTCGAATCTGGTCCATTCGCAAGTCCTCGGCGTGCTGCGGGAGCGGCTGCTGGGCACGAATCTGACCATCGCGGCCCAACTGCCGCCGGGGGAACCCTCGTCGACGGATAGCGACGTCTTGGGACGGGACCTTCGCAGGCAGCAGATCGCCGATGCGATGGCCGACTTCTTCAAGCGGCATCGGCCCGTGCACCAGCAGCAGCAATTCGATTTGCGCGCCGAGAGCACCCCCGACCGTCGTGACTCGAGTTATCGAAAGACCGTGATTGACAGACCCGCTGCGGTAATGGCCTCCGAATTTCACGACCGCAAGTACCTGCAAATCCACGACAGCTACATCATCGAGCAGACGGACGAAGGCTTCGTCATCATCGACCAGCATGCCCTGCACGAGCGAATGATGTATGAGATTCTGCAGCGCCGGCTGCAACGCGAAAGCCTCGAATCCCAGCGCCTGCTGCTGCCCGAGAGTCTCGATGTCAGCGAGGCCCAGGCAGGTGCGATCGAGAATCACGCCGAAGTGCTGGCACAATTGGGCATCGAGCTGACGTCGTTCGGCCCCAGGACGTTTGCCATCCAGACGTTTCCCACGATGCTGGGAGACGTCCCGCCCGTGGAGTTCGTTCAGGGGCTGCTCGACCTGCTCGTGGAGCACGGCGGCGCCATGTCCAAGAAGGACCTGTTCGACAACATCCTGAACATGGTGGCCTGCAAGGCGGCGATCAAGGCCGGACAGAAGCTTTCCGACAGCGAGATCCGACAACTGCTCACGGACCGCGAGCGATTCGAATCGACGAGCCGCTGCCCCCACGGCCGGCCCACGACGATCCGCTTCTCACTTGGCGAGTTGGAGAAACAGTTCAAGAGGACCTGATGAGCAGATGGTGGTTCCTATCGGCGGCGTTTGTGCTGTGGATAGTCTCGGGGCTGGCCCTCGTGCGGCTGCCGGCTGATGAGAGGATCCGCTCTCGCTCGGACCAGGTCCCCCCCCGTATCGTCTCGATGGCCCCGAACCTGACCGAGATTCTCTTTGCCCTCGGGCTCGGCGAGCGTGTCGTCGGGGTGACGCAGGACAGCGACTACCCGGCCGCCGCCGCGAGCAAACCGAGGGTTGGTACGTTCTGGCAACCCGGCGTCGAGGCCGTCATCGCCCTGCGCCCGGACCTTGTCGTGACGCTGGCATTCGAGCAACAGCAGGAGTTCTCTCGAAGGCTCGGACGCATGGGGTACAGCCGTCTGATGGTGAACATCGAGACGATCACCGGCCTGTTCGACGCGATTGTCGCCGTCGGGAAGGCCGCCGGCGCGAGCGGGCAGGCTGAGATGCTTTGCGCGAACATGCGGACCGAGATCAATCAGATTCGCTCGGCGACGGCGAGCAATCAGCCGGTGAAGGTCCTCTGGGTCGTGCAGCGCGAGCCGCTGCGAGTGGCTGGACGGGACACGTTCGTCAACGAGATGATCGAGCTGGCCGGTGGGGAGAACGCCATCGGCCCGACGCTCCACAAGTACCCCCCCGTCGGTGCCGAGCAGGTGATCGCAGCGCGTCCGGAGGTCATCATCGAGCCTGCGATGCTGCCCAGCGTGCTGGATCAGCAGCGCCGACAGGCCCTGGAGTATTGGAATCGATTTGCGAACGTGCCGGCCGTGACCACCGGGCGAATCCATGTGATCGACGGCGATACCGTCTCCCGGCTCAGCCCGCGTCTGCCTGCCGGAATCCGGACGATTGCCCGGTGTCTTCGGCCCGACTCGTTTGGAGAGTGACGAGTGCATCCGCCCCTTACCTCCAGAATCCTGCTCGTCAGAACGGCTGTGGCGGCCATGCTCCTCGTCGCAGTCATGCTCGCCTGCGCCCTGATCGGCCCGCAGGACATCTCGTTGAAGTCGGCCCTCGGTATGACGCAATCCAATGCGGCTCCGACGCCGGACCATGAGATCCTCGTGCGAGTCCGGATTCCCCGGGTCCTGCTGGCGGCGATGGTGGGAGCCGCCCTCGCCGCCTCGGGCGTAGTCTTCCAGGCTCTGCTCCGCAATCCCCTGGCCGATCCGTACATTCTGGGCGTCTCCAGCGGGGCCGGCCTCGGGGCCATGATCGCAGTCGTCGGCGGCTTGAGCTGGACGCTCTGGGGCCGCTCTCCGATTGCGGTCTTCGCATTCGCGGGCGCATTGGGGACGGTGTGGCTGGTCTGGGGCATCGGCCGAATCACCGGCAGGTACCAGGTGACAGGACTGCTTCTGGCCGGTGTCGTGGTGAATGCCTTCTTCTCGGCGATGATTATGTTCCTCGTCTCCATTGCCAAGAGCCACCAGCTCTACGCCACCCTGTTTTGGCTCATGGGCAACATGACCGAGGAGGACTTCTTCGTCCTCTGGGTGGGCGGCGGGTGCATCACGGCGGGCATCATCGCCCTGTTCTTCCTGGGGCCTCAGCTCAATATCATCAGCGTTGGGCACGAGGACGCTCAGAGCATCGGCGTTCCGGTGGCAAGGATCGAATTGGCGGCCTTTGCCGTCTCGGCGTTCATCACCGCCGTCGCCGTCAGTCTCAGCGGGCTGGTGGGATTCGTTGGGCTGATCGTGCCGCACGCCGTGAGGCTCCTGTTCGGACCGGACCACCGCCAGCTCCTGCCCCTCAGCAGCCTGGCCGGGGCCATGTTCCTCGTCATTGCTGATACGGTGGCCCGGATGGTCGTGGCCCCCGCCCAGTTGCCCGTGGGCGTCGTCACGGCCATGATCGGAGGCCCGTTTTTCCTATTGCTGCTCATCCGGTACAGCAAGAGAGTATACTGGCCGACATGACCACGGTGATCCAGATCGAAGAGGTTTCCTTTGGTTACGGGTCGCAGAGGCCCGTCCTGAGCCATATCAGCGTCGGCGTTCCGCGAGGGGTATTCCTTGCGGTCGTCGGGGCCAACGGGGTCGGCAAGAGCACGCTGCTCAGGATCATGTCCGGGCTGCTCAGACCCCGGTCTGGGCAGGTCCTCCTGGAGGGCCGCGAACTATACTCCTACGGCATTCGGGGGATTGCGCAGCGGATCGCCGTCGTGCGACAGGAGTTTGTCCCGGCTTTTGGCTTCTCCGTCCTGGAAACCGTCCTGATGGCGCGAACGCCCGGATACGGCCCGCTCGGTTTCGAGAGCAAGGAAGACCGGGCCCTTGCCACGAAGGCCCTCGAAATGACGGATACGGCTCGGTTTGCGTCGCGGCCGCTGGGGGCACTCAGTGCCGGGGAGCGCCAACGCGTCTTCATCGCACGGGCCCTGGCGCAGAACACCCCCATCCTGTTGCTGGACGAGCCGACCTCATTTCTCGACTTGAAACACCAGGTGGCCATCTATGACCTGCTCAAATCCACGCAGCAGCAAGCCGGCACGACAATCGTCGCCGTGACCCACGACCTGAACCTCGCGGCACAGTATTGCGACGAGGCGTTGCTGCTCTATCCGTCGGCCGGCGAGCCGAAAGCGGATGCCGGCCTCGCGGCCAACCACCGTCTGGGCTCAGTTTCCGAGGTTCTGACCCCCCCGGAGATCCAGCGGGCATTCGGCGTCCAGGTCTTCTCGGGCAGGATCGGCCGGGCGAGATTCGTGATGCCGCTGGGAGCCAGAGCGAAGGATGCAGACTTCTCAGGCCGGTCTGGGTAGTCCCTGGCAGGCGGGCGGACCTTCAGCAAATCCCATTCCTTTATGGGACGGCTGAGCCAACACGAAAAAAAACTGGCCCCTGAGACGTGGTCTCTTGTGCTTTTTCGATAGATTAGGCTATGATTCCGGCTGGGCCGATGGTATAATACACAATTCCACAGATGTGGTTGAATCTGTCTAAGTCCGTAAGAGAGGTAACTCAGAAGTGGCTGAGAAACGAAAGAAAACGTCGAAAAGCAACGGCAAGCGCCGGAAGGCAGCAAGGGTAACAAGGGTGCGTCTGAGCGCAAAAGACCTTGCCGCCTTCCGAGTGATGCTCCTGCAGAAGCGGCGGGAGATCCTCCAGAATGTCCACGAAATCGAGGGGGAAACGCTGCGGAAGTCCAGGCTGGACGCCAGTGGCGATCTGTCGAGCATGCCCATCCACATGGCCGACCTGGGGACGGACAACTTCCAGCAGGAGTTTTCACTGGGGCTGATGGATAGCGAGCGAAGACTCATCGCGGAAATCGACGATGCCCTCAATCGCATCGAGAGCGGCACGTACGGAATCTGCGAGGGCACCGGCAAACCCATCTCGAGAGCAAGGCTCGAAGCGCAACCTTGGGCGCGTTATTCCGTCGAGTACGCAAGGATGATCGAAGAAGGACGCGTCCGGGAGTACGAATGACCGATGCACGGGCCCGCGCTGCCGAGGGTGCGGGTAGCAACCTCCGACTTGGGCGTGGCAGACACCGCGGTCCAGTCCGAGGACCAGCCATGGATAGCAGAACCGAAGACGGACACGATGCTCAGATGCGGGATTTCGATCAGAGGACGGAGGCCCTCCCATCGCCCCGCGCGCGGTTCGTGTGCCCGATTTGCGGACGCGTCCTGGGCCCGTCGCCGCAGGGGGCTGCTTCGTTGCCCCGCTTCTTCCCTTTCTGTTCCGAGCGGTGCAAACTCGTCGATCTGGGAGCCTGGTTTGACGCCGACTACCGAATTGCGGCCAAACCGGATGAGGACTCTGAGGAATCAGCCGACGCGGACCCGCGAATCCACCCACAGCACTCCAGAGAGTAACTACCGGCAAGCGGGTGTAGACACAAGGGCGGTCCTGCGGTAGTATACCGTCGATCTGGCGGCGATTCCGTGTTGCGGCGATGTGGCCCAGAGGTTCTGAAAGGAGGCAGCATGGTTGATCCAAGAGAACGCGCACTTCCGTTCGGCGACTTCCTCTTCCCGCGTATCTTCCAATCGTTTCGCATGGCGATCCAGCCAACCAGGCTGGCGTTTGCCTTCGCAGCCGTCGCGCTGATCTGCCTGACCGGGTGGCTCATGGACCTGAATCGGACTGTGGTCGTCCTCACCGGCCCGACGCCGGCCGCAGGTATCGCTGAGACCACAGAACTCGATGTGTACATGGTCTCCAGATCCGAATTGCGGAATTTGCTCGGATCGCCTCCGCCCGACGCCGGCCGCACGGGTGTGTTCGCGACTCTCCGGCGCTCCTTCGCCATCCAATGTCGTTCCGGCAATCTGCTCGGATGTCTCCTCGCGCTGGTCTGGGCGTTCACCTATCACACCCTGTACAGCGTGGTGTTCTTTGCCGTTGTCCTGGTTGTCCTGTCAGCCGCCGGTGGTGCGATCTGTCGTCTCACCGCACTGCAATTTGCTCACGGGCGAAGGCTGAGTCTGGGCGAGGCGTGGCGCTTCAGCACGAAACGAATCACAAGCCTTGTGGGGGCTCCAATCGGGCCGCTGGTCATCGCCCTGCTGCTGGGTGTGCCTATCGTTGCGTTCGGCGCCCTGGGCAACATTCCCGTTGTCGGAGAGCTTCTCACGGGCTTGCTTCTCCCGTTGGGTCTTGTCGTCGGGCCATTCATCGCCGTGCTTCTCATCGGCGCGGTAGGCGGATTGAGTCTCTTGTCGCCCGCAATTGCCTACGAAGACTCCGACTTCTTCGATGCGATCAGCCGGTCTTTCAGCAACGTCTATGCGAGGCCCTGGCGGATGATCTTCTATACGCTTACGGCCGCCGCCTACGGGGCTATTTGTTGTCTCTTCGTTCGCTTCTTCGCATTCCTCGTTTTGTGGGTGACTCGCGGATTCCTCCAGGTGGGTCTTCGCGATGAGAAGCTCGCGGCGATCTGGCCGGCGCCCAGCTTCGGGAACCTCCTCGGCACGGGGGCCGCGCCGGATGCGTGGTCGCTCTGGCTTTCCGCCCTGTTCATCCGAATCTGGGTCCTCGTAATCATTGGGCTGACAATCTCGTTTTTTGTCAGCTTCTACTTTTCCGCCAGTACAATCATCTACGCCCTGATGCGTAACCGCGTGGATGGAACGAACCTGGACGAGATATACATAGCCGCCGATGGGACTGCGGAAAGGTCCGCATAACACGGATCGGGTGCGATTCACGCGAGCGTGCTGCTATCCCGTCCAGGCATAGCCTGCTCTGTGTCGGCACAAAAACTCGTCCATCTGTCTTTTCCCGCTCCCCGACAAATGGCCGCCGGGGTGTGCCGCGACTGAATTGCCGCATCCTCTGAGCCGATGATAGGGATGGGCCCGTTGGACGGCGCCCGCGCGCCTCTTCTACGTGAGGTTGTGGTGTAATCCGAAGCCGAGTGCGATGCCAGGGGAATATGTCCGATCCACACACTGAGATCGATGCGCCGCTCAGTGACGGCGGGCCTTCGCGTGTCCCCGTCTCGCCCGCCGGCTCTCTGGGGACTCCACACACGACACATCGCGTTTGGGAGCCTCTACTGACCTTCCGCAAGCCCCTCGTCGTGCTGGCTCACATCCTGGCTTTCGCAGCCTCCCTGATGTTTGCATTCCTCGTCACGAACAACATGCAGTTTCGCCGGGAGTGGCTGGTGGGGCAATATCCGTTCGTTCTGTTGTTCTCGCTGCTCGTCAAGCTGCCCGTGTTCGGGGCGTTCAAACAATACCGTGGGTGGTGGCGGTACGTCAGCATCTCGGACCTTCTCCAGATCGTGCGGGCGTCGCTCGTCAGCACATTGATCGTCGTCGCGTTCTGGTTCGTGGTGATCGTGCACACGCAGGTGGTCCGGCGGATCCTGCCGCCCGGGATCACGGCCGTCAGCCAGGGCGTGTTCATGGCCGACCTGTTCGGCACGATCCTCCTGCCCGCCGGCCTGCGTATAATCTCGCGTCTGTACCACGAGGAGTTCCGCACGACGCAGAATCGCCGACTGACGCGATTCCTGATCGTCGGAGCCGGCAACGCCGGGGAAGCGCTGCTTCGAGAGATCCATCGCATGCCGATCACGCAGTATGACGTCATCGGCTTCATCGATGACGACCCGCTCAAGCAGGGGATCAACATCCACGGCATCCCCGTGCTCGGGATGGTGGCGCGACTGCCGCAGATCTGCAAGGACCGAGGCGTGGAAGAGATCGCCATCGCCATGCCCTCGGCCACCCGTCAACAACTCCGGCGGGTTATCCAGGTCTGTGAAGGCGCCCAGGTCCGGTTCCGTACCGTTCCGTCCATCACGGATATCGCGTCGGGCAAGCTGCGGGTCTCCGAGATTCGCGACGTGGACATCAATGACCTGCTCGGACGCGAGGTCGTGCAGCTCGATCCGGACCTGATCGAAACCTTCGCCAGGGACAGGACCATCCTGGTCACGGGCGCCGGCGGGTCCATCGGTTCCGAGATGTGCCGCCAGATCTGCCGCTTCGGGCCCAGACTGCTGCTGCTCGTCGAGCAAGCGGAGAACCCGCTGTTCTATGTCGAGCAGGACTTGAGCCGCCAGTTCCCGGACGTGCGGACCGCGCCTCTCATTTGCGATATCGCCGACCGGGCGCGAGTCGAGGCGATCTTCGAGCGATATGAACCGGAGGTGGTCATTCACGCGGCGGCACATAAGCACGTGCCGTTGATGGAAACCAATCCGGGCGAGGCCGTCAAGAACAACGTCCTGGGCACGCAGACGGTCGCTGACGCCGCCGACAGCCATCATGCGACGCACTTCGTTATGATCAGCACGGACAAGGCCGTGAATCCGACGAGCATCATGGGCTCGTCGAAGCGGATCGCCGAGATGTACATCCAGGATCTGGGCAAGACCAGCCGGACACAGTTCATCACGGTCCGGTTCGGCAATGTCCTCGGCTCCGAAGGTTCCGTTGTCCCGATCTTCAAACGCCAGATCACCGAGGGCGGCCCCGTCACCGTCACGCATCCGGATATGAAGCGGTACTTCATGACCATTCCGGAGGCCAGCCAGCTCGTGCTGCAGGCCGCAAGCATGGGCCACGGCGGCGAGATCTTCGTCCTGGACATGGGCGAGCCCGTGCGAATTGTGGATCTGGCCAAGGAACTCATCACGCTGAGCGGGTTTCGGCCCGGCGACGACATCGAAATCGTCTTCACCGGCCTGCGGCCGGGCGAGAAACTCTTCGAGGAACTCCGCATCGAGGGCGAGGACATGCAGCGTACCCGCCATCCCAAGATCAGCATCTGGCGCAACATCCCGATGGACCGCGACACGCTCCGGGCCGGCATCGCAGAACTGCTGGACCTCGCCAGGCACCAGGATCACGCCGGTCTGACCGCCCGGATCAAGGCACTCGTGCCGGAGTACACAGCTCCTGCCATTGTGGATCGAGGTGCAGATCCAAGCCGAACTGCGCCTGCCATCGATCCTGGACCGGCAGATACTCGAACACGAACGCCTTGGAGAAGCGAATGCCGCCCCGGAGGGTGGTCGTGACTTCAATCTGCGGCAGGCCCTGTTCGTTCCGCGTCAGTAGGCCGTACTCCGCGGATTCGAGAGGGTGCTCCCGTGTGACACCACACCACCATTCGTACATGGCCGGCACGTGCTGAAAGACGGTAAACAGTCCGCCCCCAAGCGCTTGTTTCAAGTGCCAGCCCGCGGAACGCTTCGGCGCTCCGTCGGCATCGCGAAGCTCCTCCATCGCATGAGCCATTCCGACGATGAAGAACCCGTTTCTGGCGTCCTTCCTGGCCTGGATGTCGTCCAGGACATTCTGAGCCATGAACGCATCGCGATCCACGTTGTATGCGCGCCAATCCTCACGTTCTTGAATCTTCTCCCACGGACGCTGCATGTCGACAAGACGGATGCGAAGTCTCTCAGCATCTGAATGACCAGTTCCTTCTCGCAGGTATCTTGCGTCAGGAACCTGTCGATGTTCTCCTGGTGGTTTGAGGGCAGTTCCATGTAGATCGTTCGCACCCTCTCGGCAAAGGCACGGTCTCGCACCAACTCGCTGTTGAACGCCCAATACGCCGGGCGGTTATGGACTTCTCCCATCACGACCAGCCGATACTTCCCAAACGCTTCCATCAGGAAGGCATGTGGTTCACGGCCATGGCTCTTCAGGAACTCCACGTAGGGTCTCAGATACGCATTCGGATCCGCGACAGACGCTCGGTTCCAGTACTCCCCCGAGTCCCTCAGGTTGATCTGGTATTTCCTTCTGCATTTGCGGCTGAATGCGTCCCTCGCCTGCTCGATTGTCGGCGCGAGCCCATCGTGGCCGGAGTTGAGCCAGCGGTCTTTCACATAGAACAGAAACCGCTGGTCGTAGCCCACTCCGTTGCCGCTTTCCATCTCCGCGATGACCAATGCCTCGCGGTCTCGGTAGATAATGACTTCCAGAATGCGGGCATTGAGATAGCTGTTCGCACGCCCCGGGGATACCGACTGCCGCTGCGATCGCCCGATCTCACGAACCGAGATCGCAGACCACTCGTCTCCGCTTGCCCCGGTGGCCATGAATTCCCGCATGATCGTGGCGTATGCCGCCTCCGGCGTGGACAGGTCTCGTACCGATGGAAAGTCCGAGACCTTCTTTTCCACCGTGTACGAACGAGTCTGGGCCGATTCCTGTGACTGCTCGGCGGCCGCCGGGTCCTCTTGGCCCGAGCTATCTGTGCTTGCCATGACAGGCCAATTCCAAAAGACACCACAACACAGCATGCACACAATACGATTGGTTCCTCTGAGACTCATTGCTCCAATGCTCCTATTCAGGCGTGGTGTGTGTGCCTTCAGTGTAGTGCGGATGGCGCCCTACGGCTCGGGCCACAGGTGCCAGTCAATCCCTTCCAGGGCATGCCAATGCCCTCCGGCGCCGTCGGCGTCGTAGGTAAACGGCAGGTTGCCCGCCAGAATAGTCCCGTCCCTTAGCGTGAGCTTGTAGGGGACAGTGGGCCAGCCGGTATCGTCGGGGCCGCGTACATCGCCGGTGAACACCTCGCCGAGCTGGATAGCAACGATAGGATTGTCCTTGAAGTGCGTGCAGCACCACAGGGCGAACCTCGAATAGTCCGTGTGAACCGTGTAGAGACCAGAGGTGGGGAACACCTCCCAGAAGTCCGAATCCCATTTTCCATCACGGTAGTGCGACAGGACCTCGGCATAATCGGCGGTGCGAAGCTTCTCGAACAGATGGTCGGCCGCTTTCTTGATCTCGTCCGCGTGTCGCAACGGATCTCGCATCGCCTCCTGCTGCGATACCTTTCGATTCATCCATTCGAGGAACTGGGCCCTGGCCGCCTCGATGGATTCGAATCGGCTCTCGCCGCTGTTGAGCCACCGTCCATTCTCCAGTTGGAAAGAGCGGCGGTCGATAGGCTCGGTCACCTTCTTATTCGACAATCCCTGCGGCAACTCCGCGATGACGATCGCCCGCGTCATGTTCCAGATCATTACTTCGCGAATGTGGGCGTTCCGCAAGATCTTCGCCCATTCAGGGTCACTGGTCCCCTTGCGATCAGAGTCCTCGGTCATTCTCGCCGCCGACGCCGCAGCACTGACTCTCCGCCAGGCAGAGGAATCCTCCCAGTTCATCCGATTGACCGTCGCGTAAGCCGCCTCGGGCGTGGAGAAATCCTCCATCGGCGGAAAGTCCGCCACGCTGCGGTTGACTTCATAACTGCGAAATGCCTCCCCCCCGCTGCTCGCAGCAGCAGCAGGCGCCGGAACTGCAATTCCGAACTCCGCCAGTCTTTCGGCCGGGACAGACTCTACGTGTCCGTCGAAGAACGCGACCGCCGTCCCTCGGATGGCGGTCGGCGCGGTCTTCCAGTAGGCCAGAGGTTTGGTTCCGGGATTCGAGACTTCGTTCCCCTTCACCCCGGCGGCCAGGTACTCGACATTCGCGATGATCCACGCGAACCGGCTCTCACTGCCCACATAAGGCTTCAAGTCGCCCAGGCTGCGTGCAAACTCGCCGTTGTGATCGTCCGCATACATGAGGGCCGCTAATGCAAGATACTTGAGATGCCGGATGGCGACGGCCTGCTCGCCCGTTTCGCAGGTCTGGATGCCGATGTCCGACAGCCGGCTGGCTGGGACAGATCCTAGATTACAGTCGCGGTATACGACGATGGTGTCTTCCCCCTGTTCCTGGAGGATCTTATTGTAGGCCAACACACGACGACCGGGATCCTCCCACGGCGTTCCACCCTTGCCGAGATAGGTTACGTTCGCCAGCACCCAGGAGAAATCGCCATCGGCGCTGATGTAATTCCTCGCCTCCTCAAGTGTGTCGGGATACTTCTCCTGGTGTTCCCGTGCGTAGGTCAACAGCGATACGCCCAAGTTAAACAACTGCGTGCGAGAAGCCTCTCGCAGAGCAACGGCCACGAGTTCCTCGAGCCGTCCCGGCGGTTCGAAGACGACTTGCGTGTCGAGCCGCAAGACGTTCGTGCCGTGCCCGCCGAGGAGCAGCGTCTTGTCGTAGGCGATCGGAGTGTCGGGTTCGTTGTGTGTCTTCAAGCCTCTGCCAAGATACGTGACATTCTCCAGGAACCAGGACTTCGGCAACTCCGGATCGTCCGGCAGATCCTCGATTCGGGCCGGCAGTCTGTGCTGATGGTTGATCGTGTAGATCAACGCCGCCCGGCCCAGAGCCACAAGCCGCTCGGCCGACTCGGCACGGGCAGCCTCGTCAGGCAAACGCTCGCCACGCGAGATGGTCTGCGATGTCACGGTCTCGATGCCGAGCGTCTTCAGCTTGTGAGGTCCCTCGAACGCTACACGAGAATCGATGTACAGCACGAGCGTGCCCACACCCTTGTCCAGGATCGTCTTGTCGTAGGCTACCACCACATCGGGAGGGCTTGCGAGGGTCTTTCCTTTGCCCAGGTACCGGACATTGTCCTGGAACCATTTCAGATCGGTATCGCCAACAAAAGACCGCACATCTTCCAGGGCAGCCGGAAGTTTGTCCTCATAGTCGTTGGCGTACACAAGCAGAGCCCGGCCCAGGGCATCGAGTTTGGCCTTGGATTCCGGATAGTCGGTTAACCTCCGATGTGCATCTGCATCCATGCTCAGGCTGGCCAATTCCGGTGAAGACGAGAGCTTTGCCCCGGCCCAGGGTATCTTCGCCACCCACTTCTGGTCCGAGTTTGCCGATTTGTGGAATACAGCCTCGCCCAGGCCATTCATATGCACGAATCCCCCGTCGGCGACGGTAGCCTCCGTCAGGCCCCACCGATTGGCCGCAAACACGCTGTTCGCCGATGGTCCGGCGGCCACCGAGTAACCGAAAATCTCGCGTGCCGACAACAGCTTCTCGCCTCCCGTCGTGAATCGCAAGGTCGTCCCCACACAGCCCACCCAAACGACTCCGTTATCCGCATCCACGGCGACGCTGTACGGGATCAGCTCTCCCAAGTCAATCCGCCGCTCGATCTGAACCGAACTACTGACAGTCCACAATTCCGGTGTGCTGCCCGTCACCTGCGCATGGGCCCGTATGGCAACCCAGGCAGCTCCTGTCTCTTCATCGATCGAGACCGAAACCGCGGTGAAAGGAATCTGGCCGGCAATCTTGCCAAGGACCTTTCCGTTCTTGGCAACCTTATGGATAATCTGGCCCACGACCCAGAAACAGTCATCGTGATGGCTGTAAACGATATCGAATCCCGGAATCCGGTGCTCCGCCACCATCTGTCCGCTGGGGGAGACCACACGCACACGACCATCGTATACGTTCCCTTCGGCTATCTGGACCCAGACGTTGCCTGTATCGGGATCGACCGCCAGGGAATTGGCCCTGAGACCCGGGATGGTGCGGAGGAGTTCGCCGGTCGCCAGGTTGAACTGCCGTAGTCGAGTGCCCACGTTCTCCGCGACCCAAAGCGTCCTGCGTCTTGCGTCCACGGCCAGCATGTGAGGAGAACCCAGTGTCTCACAGGTGTTGAATCCGGAGACGGCGCCCTTGACGTTTCCCTCGCTGTCCAGCAGATACAGGCGGTCATCGTAGCGGTCTTTGCCCTCGTGCTGCTCATCGCAGTCGTCGAGGACGACAAGTGCATACCCGCCGTTATTCGGCTGGTTTCCATCGTTGCTGCTCGCCTGGGCCATCGGCAGCAAGATCGCGCCCGTCGCCACTATGAGAAGCCCCTCGATCACTCCCACTCTTGCCTTTTTCGGCGTCGGTCTGGCCATCATGTGTTTGATCCTCCCCTGCAACGACTTCCTGGACTCGGCCACGCCGATGAGGCGCAGGGCCGGGCTCACCCGCAGGAACGCCATCTCCGCAATGTCTATCAACGTATTGCCATAGCTCCTGGCCTCCGCGCCAAGAGCCACGAGCACCATTTCGTCCACCGCCTGCTCGCGAATGCGCCGTACGATCGCGTTGGCGAGCCAAACCAGCGGGTTGTAGAAGTAGACGATCTGAAGGACCGTCTGGAGGGAATTGACCCACAGGTCCCCTCTTTTGACGTGGGCCAATTCGTGGATCAGGATCGCCCTGAGG